>TARA_R110002033_G_C3896287_1_pt1 | contig 13416 bp, 5 predicted proteins | sample TARA_R110002033 | Tara Oceans TARA_R110002033 (sample SAMEA4397051) | marine metagenome | biome: Polar Biome; feature: [SRF] surface water layer (ENVO:00010504); material: water (ENVO:00002006), including particulate matter (ENVO:01000060) such as... | depth 5 m
GGTCACAGATACTGATGTCTTCACTTTCATAAAACCAACTTAAATTAAGTGATGTCTTCTCTTTTTCAGTATGGCCAATTTCTTGGGTTAAAAATTTACCTAACAAGAATGCATTTACATGCCGCTGGGTTAAGCGTGCAGAGTTAAGCGACACCAAAGGTGCTGATATCAAGGTTGTAAAAGGCCATGCAGGATTGTTAAACACTTGAGTGTCGTGTGGATTAGATTTACACAGCGTAAAGGCTAATGCTCTTGACTCTTTACTACGTCCCGCTCGACCTGCTCGTTGTAAATAGTTAGCTGGGTGTGGTGGCACATTGTTCATTACTACGGCTGAGATGCCCGCTATATCGACACCCATTTCCATAGTGGTAGAACAGTTAAGGACATTAACTTTGCCTTGTTCGAATAGCTTTTCGTAATTCTTTAAACGTTCCGATGACTGCTGTGCTGAATGTTCTGCTGTGCGGTAGTAAAAACCACCTTCTATGGTTCTATCATTGATATCGGTCCAAAGGTTTTGACTTCGAAGAGACTTAACCTCTTTGTTAGTAGCTATTAGTCTACGAATGGTTTGGATGCCTTCAAGTTCATCATCTGCGCTTGAATCGAAGTCCCATATTGAAGGCATTTTAATTTTATCGCATATGACATTAATTTCTTTGAAATTTCTCGGTAAATAAGGGGTAATTCCCTTTAAGGTTGTATCCAGCAGTTTGTTAGTAATTGGGCAGGCCCAATATTCTTCTTGAAAGGAAAATGTGAGCATTGATCTATCAAGATAAAATTTGCTATTTTCTGATTTTAATATTGGGTTTTTCTTACCAGTAACAGTAAGCCAAGCAGATTTTAGCCAACCATTGAAGATATCTTGAGTTAAGGATGATGATTCATCTAGCTTAGTTGCAACAATTAATATTTTAAAAAGACGATTAGGATTACTCAAAGTTAATTGAGGCCACTTCTGAACTCTGATACTAGTTTGCTCATCCGAATCAGGCTTTATTAACTTTTTAGGGCTAAATTTAAAACCAATCCAGTATCTAATATCATCTTCTAATTGGAAAAAGCTGTTATTCCTAACATGATAATCTAATGTGATTTTGACAAAGTCTTGCCAATCCTTTCGGTTAAATCCATGGTCTTGCCAGAAATCAGGCATTAATTCAATTTCATCTAAACCCAAGTAACCGACTTTAACAATGCCTTGAGTTTCAAGATTGTAATATCTTTTAGGGCGACGAATAAACTCCCGAAGTAAAAAGGTCTCGGCTAACTTGAAAGGACCTGCCGTATCACTAAATAATTCTGGATTTGCGTATTTATTAGCAGCTAACATTGATCTCTGGAAGTCTTCTTTTTTAGCAAGCTCAGTGACCATATCCGACCATGATAGAACAACACTTTTGAAATCAGTTGATTCGTTTTGTTGCATTGCATTAATTGCATTCTTAAAAATATTTATTAATGTCACATCTTGTTTTTGTTCAGCTTCTCGAAGCTGTTCTGTTAGGCCTTTTATTGCAGGATTAGTTTGTTGAGACATTTGTTTGTCTCTTAATTCTTGATAAACGGCCCCCCGTAATCTTGCTTGTTCAGCTTCTTGCTGCATCTTAACAGCCATCCTGGCTGTGCCCTGTCGACTGTCTGTGAAAGTAATTAACTTTCGACCACGACCTGGTAACTCAAGGGGGCCAGGATCACTCTTATTTTCCTTCTCATGATCAGGACAATACTCTAAAATTGTAGGGACTACATTGGCGACATAAAAAGGAGCCCCCAGGATACTGCGTCTATACGGCAAATGCCCGTTAAAGCCTTTATAACTGCAGTTAGAACAAATAGCCTGCGAAGACTGATTATAAAAATAAGAAGTACTATTATTATTTAAGGTTGCGAGTTCAGCTGTTCCAAGATCAATATTTATTGCTGTATAAAAGCGATTTCCTTCGTCATCAACTTTGTCTTGCTTGCTCGACAACACGATTTTAGAAATGCTGGTTGTAGATGATTTTGCTTCCGCTTGTGATTCACTTTCATCGTCATTATTTTCTACAGATAATGAAAACTCATCCCCGGCATCTTGTTGCCACTGGGATAACTTGCCATTTTTATCAGTACCTAATAAATGTGGTTCATTGCATTCATTACAAAATGCCATTTCTAATACTGGAGCAGCACTTTCACAGTCACAATTATTTCTGTGTTTAGAATACACATAGCCAAACGGCCAATTGGTTTTTAGCTCTGATGTGGCTTTTTTTGAGCAATTAGGGTCTATACAAGTAAATAATCCATTGAACATGCGTTGAAAGTAATGGGCTCGTACTTTTAGAAATGCTTCTTTATTGGGTGCTGGTTTGGTAGCTGTTAGTAAGTCTATCCAGAGTAATAAGGTTTGCTCATCAAACGGCTTATCACCTAGTAAAGTCGACACTTTCTGATTTATATCTTCCAATGTTTGAGGTATTGAAGAATTGACAAAAACAGTCCGTATCGCTTTAGCAACTTTAGAGCTGGCTAAAGCGTTAAATCTGACTTGTGAAACATCCAAATTAACGTCTTCTTTTTTAGCGGGTACATCAGCAGGTAAAGACATTAACTCTTTTAATGATGTTCGTGCTTCAGTTAGCTGTGGTAATGGCGGTATTACTCTTTGACCGCCTATGACGGTAACTTGGTCTTGGCTGACACCAGCAAGATCTGCTAGGTATTTCTCAAGTTGTTTAGCTGTATCAGCCCCCGCAATAGTTGCTGATGTTGCGACAAAACGTACATCTTTAGCCTCAACACCAAAAGCTATCAGAACACGTCGTAATTGTAATGCGAGTTCAGCGGCTTGTGAGCCTACATAAGTGTGTGCTTCATCAAGTACTATCCATCGAAGAGATTTCTGTTTTTTAGACTGCTCGATAATAGGCGCGTCAATTTGTCGAACCATCATGTATTCGAGCATGGTGCCGTTTGTTACTAAAATAGGAGCAGGTTTCTCCCGCATTAATTCTCGAGACAACACTTGATTAGGTACCAATTTCTGTGCAGCTGATACTTTCGATTTTAGGTTTTCAGTATTACCGTTATACAAGCAAAAACGCATGTTATTGCCAAAGTGTTTAGTCCAAGCATCTAAACGTTCTTTTTGTGAGTTGATAAGTGCATTTAGTGGATATAAAAACAGTGCACGCACCCCGACTAAGGGCTCTTTTGTTTGTATTATTTCTTGATATAAGTCTTCAATCACAGGCACCATAAAACATTCTGTTTTGCCTGAACCTGTACCACTGGTAACCACTACAGATTGCGGCTTATCGTTAAGTAATGTTTGCCAGCTAGTCAATTGATGAGTGAAAGGTGAATATTCTGCATTAAAACGATAACGGCCATTATTTTTATGATCCAAGGCGTTAATTACAGCTTTAGAGAGTAAGTTACCTTCTAATTCAGAAATTTTTACCTTCGCGGGTTCCCATCCAAAGGTGTGTTCAAATAATGGCGTCGCTAATAATGATTCTCCCATACCACTTGGTTGATTTAACACCTCTTTTAAGTGTGTTCTTAAAGAAGGATTACTGATACCAAAAACGCTTAATGAAGCTTCTTGCGCACGCTCTGCTGCTTGCTTTGTTAGTTGTGAAAAATATTCCACGGTAAGCTCCTAAACCAATTCAGAAAATGTTAACAAATGAAATGTGTACATACTTGCAAACCAATTAGGGTCAAAGTCGCGTACTTTTTTTAATTTAAAAATAGCATTGGTTGAATCATCATAAACATCTGATAAGACAGCTTTACCACTTGAAACTGCAGCAAGAAAAATAGGTAAATAAATCACTGAGTTTTGAAAGCTATGTAAACTTTCAATCTCAATATTGTCTATTGAATTTTTTTGATACCATTCTTTTAGTTCGTATCCTTCGCTATCTGGCCATACATCATTTTCGCTATGGTCCCGTAATAAGTCTTGCAACCAATTTTGTGCTGCCATTTTCATTATGGGAGCGGGAAGTTTAAGTTTCTGGTCAACTTTATTGGTCATTAGGTAATTGATTAACTCATCACTTAAGCCCGGGATATGTTGTAAAATAGATTGATACCAAGGCTCCGCAATCATTTTTACGTACTGTTTATCGACACCTTTTTGTTGTAACCAATCGAGGACTTGCTGATAAGTTTCAATAAATAACTTAGGAGGCGTTACTTGCCATAACACTGGGAATTCAGATTCTATACGCGCCATAAATTGTGGATTGGCTTCGAAACGGTAAAAGCACAATATTAATGCTTTTGGATTGGCCACAATATCTCGCCAAACTTGGAATGTGGTTAACGATAAATTTTGATAGTTAGTGTAAAGCTTTACCAAAAACTCCCAACCACTGTGCTGTAAATTTTCTGTCATTTTAGCGACTACATCAGATATTACATTGGTATTGAATCTCGGATGATATAGTTGCACCGCTCTTTGTAGAGAGTGAATTTGCTGAGTTTGTCCATGACCTTCATCTTGAACTAAATGATTATTATCATGACCAACAAGTAGTTTAGCCCTAAAATTAGTGCTACTGCCTGCACTTGGGACAATTAACCATGGTCCATCATTTTTATCCACTTGAGGTAACAAGTAATGCCCCGTTGAAGTCCCTTCACTAATAAGAGGTTCTAATTTTGTTGGTGATCTTTCTGGGTTGCTCATTTGCATTAATAATAATTCAGCGCCTTCTACAATATTTTGTCCTTCTGCTGAGACTTTAATAAAGCGTTTATCATCAGCTTCATATATTCGGCTACTATAACGGTATATTTTATATTGTAGGTCACCTGAGAAACTACTTATGGTCATAGTAACCTGTGCGTCTAGATCTGGTACTAGAGAGAGCAACTCATTAATTTCATCTTTAAAACTGTATAAACTAATAATTGTAGGTTGTTCACCGACATGAAATTTATGCTTGAAGTATGGTGGAGAACGGCCTTGGTTTTCTAGGACAATGTCAATTTCAAAATTTGTTGAGCACTCTGCGGATGCAAACAAGTGTAAACGGCTACCCAGAAGATCATCAATTGATAAATGTTTCTTAAGTGGCTCTCCATTACAATCAAATACAAATGCTCCTTGTCTTGGATAAGGTAACTGTATTGATATAGGACTTCCCATCAAGTTTGGGGTAATTCTTAAGGTTAATTCTGCTGGAGGTAAGCCATCGCAAGTTAAGTGCAAGCAAACACCTTCGTTGGTATCTTTTTTTATAAACGACACTCTGTCGGTAGATATGCTGTAAATCATTTTGTTGCTTGTTGCTATATAGATTTCTCCGTTACCGAGCTCTGATCCTGCTTTAGTTGTTATTTTTACACCAGGAGGTAATAGACCTATTCTTTTTCTGAATAGTGTTTCACCGTTTTGGTTTTTTAATGCGTAAGTTTGTCGACCATAAAGCTCATGCAGCATTAACCCAGCTTTTGGCTGACCACTTATAAATTCAGTTAACACATTGTCTAAACTTAAATCACTGTTAACAAAACGGTATTTGGGTAGGCCCAAGTATGTCGAACTTGGTTCTGTATCGTATGAGACCATATCTCCAAATAAAGTTAACTCTAACTCTATTGAGGCAGAATTGACTGATTTAATCCGATATTTATCATCGTCGACTGTTATGACTATCTCACCTTTTAGCAATATAAAGTGAGGTTTTTCACTATGAATACTTTGTGGCCAAGGTGATACCTCCCCCTCAATTACTCTATAGCTAGCCGATTTAGGTAGAATTAAATACAACTCTTCCTTATGACTGAACGTAGCTTGTCCTGCATATTTATATTCCCCATCTTGCTTGATAAACCCTACTGGCATCTCATTCAGGAATACACTGGTGTTGTCTATAGGCCATCGAGCTATTTCATTACCGCCCTGCCTTGCAACTACTGACAATTGAGTTTCTGATGATCTACGTAATACTTTTACACTGCGATTTCTGACTTTTATTATTGTATTTTCGCCTGTTGCATTTATGTATGAGACACCCAGGTGATGAAGGTCTTGAGATGATTCGACCAAAAACAATTCTAATCTGTTTGATTTTAATTGTGGTAGTTGTGAATTTAGAGCTAGTTCGCTAGGTAACAGTAATTTAGTGGTAATAGTTAGCTCATTTACATTGAGATAATGCTCAATAAGTAACTTTTGATTTAATCGAGTTCGTCTACTACCTTCATGACTTGCTTGTTGCAACCAGGAATTAACAATACTTGTACCGATAGTATTATCTAGTGGGATCGGAAAATCTTCTCGCCATTTAGGTGATACATTGTCTAAGTAATCTGCGGGATTTGATTTATTTTCTAAGGCAAATAAATCGACAAGGTTTATCAGTTTTTCAGTCATTAAGGTGATTAATTGAATAGACTCCTGTTCATTAAATGCTTGTGGCAGTGTCTGAACATTAATAGCTACAAGCTTTTCTGTTGGTTCGCCAAGCAACTTTGCAATTGTTACATTTTTTAAAATTCGTTTAAGAGCTAAGCCGAAATTATTGTCATTTTCACTTAGTAACTTAAAAGGAAGCCCTCCTTCAGAAAATAGAGTTCCTAAAAAGTTCCGTCGTACTGTGTAAGTTTTTATAGGTCTAAGCCAATATGATTCAATGCCTTTGATAACTGTATTTTCTATTTGAGTTGGTGTTAACTCTTCATCCAATTCAGTCCAAATACCTTGCCAACTCCAACCATCATTACTTTCATAGTGGCGTTGATACCAAATTGAACTAAACAAACAAAAACTAGCAGCCCATGAAAGACTTTTATATCCATGAAGATTACTATTTTTATGCCTAATAACGATGTCTCTTAGTGATAGATAATCAGCCTCGGTAGCTTGATATTCATATAAAGGCTTTCCGGTAGGATGAACTAATCCTCGGCTTTTTAAGAATTGACTCAGCCATTGTGATGGGGTTATTAATTGATTCATTTTGAATGACTCCCTGTCATATCATTTGTTTAAATTCTTGATTCTTTTTCAATTAAATAGATTTTATTGCCTAAGTTAATATCAAATTGTTTAATAAAATTTTGAATAACATCGGCTTGTTGCTCGCTAAACACACCATCTAGACCCATATCATGAACTTGAGTGAACGGAGAATCATAAAGTTGAGCAATGTGAATAGAGCCATAACGAATTAAATGGTTTTGCAACATGCTAATAAAGCGCTGTTGTTTGGCATTCATGTGGGTATGGCTCTGTTGAACAAATTCAGTAAATTTTGTTTCAATATTGTCTTTATCCATTCCGACAATAGTGCGCAAGATTTTGTCTAGCGTGGCGGTTGACTCAGGGAAAAACTCTTTTAGGGTATTTAAATCAACGTTCGGATTTTGGGTATGCACAAGGGAGTTTAGTTTTGCTAAATCATCCTCTGTTACTGGCTCGCCATTGCGAATTTTCTGCAGAACTAGATCCGTTGTAAACAATGACGAAAGTGTTTTTTCGACCTCTTGACGAAATATTTGATAATCAATAGAGACAATTTTTGTTGGCCGTGTTGTTTCGCGTATTTCACTAACCTCTTCTTTTACGTCAATAACATAATCAACCGTTGGAGGTTGAGCAGATTTGTCGCGTAAATGAATGATACTGCGCAATGCTAAACGGCTTTGTTCTAATGCATCAAAGGTTAGCAAGTCCCAGTATGTATTGGTTTGAATATTGGCAATATCTTTCGCTTTGGCACGAACTTCATTCAAGTGCATTTGTAATGACTCTACCTTGCCCATTACAGCTTGCTTAACAAGATCTATTTGATTGGGATCGGTAAACATTAGCATTTGAATGGTGGCAATTTCATTATCCAATTTATAGGCTTCTGATTGCCCCATAATGTTACGCCATTGCATCAGTGGCGCTATATGCTCGAACAAGTTGGCTTTTGTTTGTGGCGCAAATTGGTTAAGCGTTTTCTCATCTTTACAGGATTCAACCACTTGCCAGTTATCGCGCACCGCAATAGTGTTCATATCAAGTGCTTTAATGTCTTGATGGATAAGCTTTATCACGGCATCAAAGGTCGTTATGTCTGCCTTTTTAAGCGCTGTTTCAGCCAGTAACAAACGGCTTTCAAACAGTTTTTGAGTAAGAGATTTAGCCTGTTTTACATCTTCTTCGCTGGGGTCCATATCGAAGTAGTCGAAATTTTCCCAGTGGTCAAAAATTAAGAAGTGGGTTTTATCTTTACCTTTACCGTAGAGGTCTTTGCATAGGCGTGTGCCACGACCAATCATCTGCCAAAATTTGACTTTTGACTTAATGGGTTTGGCAAATACAAGATTTACGCATTCTGGAACGTCAATTCCGGTGTCGAGCATATCTACTGAGATAGCAATGCGAGCACTGTTGACTTCATTCGATTTAAAGTCATCAATTAACTCTTCTGCACGTTCATATTTTGAATGGATAACGCGACAAAAGTTACTGCCTAATTGAGGATACATTGCGCCAAACAGCTGCGCCAGTAGTTCCGCATGAGCAATGTTGCGGGCAAATACTATGGTTTTACCAGGTAGTTGACCGTCACTATCACGCAGGCCCTTTTCCATTAAATTACGTAAAATAACGCGATTGGTATCTTTATTTTTTACCGCTTCATCGACTTGTTTGGCGTCAAAGTTTAACTCGTTAGGGTCAAAGCCTTGATCTTCTAATTGTGCGATTTGTTCATCTGTGAGGTTATCTTTTTTGATACCTTCGCGTAAAAACTTAGTGGTTAAACTAACAATTTTATAAGGTACTAAGTTACCTTCTTCAATCGCCTTTTCTAATGGGTAATTAGCCGTAGGCAATTTGAAATCACAACCAAACAACTGACACGTTGAGCGCGATACCATTTCAACAGGAGTGGCGGTTAAGCCGACCTCTAGTGCATCAAAGTATTTAAAAATATCACCATAAATATTATAAATTGAACGGTGTGATTCATCGGCGATAATTAAGTCAAAGTAACCCACATCATACTTTTGATAAATACTCATCATGCCAGGGTAAGTAGCAATGAATACCCTTGAATTTGTCGCTAACTCTTTTTTGGTTTTACCTACGATATAAAGTGGCTCGTTAGTAAACTCATTAAATGCATTGCCCGCCTGTTTACGTAGCTCTTTACGGTCACATAAAAACAGTACGCGTTTGGCCCAGCCAGCATCGAGTAGACGTTTAGCCAGCGCAATAGATACCCGGGTTTTACCTGTGCCGGTTGCTTGAACGATAAGTGATTTACGATGTTTATCAGTAAAACGTTCACACACTCGGGTGATGGTTTCCATTTGATATAAACGACCAGCGACATTTATATCAATTGGCGTTTGGTTTAAATCTTTTTTAAGGCTTCGCTGTTTTATCAGATATTGCAGAGAGTCTTTAGAGTAATAGCCATAAAGCTTACGACTGTTATAACCTTGGGCGTCATCTAAAATGCGGATGTCATAACCGTTAGAGTAAAATATAACAGGTCGTTGACCGTACTGTTTTGCTAGTGCATCAGCATACAGTTTGGCTTGTTCCCTGCCTTTTTCGACTGATTCACGAGTTCGCTTTGCTTCTATTACTGCTAATGGTTTACCATCATCGTCCCAAAGCACGTAATCAACATATCCAATACCTGTGGCGGTTGGCTGATTTGATACTTGAACTTCTTTGCCGACTTCATCTGTACTTGTTTCATCCAATGATACCGCCCAACCCGCAGCACGTAGATCCATGTCAATGATGCGAGCGCGTGTTTCCGCTTCGTTAAAATTAAAACTTGAAGTGATTTGTTGATTTCGATCTTTAACTTCTGTGACTTTTGCTTGATTTATCGTTAGCTTAAGTTTTGCTGCTTCCTGTTGAGCTTTTTGTTGTGCTTGCTGAGACGTTTCTAATTCTTCTAGAGCTTTTTTGAGGCGAGCTTCGTTTTGGGCAAGTTGTAGCGTAAGTTGTTTGTTCTTTTTAGTAAACTCAGCAGTTCCCTGTTCGGCAGTCTGTTTTGGCTCTGGGGCGTTAAATTCTGGACAATCAGCTTGCTTACCATTGCCGTAGGCCATAAATAAATAGCAAGCAACGAAGTAGCTTTCTTTTAAAATCCAAATAGCTTGTTGTTGATCGACGCGACCTTCATGAGCAGCTTGGTTACCACTCTTGCGAATAGCATGTAACTTGTCGGTAATTAAGGTAGGGACTACGCTGGTAAAATCATCTGATATTAGTTTGTCATAAATATTCGAATTTGGAAAAACAGGTAATTGTAGTTCTTTATATAAATAGCCGACGACCTGTTCGGCAAAACAGCGAAGTTTAACCAATGAACTTTGTGGATCCGTTATCACATATTCTTCTGCAAATGCTGCTAATTGGTGTAGTTTTGGCCACTTACCTTGAATGTGTTCAAAATTCATTGTTTGTTTCATTCCGTGTTTATTCCTTTATGTCCCTATAACGCAATTACAATGCCAAATTTTGATTTAATGTGTGTTATTCAATTTCTATGTTCAAACGCTTCATCCAATTACTTAATGTTTGATGATCTTTCAATCCGAGCATTTTGGCTGCTTGTTTCTTAACATTACCACTCGCTGTTAACGCTGCTCTAACATATTTTTCTTTAATGTCATCAGTAATTTGAACTACATCAACTTTATCGTGAATAGACATAACAATATTGTGCTTTAGCTCATGCTTCTGCCTATTAATGATGCTGTCAACAATGTCTTGTTCGTTGATCACTGCTTCATCTGACCATAAAAATGCTCTGTTTAATGTGCTCCATAACTCACGTATATTGCCCTGCCATGTTTGAGTTTGGATAAAATTTATTGCTTGATCGGAAATTATTTTACTTTTATAACTAGGGTGTTTCGTATTAGAGAGATTAATTTCACTAACTAATTGATTCACTATGTATGGAATATCATCTTTCCGGTGACGAAGTGAAGGCATTTCGATAATACCAACTGCCAAGCGATAAAATAGATCTTCTCTAAATTTACCTTGTGATACCAACGAAACTAAGTCTTGATGAGTTGCTGCTATGATACGAACATCCACATAAAGATTTTTAGTGTCGCCTAAACGAGTAATTTCACCTTGTTGTAGTGTTCTTAGTAATTTGACTTGAATACTTAGTGGTAACTCACCGACTTCATCAAGAAACAATGTACCACCATTGGCTTGCTCGAATAGCCCTGGATGATCTCTATCTGCGCCAGTAAATGAACCCTTTTTATGTCCAAATAAGGTGGAATCGACAATATTTTCAGGTAAAGCCCCGCAGTTTACGATTCTTAACGGTTTTTGAGCCCGTAAACTCCCTTGATGAATTGCATTCGCCATTAATTCCTTGCCGGTGCCAGTTTCACCAATGATTAAAGCCGGTATTTCTGAGGTAGATATCTTCTTAGCTTTAGACACAACAGATTTCATTGAATATGAGTGCGCAGTTAGTTCATTAAACGCGTTGTTTAGCTTCGGTTCTGATGTTGCTTTAGATGCAATACCTTTGGCCGCTGATTGTACATAAGCTTGGGCAAAATCAAATGGTATATTGACTTCAATGATTTCATTACTGGGCGTGGCTTGTAGGAAACGGGTGTTCGATTTACCTTTACCGATTAAAACCGATAACGTTGTCATTGTTGGTGTGCCAGAGGTCAAATTTATAGAAAGCGTTTCAGATTCTTCGCTTAATTTATTAATCCATTTCTCTGTTACTTTGGCAATAGATGGGTAATCGATTGGACTATCGATATGAGCGTTATGGATTTGAATATCTATCGCTGGACGATTGATTATCGACATACATTTTTTTAAAAAACGTTCGAACTGAGTCCACTTATCTTCATCTTTATTCGATAGAATTATTATTTTATCGAACGGTTGTTCCGCTTTTGCTGCAATAGTAGCAATTGCAGCATTTGCGTTATTTTGCATATTGTCTAGGTCTTTACTGCCCAGCCAAGTCAAAAGAGTATGCATCCATGAGTACTCGTAATTAATAACTATAAATATGATTACATTAAATAAATATTTTTACTATCAATATAGTAATTAGATTATTCCTCAACATATTCAATAACATCTTCTACTTTGCAACCAAAATAGTGGCATAAAGAATCAATTGCTTTTGTTGTTGTTGAGTACTGATAGCTTGGATTCATCATCTTAGATAAGGCCGTTCTATTAACATCAGCAGCATCTGCCACCTCTTGCAAAGTAATTTTTCGTCTTTCTTTAAATTCTTTTTCAGCTATTAACTCTTTGATTTTAAACCTAATCACTTCAATTCACCTCTAAATGAGCAAAAACAACACAAAATGTTCCTTGCAAGAACAACAAACAGATGCTTTAATGTTCCCACAAAGAACAAATAAAACATTTCAAGAACATAATGAGGTTTATATGAAACAAACATTACTTAATGCGAAAGAACTTTCTCAAAGAATAAAGTTTAGTGCGGCATATATCAACCACAGATTGAAAGATAATGTGTTCTTTGAAGGAGTTCATTACATTAAGCCTTTTGGTGGGCGAAAAGTTTTTTACATTTGGGAAGAAATTGAACGAGAGCTTTTTAGGAAAACAGAACCAAATAGATTAGTTGTCCCAATGGCAAGAGGAGGTGTTTGCCATGGGTAATATAAGAGCTCGTGAAGGAAAACTATTTTTCGATTTCACTTATGAGGGGATCCGCTGTAGAGAGCAAACAGTGCTGATTGATACCCGTTTAAATAGATCAAAAATGACGAGTATTTTAAATACAATCGAAGCAGAGATCCGTCTAAATCGATTTGTGTTTAAGTCGTACTTCCCTTCAAGTTCACGATGTTGTCAATTCTCGGAATTTGACCTAAAGGTGCAACAGCACTTGGTTGAAAATGTTCAACCTTTGACCGTAAATATTATGTCTAATATTCCAACTTTCGATGCCTTTGTTGATGAATGGGTATCTGAAAATAGGATTCAATGGAAGAAAAGCCACTATAAAAATGTGCTTATGATCATTGAAAACTATTTAGTACCGGTGTTTGGTCAGATCAGACTAAACGATATTACACGGCCTCATTTGATAAAATTTCGCGCTTCAATTTCAGAGCCTAGACGAACTGGGGTAAAAGATAAACTCAGTAACGATTGGATAAATCATGTTATGACGCCATTACGAGGAATTCTAAATGAAGCAGCATTGCGTTTTGACTTCCCTACTCCGTTTATCAATATCAAACCTTTGAAAATCGATAAAACAGCTATTGAACCTTTCTCTCTAGCAGAAGTTCAGCTTTTCTTGTCGAGAATTCGTGATGACTTCCACAATTATTATACGGTGAGATTTTTTACCGCAATGCGAACGGCTGAAATCGATGGACTTAAATGGCAATTTGTTAATTTGG
>TARA_R110002033_G_scaffold152014_1_pt1 | contig 13407 bp, 12 predicted proteins | sample TARA_R110002033 | Tara Oceans TARA_R110002033 (sample SAMEA4397051) | marine metagenome | biome: Polar Biome; feature: [SRF] surface water layer (ENVO:00010504); material: water (ENVO:00002006), including particulate matter (ENVO:01000060) such as... | depth 5 m
CTTTAATCCGCTGTGGGTGGTATACTATGCCCGTTTTTTGCAACAATCTAACCCACCAAGAAGTATTGCTTATAGACCCAGATTTTGGCTTAACAGAAAAAGCATATACCAATTACCAAGTGTAAACATCTTGTAACTTTTTTAGCATATTTTAGTTACAAATATTTTTAAATAGGTTACAAAATATTATCTTTACACTATGGCAAGTACAGATGATAAAATAGAACAAAAAATAAAAAGCCTTAAACAAGGAGCTATAGTCTTTACAGAAGACTTTCAAGACTATGGTAGTCCAGGTGCTGTAAAGGTGGCATTGCACCGTATAGTTAAAAAGGGGCTATTACATAATCTGGCACGCGGTATTTACGCAAAACCTACATATAGCACCTTACTAAACCAAGAGGTTTTACCTGCTACAGAAGTAGTGGCCAAAGCAATAGCCAAACGTGATAAGGCTCGTATATTACCAACAGGCGTTTATGCACAAAATATGTTAGGACTATCTACACAAGTACCCTTAAAATTGGTATATCTTACCGATGGTTCACCAAGAAAAATAACTATTGGTAACCGTACCATACAGTTTAAAAAAACAACACCTAAAAACTTGGCACTAAAAGGTGAGATAAGCAAATTGGTGGTACAGGCACTTAAAGAAATAGGGAAAGACAACGTAACAGACCATGAGCTAGAAACCATACACAAGCTGTTGCAAAAAGAAGATAGCAAGGATTTAAAACACGACATTGCATTAGCACCACAATGGATAGCAGAAATAATGGCAAAAGCATTGTAAATGGCAGCACAAGATTTTTATAAATTAAAGGACACAGAAAAGGTAGAGGTTTTTACTGTGGCAGCACAACATAAGGGCTTGCCTGTATATGCTGTAGAAAAAGATTGGTGGGTAGTACAAACCCTTGACATTATCTTTTCGCAATTAGATGTTGCCGAACATTTGTTATTTAAAGGTGGTACATCATTAAGCAAAGCGTGGCGGTTAATCAACCGCTTTTCAGAAGATATAGATTTAGCCTTAAATAGAGAGTATTTAGGTTTTGATGGTGGATTGATTAGCAAAGCGCAAGTAAAAAAATTAAGAGAAAAGTCCTTTGAGTTTGTAACAACCATATTTTATGAAGCCTTAAAAAAAGCATTCGCAGAAAAGGGCTATACAGACGTTACCTTCGATTTTGAAGATTTAGGCGATGGCGACCAAGATCCAGTATCTATTTTAATCTATTATCCTGCGGTTACTGAACATTCAGAATATGTATTACCAAGAGTAAAGGTGGAATTAGGCAGTCGCTCGTTAAAAGACCCTTTTACAAATTGTGATATTGTATCATTTGTAGGAAAACAATTCCCAAAAAGTCCATTTGCAGATACAGCTATAATAATACCTTGTGTAAATCCAGAACGCACCTATATGGAAAAATTGTTTTTGTTACACGAGGAATTTAAAAAGCCTAAAGATAAAATACGGGTAGAACGTTTAAGCAGGCATTTGTACGACATTACCAAAATCTATAATAGCGAACATAAAGACAAAGCATACAACCAAGAATTAATAGTTTCTATTATTGAGCATAGAGAACGGTTTAACGGGATGCGTGGTGTTGATTATAATACATTATATCCACCAAATCTTAACCCTATTCCACTAGATGATTTTATAAAAGCTTGGGAAGACGATTATAAAACGATGCAAACCAATATGATTCCGGAAGACAGTCCAAATTTTGCAAACCTTTTGAAAACCGTAAAACAAGCAACACAAGAATACAACGCATTGAAATTTGATAAATGAGTAAAAACTTTATAACCAACAGTCAAGATAACGCTACACTAAAAAAGCGATTAGAGAAATTAATTTCAGCAAGTCAGGAACTAAAATTTTTGGTAGGCTTTTTTTATTTCTCGGGTTGGCAAGAAATCTATAAAAATCTTCAAGATAACAATCAAGTAACTTTAAAAATATTGGTTGGTTTACAAGTGGATAAATATTTAAGTACCATTGTTGAGGTAGGCTTGCAAGATGATAGTTTAAGTCAAGAAGAACATTTTGCGCATTTTATGAAATCTATTGGTTTCGCCATAAACAATGCCGAAATGGATAACGAAGCATTTTACAATCAAATAGCATTTTTTATTCAGTTATTGGAAGAAGGTAGATTAATCATAAGAAAAACACTCAATCCAAATCACGCTAAAGTTTACTTATTTCAGTTAGACAATAAATATCAAGATTTATTCAACGTAAAAGGCGAATTTATTACAGGTAGTAGTAATTTAACCAAAGCAGGACTTCATGGTCAAGAAGAATTTAATGTAGAAATCAAAGATTATGGTTTTGAAAGTGCCGAAGCCTATTTTGATGACCTTTGGGAAGTAGCTGTACCAATTACAGAAGCCGAAAATGGCACAAAAATTATTATTGATTTTCTAAAGAATAAAAGTCAAGCCTCATTAATTACGCCCTTTGAGGCGTATGCTTTAATCTTAAAAACCTATATAGAATTACAAGAAGCCAAACGTATTAACGATGCTATTGATAGACTATTGGAGGATAATGGTTTTGAGAAGTACCAATACCAGTTAGATGCAGTTAACCAAGCTCTAAATGTAATTGATACCTATAACGGAGTGATTATAGCAGATGTAGTAGGTTTGGGAAAATCAGTCATTGCATCTTTAATAGCCAACCAACTCAACAAAAGAGGATTGATTTTATGCCCACCGGGATTAGTGGGAAGTAAAAAAGAGAGTTCTGGTTGGTATGAATACATTAACAGATTTAAGCTGTATAGCTGGGATGTGTATAGTTCTGGCGATATGGAAACATTAGCAGAACATCTTACTGAAAATCATCAAGGCTATGAAGTGGTAATTATTGACGAAGCTCATAGATTTAGAAATCAAGACACTGCCGCGTATCAAGGTTTGATGGATGTTTGTAGAGGAAAGCAAGTTATTTTATTAAGTGCGACACCGTTTAACAATTCACCTGCTGATATCTTCTCATTATTAAAATTATTTATTGTTCCAGGTCAATCAGGTATTACCATTGAAATGGACTTGGAAGGACGTTTTAACGCCTACAATTATAGATTTAAACGTCTATCAAATATTATAAAAAACCACAATTCTAATAATACTGACAAACGAAGAAAGGCCGAAAGGGATTATGAAAAAATGTTTGGTCTGCCATTACCAGTAGATATTCAAATAGTACGTGGTAATGTAACTGCAATGGCTAACGAGATTAAAAATGTAATAACGCCTGTAGTTATTCGTAGAAATCGTTTAGACCTTAAAACAGATTTTGAGTATAAAAAAGAAATAGCCAACTTATCGGAAGTCAAAGACCCAGAAGAACAATTTTACGAACTCTCTCATGAGCAATCAGAGTTTTATAATAGAATTATTAAAGAGTATTTTAGTGAGAATGGAAATTTTCACGGTGCTATTTATAAGCCTTTTGAATATGAAAATCCACCTAAAGACAAAGACAAGTTAAACGAAGACGATAACAGGGCATTCCAACAACAGCGTAACTTATACGACTTTATGAGACGTTTATTAGTAAAACGTTTTGAAAGTTCATTTGGTGCATTTCATAAAAGTATTCAACGTTTTTTAAAGACGAATAGAATGGTATTGTCTTTTATTGAGCATTCAGGAAAATACGTATTAGACCGCAAAGTGATTGAGAACATTTATGACGATTCAGATGGTGCAGACGATTTCACCTATGAAGCCATAAAAGAAGCATTAGAAGAGTTTGAAAGGAATGCAGTAAATAAAACCACCCCTAAACACACCAAAGTTTATGAAATAGATAAATTTCATTTGAGGAATAAGTTTTTAGAAGACATCAAAAGTGACATTAGACTTTTTGAAGCTATTGAACAGGAGATTAATGACCTCAATATCGTTAAAAATGACCCTAAAAGGGTTTCTGTGCTTCAAACTATAAAGGAAGTATTAAATCAAAAATCACAAACTAAAAGAAAAGTTATTCTATTTACCGAATACACCGATACAGTTAGACATCTTAAAAACTATTTTGAAAAGGAATTACTGGGTAGAGTTCTTTTTTGTGATGGTGGAGTAACTAAAAATTTCACTAAAACCTTAAACGCCAATTTTAATGCAAAAGATAAAAAATCTGAAGACGATTATGATCTATTGGTAACCAGTGATAAACTATCAGAAGGATTTAATCTTAATAGAGCTGGATTAATCATTAATTATGATATTCCTTGGAATCCAACAAGGGTTATACAACGTGTTGGTCGTATTAATAGAATGAGTGCTAAAGTATTTGACGAACTATATATATATAATTTTTTCCCAACAGACCAAGGAGCAGATATTGTAAAAAGTAGAGAAATAGCACAACAAAAAATGTTTTTAATTCACAGTGCGTTAGGTGAAGATGCTAAAATTTTTGATGCAGATGAAGAACCAACACCAAGTGGTTTATTCAGTAAAATTTCTTCAAACCCTGAAGATGCAGACGAGTTAAGTACAAGTACCATTATACGTAACGATTATAATGACATCCTAAATAATCACCCGGATGTAATTAAAAAAATTAAAGACTTGCCTAATCGTGTTAAAACAGCTAAAGCCTTTTCTGAAAATAATGTAGTAGTATTAAGAAAAAAAGGAATGGCATTATTTTCTATTGTTCATCAATATGAAAACGAAAAGCCACATGATAAACCAGAAGAAAAAACTTTTGATGAATTGGTTGAGGTTGTTAAATGTAATGCTAATGAAAAACGCTTACCTATAAACAGTGCATTTTGGAACTCTTATGAAGAAATAAAAACTTTTAAACCAAGACATAAAACTGGTCGTACAGAAGTAGCATTGGAAAACAAAGCTAAAATTGCCTTAAAATCATTACTAAAACAAAAGAGTGATGTTTTAGACCAAGAATTAGTTTCCTTTATAGACACCCTACTTATCGATATTAATAAGTATAAAACACTTCCGAAATATACCTTACGTCAATTAAAATTATCAGAGAAAAAAGATGCTTATAGCGAACTCATAGAAAACATAAAACAGTTACGCCGAAGACTTGGGGACGATTATTTAAAAATCATTTTAAAAAGAGCTGGTAGAATTGAAAATGATGTAATTATAGCAGTTGGTAATTTAAATAACCTTGAAGAATAACACTGATGGAAATTACCTTTACTAAAATAAACGGTTCAAACGTCAATTTAGATTATGATTTGCTTAAACAATCAATAATTGAAAAATTACAAGGAACTTGCAAAAAGGTTGAGGTGGTAATACTAAATAATTTTCCTGTATCTATATATTCTCAAGCAAACATAGATTTCCTTCTATTAATCAGAATCCCAGATATACACAATAGCTATTATAAAATACAAACAAAAAAGGACTTTGTTTATTTGCACAATGCCTTAATAGCTGTTTCTATAGTAAAAGATTATAAAAGTTACGATTTAGAATTATCAAATTCAGAATTACTTGTTGATGATATAATTATCGACTATAAAGATAATGCTGAAAAACTGAAATGGGCTTTAACGAATTATCTTGCTGAAGCCTGTAAATTTGAAAGAAACAAAATCACCGTACATCCTGTTTTTTGGGTTTTAAATAATAAAACAACACAAGTAGATAAATACCTAATAGCCTCAAATAACTTTACGTTTGATTTAATGGAACAATGCATTGCTTTAAACAAATATGTTAAGTATTCTGGTTATTCTGGTTGGAACCAATATAGCTTGAATTTTGACAATGATATTAGGAATTTATTTGAGCAAGCATCGAAAGATAGTGAGTTAGGCTACCTAACAAAAAAGAAAATAGATAGAATACAAAACAAATTTGATGCAGCTTCTCAAAGGGCGTATGATAAAATTGGAGAAGTATTAGTTGAAGTAAAAGGCAAACCAGGCACAGGTAAATCATCTGATTTACTTAAATGGATGCTTAATTTAAGTCTTAATGGGCAAAATGCGACTTTTTTAACCTACAACCATTTATTAGTTTATGACCTTGCAAAACATATTAGAAGTTTTGAAAATACATTGAGTGAAGAAAAAAGAAGTCTAAAAGGGTCAACTACTACATTTACACTACATAAATTCTTTTACAATTTAGCAAAGAAGTTAGGGGTCTTAACACTAATGTCTGCTCAACGTATTTCTGAATTAGTATCTATTTTAGATAAGCGATTAATAGTTATTGAAAACTATTTTATTGAAAAGAATAATAACGAGCCAGAGATAAATATTGAAAAGATTAAAATGTATGTTCAAACTAATAGGGATTTTGAGGAAGGTTTAAAACGTGAGGCTTTGGACTTTATTAGATTTCTTAACACTCATAAATGCAGAAGATTTGATTCTTCAAAATCAATAAATGGTTGGGTTAAAAAGTTTAAAAAACTAAAGCAAGAACAAGTAAACAACCTTCTAAACTCTCAAGTGTTTTTAGAAGACTACCATAAAGTATTGGAAAGAATTTTACAAGCTATAGGTAATTTAGATGGTTACATTGATGATTTTGACATTACTAATAAACCAGACTTATTAGCCCCAGTATTTGGCTTTGAAAGAAGTGATAGCCTTCTTGAAGATTTGAATAATAAAAAGTATGATTTAAACAAACTTAAATCAAGTTTTAGAAGAAGTATTGGTGGTTTTAGAAAAGGCAGAATGTTATTTTTAGATGAGGCGCAAGATTGTCACGCTTTTGAAAAAGATATATTACTTTCAATTTTTGGTTATAATAATATTGTTATTGCCAATGGAGATAAAGAGCAATTGATTAGATATTCTACTGAATGTAAATGGTATGTCTCACAAGCTCAAAAAGTGGCAATGTATACTTATCTAAAAAAAAGAAAATCTTTTCGTATGAAGCCAGCAATTGCTTATTTGGCTAACCATATTGCAGAATCTTTCGGAATTGATTTAGGTGTCGAACCTTTAGACACAGAAGATCACGGTCAAATTATTATAGACAAACATTACAATGGTAATTTACAAAGTAAAGTTAATGCTATTCGTGAGCTTTACACTTTAGGAGAAAGACAAGGTTGTACGGCTTACGAATCTATATTGTTGCTGTGTCCTTCTGATATTACCAAAAGAAAAAATAACGCAGATAGTTTGTCTGATATTGATGATTTTGAAGCTTCCAAAAACATCAAAATAAATGAATTTGATGTAATAAAAGAAGATACATCTAAAACAAAAGAAGAGTGGAATTTAATAAGTGAAGCATCTAAACAAATAGCTTTGTTCAGATTTTGGAATACTACTGGTAATGTAGATAAAAGAAAACAAAGTGTTCCTGGCTCATTATCCGTAAGGTCTATTTATTATGAGTCTTGTAGAGGCATTGAAGCTTGGTCTGTTTTATGTTATGGTTTAGACCATTTTTTCAATAATAAAATCAACGAAGATGAAGCTGATAATTTCTTACTTGAAAATGTACTTCTTACACCTATAGAAAGAAAAAATATGTATGCAGCAACTTGGGTTTTGATGGCACTTACAAGGGCAATAGACACCTGTTATTTAGAACTTGAAAATTTAGAATCACCTTTATCAAAAGCTATACAAAGTTTTGCCACAAATAATCCACACTACATAAAACATATATAAAATGAAATTTCCAGTAATAAAATTAGATAAAGTTATTGAGTATTTAATAAGTCTTGGTGTTCCGGGCTTAATATTGTTAGTAGCTATTTCTGCAAGTGGATATGCTGGTGCTGCTGCTATTACTGCTGCTTTGTCGACTATTGGTTTTGGTCTTGGTATGTTAGCAGGATTAGGTGTATTAGGTGTTAGTATTATGATTTCAAGAGCTATTTCTAAATATGGCTTTGAAAGAATCTATTCAGGCACTGTAAAAGGTTTAATTGAAAAAGGAGAAACAAAAGAATCCATTTTAATAAAAGTAAATAAATATCCAATTTCAAAAGACTTAAAGCTAAAACTGAAGGAGCTATTAGAAGATTACAAAGGATAACATAATCCCCCACAACCCAAAACCCAGTTTTTTGCGAAAAGCAAAAATTCTCTGTCTTTTGTGTTGTTCCGCTAACCTTACAAGTTTAGCGTTTTTTAGGTCTTTAAGGTAATAGCATATTACAATTTGGTTCTCATAAAATCAAACCAAACTGCAATAAGCTATTCCGTTTTATTTTATCATAAAAACCCTAAACTCACCCAAGCTATTTTAAATAATACCAATTATAATACTTCCCTTTTTTGGTTACCCTATCGGGCGTTTTATTATTTCGGGCAATAGTTATAACTTCTATTTTGTAAAATATCCACTTTGCCAACGCTCCCATTTGAACTTTAAACAAAATAACGTTACCTCATTTAACTGCCCAAAACCATTGGTAAGTCCAAATATAACTTACCTCAAATTTTTATTTATTTCATTTCGCTATCTTTAATTTTAAAACAACTTAATAAGTAATAATCTATGATTACAAAGACAATACAAGTTCAAGAAATTACAGTAGATGAATTAGCTGATAAAGTAGCTGATAAACTTCTTTTAAAAATTGAGGCTTACTTAAAACAAATCAATTCAAAAAAGGATGAAGGGCTATTAACAAGACAAGAAACAGCAGATTATTTAAAAGTAAGTTTAGTTACTATACATCAATGGGCTAAATATGGCATCATAAATCCAGTTCGCATTGGCAACCGTGTCTATTTTAAAAAGCAATCAATTTTAGATTTAATAGAAAGACAAACCTTAAGACCGAATAAATATAGGTAGCAAATATAGATAGTTTCCTTCGGCCAACGCTCTAAGCTTTAAAGCAAAACCCTTGACAGCATACCTAGGTTACCTAAACAGTGGCTTTTTTTGTTTTCTCTTGATTAGTAATGCCATATTTTTTGACCAGATTCAATTGAAAAAAGTAATGCAATAATATATTCATACAATATTCCCGAAAAATAAACCCGCAAAATATTTGCTTTCAAATTTGTCCGCATAAAAAATCGGGACCCCCTAAAGGTCTCCCCCAATTTTTTACTTGAAAATTTGAGACAAAATTTTGTCTTCCGTTTGTGGTGTGCTCAAATATTGTTTAACTAAAAAATTTTCAATTATGGAAACAAAAGCAAAATCAAACGGAACAGCAAAAAAAGTAAATGCAACCGTTAAAAAGGAAGTACAAAAAAAGTTGACCGAGGAAGCCATCGGAAAAACGACCGTACCGGAAAAGGGAACAGCAGCCCAAAAAGCACCTGTTAACCTGGACGAGCGCATCCAGAAGTTCGAGAAACTGAGAGGCCTGGCCACGCAACGTGAACGGCTCACCGAAACTCTGAACGAGCTTACGAAGTTCAACTACAACCAGGACGGTTCAAGCTCTTTTTACATCCGGGATTCGCGCAATCTGGAATTCAAGACGACCAATACCAATCTCATTAAATTGGTAACGACCCATCTGCAATCCACTCTGGAACACCGCAAAACGGAGATAGAGAATGAGATTGTCAAATTTGAACTTTAATTGGAGTTATCTTCAAATGTACAAGCCTGCTCGAAAGAGTGGGTTTTTTTCTTTAACATAAATTTTAATCTTAAAAATTTCAATTATGTATTTAAATAATTTGCAACAGGACACCCTTTTCGTACCATCGGAAATGATAGCGCTTAAAAGCCTGACAGGGATGCAACCCCGAAGAGGCCTGGAACACGCCATTATCTCCAATGGCAAGATCGTAAATGTCGTTTCCAATAGTTATGGGCATATCCCAAATGAAGTGTTTTTCAAGAAAGCGGAACAGATGCTCATCGATTCAGGGCTGAACTATCACAAACGTTCCATCAACCGCAATGACCGCTCATTCATTGTTGACTTTATCATTGAGGACAGCAAGCAGTTTTCGGTCAATAATACCGAGGATGCCATCCTGCCCATGCTCAGGTTCAAGAACTCCTATGACGGCAGTGAAAAAACGGCCGGGCATTTCGGGTTTTACAGAAAGGTATGCTCCAATGGCCTGCACGTATCAGAAACGAAACTGGAGTTTTCGATTCGGCATACCAAAAACTGCACGGACCTGATCATGCCCAGATTGAACCAATTGTTCGATAAGTTTCTGGACAATGAGTTTTACAGTATCGTAAACAAGTTCGAGAAACTAAGAACCATCGAGATAATGGACACCAAGGCATTTGTTAGGGACATTCTTGAGAAAACCAAATTGTTCCGTTACGAATGCAGCGATACCAATGAGGATCCCTCGAAAAAATCCCGTGAGGTCATCGAGATTTTGGACAATGAATCCATTTTGTTGAACCAAGCCCCCAATCTATGGCTGGGATACAATGCTTTTAACTCCGTGCTCCATGGCACCTTGAAAAAGACCTTTTCCCAACAGGAAAAATTGGACAAGGTATTGTTCAATGAAATTTATGCCATGGCTTAAGAGCCATTACCTTAAGGTTTCTCCAGTACCTTAATTAAACTGGAGTTTTTTTAGAGATATCCAGATACCCAACCCAATCAGCCCATTCCCCTACATTCCGTCCCTCCATTTCGGGAAAAGCGCTTCCTTAACAAAGGTCTTGGACACAATCCCCACTTTTGACTTTTCATTTCGTTGCCCCTTTCCGCTGCGCTGGAAAGGAACACGCCATTCCAAGTAAAAAGTATGAATTAAGTCCGCTTTAAACAGAACATACAAGAAGATTTATCGCTATTGGATTTTAATATAAGTGGAACGTCAAACCTTGTATTTTTTAAACGGGATCAGCGGTAAAGTCTTCTCTGGGCCTTACTCGCGAATCCCTAAAAACCCAAGGTTTGCCAAAGCATTTTAAGGGGTTTTATAATGGATGGCGCCCTTATTTGTTTTTCGGGGCATCGAAAAACAGGCAGGGCACAAGCACTGCTAAAAATGTCCCCTGCACTTTCTAGGGCTTAACTGCCGGTACGCCCCATCGGCACATGGGCCATTAAGCATTGCTAATGCCCTTGTGGAACTTGTCAAGACCGTGCCAATTTTAGAAAAAAATAAGGTTTCTACGTCCTTGAAAACCCAAGGGTTTTGCTACGTCGCAGACACTCCTGATTTTTTCCCAAAAGTCTTGACAAAACCCACGCCATCCATTGGTTCGTTTCACGAGAGAAATTGAACAAAACGCCCCTTAAAATGGCATTATCATTCCCGTGAATATGGGAACCTGACATGCGATAGGGGAAATATTAATCTAAATTTTTTAAATCATGAGTACACTGAGAAACAAAGTACAGTTAATTGGCAACATTGGAGAGACCCCACAAATGACCACATTGGAGAGCGGAAAGAAATTAGTCCGTTTTTCACTGGCTACCAATGAGCATTACAAGGATGCCAAGGGCGAGAAAAAGACCAACACCAATTGGCACAATTTGGTGGCATGGGGCAAGACCGCAGAAATCATCGATAAGTATGCGGAAAAGGGCAAAGAGATTGCCGTTGCAGGTAAATTGACATCACGCTCTTATGAGGACAAAGATGGTGTTAAACGCTATGTGACCGAAGTAGTGGTCAATGAAATCCTATTGTTAGGCAGTAAGTAAAAACTAAAGAGGGCACAAAGACCAGTTTTCAATTAGTATGCGCCCTCTTTTGATTATTCACTTTTAAACAAATGAACAATGAAAGACAAAGTTAACGAAATAAGAATCAGTTACAAAGAGAAAATTTCCCTGTCCAAATCCCTTGCCATCAAAAGTTCGGCAGATGCAGGAAAACTGCTTTTTGAGACATGGGACAAAAACACCATTGCGTTACAGGAATCCTTTAAGGTGTTGTTACTGAACAACTCCAATAAAATCAAAGGGATTTATCAATTATCGTCTGGAGGTATTACAGGCACATTGGTGGATATCCGTATTTTATTTGCGGTCATCATCAAGACCCTTTCCGTTGGTGTCATTCTTGCACACAATCACCCGAGCGGAAAATTGATGCCCAGTGAAGCGGACAAACAATTGACGGAGAAAATCAAGAAAGCCGCCCAATTGTTTGATGTCAAGGTGTTGGACCACATCATTGTCGTTCCCAATGGCGAGTATTACAGCTTTTCAGATAACGGACTGTTATAACTTAAAAATTAGAACCATGGTTTATTTGAACTATAACAACCTCGATGAAGAAACCCAAAACCGTTTGCTTTCAGTATCCAAGGAAGATGTTGAAAACAAATTTGGGGATGATTTGAAACAATACGCCAAAGAGCATCATGTGGATTATGATGTTTTATTGGATGAAGAAGCTATTAAAAACCTGTACACGTATCAATATGTGTTCAATATTTGATAAATGCTAAAATAAAATGCAACTAGACCTTTGAATTTCGAAGGTCTTTTTTTTTTGCAAATTATCCAAGACCATTTTGAGAATCTGACGTCCAAATTCGCAACATTTCCAAAATCCATTTTTTTTGATGCCAAAACGAACCATTTGAGACCAATCCGCATTTTTGTTTTAAAATCTAAACCAATAACTTTAAAAGAGCTGGAAACCTTCATGTTCAGTGAAGCCAAAACAGAAAAAATGCAGCCTATTTTTTAATCAAGCTGTTTGGAAAAATTTTGTCCCTACGGGACGAAAAGGGATAGCAAGAGGGCAATGCGCGAAAGCGGCATTGCGTTATTTAATGTTTTATAAATAACTGTAAATCAGTTATTTAAAATAATTTTTTGTTTCAATAAGCTGAATTAGAAAATTAAAATTTGCGGCAAATGCCCTTAAAAGCCGCATAAACAGACAAAAATTTGCGGCAAAACGGATGAAAGGCAACAATACAACAGTGAAAACATTCAGTAACATACGGTTCAAAAAGAAAACGGTACAGCGTTTTCAGGAGTTCTCCAAACGGTTCTTTAAGACCCATACGGAAGCTATGGACACCATGCTGGATTTTTTTCAATACAATGAGATATCCCCAAAAGAGACCCTTGGCCCCAATGCGCGCACTTTGGAGTCCAACATCAAAAAACGGATCAATGCCCTGGTCGCCATTGTAAAGGATATCGAAAAGAACCAGACCAAGCCTACCACGGCCATGCTTCAATTGCTGTTTGAAAAATCCCCGGCCAAACAAAAACAACCTCGTTTGGTGGAGGTCAAACAAGGCAGCAAGACCTCCAAAGACCCTTTTTTTGCCACCTCGTTGGAGGCCATCGAGCTGCGAAAAGAAAAGAACACCCTTAAGCGAGATTTAAAAGAGACCAAGCAACAGTTTGAGGACATCCTGTTTTCCAAGATCAACATCGTGAAAAGCAGTTTTGGAAAGCCCAAGATCCAATTGGATATGTCCCTAGAGGAACTGGAAGCCCTTAAAGAAAGAATCAAAAACAGTTAATTATGTATA
>TARA_R110002033_G_scaffold38252_1_pt1 | contig 13386 bp, 8 predicted proteins | sample TARA_R110002033 | Tara Oceans TARA_R110002033 (sample SAMEA4397051) | marine metagenome | biome: Polar Biome; feature: [SRF] surface water layer (ENVO:00010504); material: water (ENVO:00002006), including particulate matter (ENVO:01000060) such as... | depth 5 m
TTAACGATCAAGGTCGTTATTGTGCATCTTGTAATAAAACCGTTGTAGACTTTACCAAACAAACTGATGAGCAAATTATAAAATCTCTAGAATCTAAAGGCAATCTGTGTGGTCGTTTTAAAACCCAACAAATAGATAGAGAGCTTGTTTTAGCCAGAAAAGACAAAAATAATTATTGGTCGTTAGCTGCTTCTGGCCTATTTGCTTTTATGGCTTTAGGAAGTCAAAACGCATTTGCACAAGGCGAACCAATAAAACAAGACACCATAATAAGACCAATGTTAAAAGGAAAAATAGCAACTTCTATTTTGAATGAACATATATATGTTGGCACAGTTACAACAGCTATTGATGGTTTACCTCTATCTGGTGCTACTATAATTCTTAAAGGAACATCAAGAGAAGCACATACAGATTTTGATGGAAATTTTACAATTAAAGGAAAAATAGGAGAAACTCTAGAATTGAGTTATGTAGGCATGGAAACTCAAAAATTGATATTAAACACAACCTATACAATGACTATTGCATTAAAAGACGATAGTTGTTTTGATGATTATGCTGCAGTTGGTTTTGTTTCCTACAATTATCAAAGCAATATAGACTGCAAAAGGAAAAAACGAAAATCTAAACGCTTAACCAAAAAAGAAGCAATAAATAACGGAGAACAAGAAAGAACTGCTTTTGGTAAATTCTTCTACGGAATTAAAAGGTTGTTTAGCAATAAATAATATCTTTATACATCAAAAAACAAGGATGAAAGTATTCGAAAAAACCATAACTGTCTCACAAGATGATATCGACGACCTTAACCATGTTAATAATGTGCGTTATGTGCAATGGGTTCAAGATATTGCTAAAGACCATTGGTTAACTTATGCTACAAAAGACATATTAGAAACTTATTCTTGGTTTTTGGTTAATCATTTTATTGAGTACAAAAGTCAAGCGTTACTAGGCGATAAACTGCTTTTAAAAACTTATGTCCCAAAAGCCGAAGGTGTTTCAACCATTAGACATGTCGAAATCATCAATGCAGAGACCGATGAACTCATTGTAAAATCCAAAGCAAAATGGTGTTTAATTGATAATAAAACACAGCGACCTACTCGTATTATTCCTAAAATTGGTGAGCTTTTTGATTAAAGTGTTTTACTATAGATTCTGGTTGCACTTCTACTTCACTCAGTGACCACATTTCACTTAATAACTACCTAATAAATTAATTACCTTAACATTTCTTTAGGTTAAAGTTTTTTTAATGAATTGCTGATTATCAATTGAATCCCTTTTCTTTAAGGCATCAATCAATTCAATCATGCAAAAAACTACCATTCTTCTATTTCTATTAGTCTTACCTTTTATTAATAATGCTCAGACTTTAAGCGGAAAAATTTATGACGAAAAAGGCGTTGTAAAAAACATAAAAGTCTACAATAAAACGCAAGGCAGATTAACTCTAACCAATACAGATGGTGATTTCAAAATAGAAGCAAAAGTGAACGACAGTATTTTGTTTGAATCCTTATTCTATCATAAAAAAACAGTTGTTTTAAAAGATATCCATTTTAATGGTGTTGCCGTTTTTGAACTTAAAGAAATACTAAACGAACTCGATGAAGTTGAAATCATAGCAGAACCGGAACAACCTGTTTTCAAAGAAGAAACCTACAACAATGACCTTCAACATATATTAAAAGAAGACATAAAGAATAATCCGCACTTGTACAAACCTGCAAATGCAACAGGTGGAGTAGATATTTTAGCAGTCATTGGCTTGGTTGCTAAACTATTTAAAGATAATGATAAATACGTCGCTCCTATTTATCAACCCATTACATACACTCAAATGGATTCTTTATTCGAGAAAAGTTCATTTTTCAATAAAGAATTAATGACTAAAGATTTAAAAATTTCAGAAGATAAAACGCATCTATTTTATGATTTCTGCGAAGCCAAACAAATAAGTTCTGAATTACTAAAAGACGAAAACAAAATGCTATTACTAGAAGAGCTTGTTTTAAATAGTCAACTATTTTTAATTCTATTAGAGCAATATGGCGAAGAGTCAGTAACTAAGGATTAACCTTTATTTTTACTTTATTAGCTCGTTATTTAGATTGATTTTTAAGAATGAAAAATCGTATCGAGAACCTAATAGTAAATTGAATATAATATTCTCGATACAAATTTGATGCAAAAACGGCATCACATTCACTCAAACTGACGGAAACTACTAAATTATATTATAAAATAAAGATTCTTTGGTCATGCTTTCCTCAGAATGACAAACCTCATTTAATTTATACCCAAACTATAATAAATCCTAACTTCAAAAGTTATATTTTTAAGCCTTAATTATATTTATCACTTTATGAAGCGATTGCTATCATTTTTACTTTGTTTCGGAATCTTACTTTTTTGGAGCTCTTGCCGTAACGATTTTGAATTTTCACCAAGCCAAGGAAACTTAGAATTTGCAAAAGACACCATCTATTTAGATACCGTTTTTACAAACATTGGTTCTAGTACTTATAACTTAAAAGTATATAATCGCAGTGATGATGATATTGTGATTCCGACAATACAACTTGAAAACGGTACTAGTTCATACTACAGAATGAATGTTGATGGCACAACAGGTTTAGAGGGTGAACAAGAAGGGAAATTTTTTGAAGATGTAGAATTATTAGCAAATGACAGTTTGTTCATTTTTATTGAAACAACCATAGATATTTCAACACTAGGAAGCTTAGGTAATCAGTTTTTATATACGGATCGTATTTTATTTGATGCAGGTAGTAATCAACAAGATATAGACGTGGTGACATTAGTAAAAGATGCCGTTTTTATTTATCCATCTAGAGATGAAGATACAAATATTATTGAGACCTTAACGTTTGATGTTGATGGCGACGGTACACCTGATGAAACAGCATTGCAAGGACGTTTTCTTGAAGATAGCGAACTTACATTCACCAACGAAAAACCTTATGTCATCTATGGTTACGCAGGCGTTGACACAGGTAAAACCTTAACGATGGAAGCTGGTGCACGTGTGCATTTCCATGCCGATTCTGGGATTATTGTAACTGATGGTGCCACTTTAAACATCAATGGAGACATAAGTACAAATCAAGAAACTCTTGAAAACGAAGTGATTTTACAAGGTGACAGACTAGAACCGCTTTACGAGGATATCCCTGGTCAATGGGGAACTATTTGGCTTTTTAACGGAAGTGAAAATATCAGCATTAATTATGCAACAATAAAAAATGCTACAATTGGTATTATTGCAGATGGCAACCGAGATGCTACTAACGATAAATTAACCATTACAAATACGCAAATCTATAATACAAGTAGTTTCGGAATTAGAGGAACTGCGACTTCTATTACAGCAGAAAATGTGGTTATAAACAATTGTGGTCAATCTGCTTTTGCAGGCACATTAGGTGGAAAATATAATTTTACACATTGTACCATTGCTAATTACTGGAATAGCAGTTTTAGGGATTTCCCTGCGCTACTATTAAACGATTTTGTTTTAGATGAAAACGGAACACCTACTGTATTTGGTTTAGTTGAAGCTAATTTTAACAATTGTATTATTTATGGTAATGATAATCCTGAGTTTTTAATAGAAAATGTCGGAAATACCTTTAACTATAAATTTAATAATTGTTTACTAAGATTCAACAACGAAACGCTTTCTGGTACTGGTAATTACGATTTTGACAATGTTACTTTTTTCGAGAACAACGTTTTTAATGAAGATCCAGATTTTGAAGACCCTTTTGAAAACTTAATGCGAATAGGAAATGATTCTGCAGCTAATGCCATTAACACCTCTACGTTTGGTGTGGATAATGACATTAATGGTGAATCTAGAACAAGTTCAATCGATGCTGGTGCATACATTCACACAACTTTTGAAGATTAAATAATCTCAGGTATTTTGAAATCAAAACTCAATTTCTCAAAATTTTTAATTGAAATACTCAAGTATCTATGGTTAACCTTTAATTGTCTTTTGGCAATACCTTTTATACTAGTCGTTATAGAAAAAGTAAGACGACCTGATTTTAAAAATTTATCGATCAACCAAATAATCATAGCAGGAATTATTTTAACTATTTCATTAATCTTGAATCTTATTTTGATATATAGAAAAAGCCCTTCAAAATAAATTGAAAGGCTTTTAATTATAAATTTATAGTTCAACTAATATGAGATACTGAAACAAGTTCAGTGTAACATAGTCTATATTTTATGCATTAAATAAAGCACGTCCTCCCATTAATGCATTTACTTTTTCAGCGACACCAGCTAAAACAGTATCATTATCATGATTCATTAAAACTTCATCAATTAAATCTACCACGTAAGGCATATCAGTTTCTTTTAAACCTCTTGTTGTAATTGCAGGTGTACCAACTCTAATACCAGAAGTTACAAAAGGAGATTCTGTATCAAACGGTACCATGTTTTTGTTCACTGTAATATCTGCTTTCACTAAAGCGTTTTCTGCATCTTTACCTGTAATATTTTTATTTCTAAGGTCAATTAACATCATGTGGTTATCAGTACCTCCAGAAATTAAGTTGTAATCTTTAGCAACGAAAGCTTTTGCCATAGCATCAGCATTGTGCTTTACTTGTAACATATAATGTAAAAACTCATCTGTTAATGCTTCACCAAAAGCAATAGCTTTTGCAGCAATAATATGTTCTAATGGTCCACCTTGGTTTCCTGGAAAAACACCAGAATCTAATAAACCAGACATTTTACGAAGTTTACCGTTCTTTAAAGTAATACCAAATGGGTTATCAATATTTTCTCCCATCATAATCATTCCACCTCTTGGTCCACGCAACGTTTTGTGCGTTGTAGTCGTCACAATATGACAATGAGGCATTGGATCGTTTAAAATTCCTTTAGCAATTAAACCTGCAGGATGCGAAATATCTGCTAATAAAACTGCACCAACACTATCAGCAACTTCTCTAAATTTAGCAAAATCGATATCTCTAGAATAAGCAGAAGCACCAGCAATAATCAATTTTGGCTGTTCTTTTTTAGCTTGATCAGCTAACATATCATAATCAATATAACCTGTATCTTTCTTTACACCATAAAATGTAGGATTATATAATTTACCCGAAAAATTAACAGGAGAACCATGTGTTAAGTGTCCACCATGAGATAAATCGAAACCTAAAATAGTATCACCAGGTTTTAAACACGCATGAAAAACTGCTGTATTTGCCTGACTCCCAGAATGCGGCTGTACGTTAGCATAAGCAGCACCAAACAAAGTCTTTGCTCTATCAATAGCAATGTTTTCAACTTCATCAACTACTTCGCAACCACCATAATAGCGCTTACCAGGATAGCCTTCAGCATATTTATTAGTTAATACAGAACCTGCAGCTTCCATAACTTGGTCGCTAACAAAATTCTCTGATGCTATTAATTCTATACCATCAATTTGGCGTTCTTTTTCAGCTTTAATGAGTTCAAAAATTTGTTCGTCGCGTTGCATATTTATTGTGTTTGTTAAATCAATACAAAAATAGTGAATACATTAGTTTAAATATCAAAAATTATGTAGGTTTGAATAGAAATTAATGAACATTTAATCAACAATTGCAATATGCCATTATCAGCCAATAATCCAGATAGAACGTCATGGTTACATGTCGGTAAGACTTCAGATTTTCCAATTCAGAACATTCCTTTCGGTGTTTTCTTAACCAGAGACGACATTATTACTATCGGAACTAGAATTGGTGATACTGCGATTGACCTTGGTGCTTTACATCAATTAGGCTATTTTGAAGGTATCCCTTTAACAGATGACATCTTTTTACAGGATACTTTAAATGATTTTATTGCTGATGGAAGAAAAACTTGGCGTTTAGTTAGAAACAGAATCGCACAAATTTTTGATGCAGAAAATGATACTTTAAAAAATAATGTTCCACATAAGGAAACTATTTTATTTCGTTTAGATGAAATTGAAATGCAGTTACCAATACAAGTTGGTGATTATACTGATTTCTACGCTAGTAAAGAACACGCAACTAACGTTGGCGCAATGTTTAGAGATCCAGAGAATGCGTTATTACCAAATTGGGTGCACATGCCTGTGGGTTATCATGGTAGAAGTTCTTCTATTATTCCTTCAGGAATTCCAATTCATCGTCCACAAGGACAAACGTTGCCAGAAGGTGCAGACAAACCTGTTTTTGGACCTTCAAAATTGGTGGATTTTGAATTAGAGATGGCTTTTATCACAACAGACGCTAATGATTTAGGTGAACCAATTCCTATTGAAGAAACTGAAGAATATATCTTCGGATTGGTATTATTTAATGATTGGTCTGCTCGCGATATTCAGAAATGGGAATATGTACCACTTGGACCATTCTTAGGAAAAAGTTTTGCATCATCAATGTCACCTTGGATTGTAACTTTAGATGCTTTAGAGCCTTTTAGAACTGAAAGCCCTAAACAAACGCCTAAACCATTAGAGTATTTACAAACTAAAGGTAAAAAGAGTTTTGATATTAATTTAGAAGTTGGTATTCAGCCAAAAGGAGCTAAAGAAACAGTGGTTAGTAAATCGAATTTTAAATACATGTACTGGAATATGGCGCAACAATTAGCGCATCATACTGTTAATGGTTGCCCTATTAATGCAGGAGATATGATGGGAAGTGGAACTATTTCTGGTCCGACACCAGATTCTTACGGTTCTATGCTAGAACTAAGCTGGAAAGGAACAAAACCTTTAAAGCTAAAAGATGGTACGGAACGTAAATTTATCAATGATAACGATACGGTTATTATGAGAGGTTATTGCGAAAATGATGATATTAGAATTGGTTTTGGTTCTGTAAAAACACAATTACTACCTGTTTTTGATTCTAAGAAAAAGAAGAAATAAGCAGTAAGCTAAAAATATATATGAAGACCGAAGTTCAATTACTTTGGTCTTTTTTTTGCATTAATCTGAAAGTTAATACAGAAGACAATCTATTGAAAAACCACCAACTTAAAACGGAGCTTCACAACTAAAACTTACCCATTCTTTTTTTACAGGATGCTCAAAACTCAAAGTCTCAGCATGAAGATGCAAACGGTTTGATACTGTACCATACAAATCATCACCAACTATTGGTGTATTTAATCCTTTATAATGCGCTGCATGCACTCTTAACTGATGTGTTCTCCCTGAGATTGGATAAAAATGTATTCTTGTTTTATTAGCCTCAATAGCAACAACTTTATACTTAGTCGTTGCTTTTTTACCATGTTCATAACAAACCAGTTGTCTTGGCCTATTATTTAAATCTACACGAAGTGGTAAATCTATTTCACCTTCTTTAGTTTCTAGAGTTCCATCTAATAAAGCAACATAACGCTTTTTAACTTTACGTTCTATAAACTGTTTTTGAAGTTTTTTGTGCGTTCTCTCATTTTTTGCAACCAACAACAATCCAGACGTTGACATATCTAAACGATGCAATAACAAAGGACCTGTTGCATTTGGTAAATAAGTTTGCATTCTGGTTAAAACAGAATCCTTAATTGTTTTCCCTGGGACTGATAAAAACTCGTGTGGTTTATTAAGAACTAAAAGAAAATGGTCCTCATAAATGATATCTAATTTACCTTTAAACACACCAGCTAACTCTATAGGATTTGGTTCAACATTTAAACCTTGCATCATATGACCTAAAATAGGTTCACATCTACTACGACAAGATGAATAGAACTGTCCATGCTTTCTAACTTCTGCTGTTGGCGAAATTCCCCAATAAAACTCTGCCATTACAATAGGCTTAAGTTTATTCTGGTAAGCATATTGAAATAATTTAGGAGCTGCGCATTCTCCTGCAGCTGCAGGTGGTTTTCCTATATCTGTACTTTTAAAAATATCGATTAAATCTTTAGTTTCTCCTTTAGCATTTAAAAATCGATAATGCTCATGGATTTCTTTTTGCAAACGTGCTGAAAGTGTTTTCCTTTCTATTTTTAAAGCTTCAATAGGTTTTACTAAAGCTGCTAAATTCTTTTCAGCCAATTCAACCTCAGCTTCAAGATTCAACTTTAAATATTTTAAATCAATATTACTCTGAATACTTTGCTGCTTTAAACTTTCAAAAAGTATGTTTTTTTCTGAGTCATTAAGATTATGCTCTGCTTCTACTCTACGTTGTTTTCGTTTTTGTTTTTCAGCTTTAGCATTATTCTTAAAATTTTCAAGCTTTTGGATACTACTTAATCTTGTTAGTTTTAAATTTATTTCAGCTTTTTCTAATTCCGGATTCTTTTCTAAAGCTTCAATTTTAGTAGTTAAATCATTTAAATGAGCTTCATTTTGTTTGTAAAATCCATCTTTATTCAACGTATCATAAATCGGAGGCACAAACCCTTTTAAATGATTGCTCTCGGCTAATTTTCCTGAAAATGCTGTGATATAACCTAATTGTCCTTCTAAATTTTCAACAATCATTACACCAAACATTTTTCCGATTTTTAAAGATGTTTTGCTTTCATCCAAACCAAAATTATGTTCAAAATCTGTTTGTGTATTTAAGTAATCCTTTACTTCATCTGCTGCATTAACACATAATGGATGTGGTGTGTAATAAAACGGAAATGTAAATTGCTTTGGAAGTATTTCCGAATGCAATTCTATAGAATGAAAACAACCGTTTTCTGTATGAAACATGAGACTTTTAATTGGTTTACAAAGAAACGAAAATCTTTAACGTCTGTTTAATTGAATTACATTAAAATATTCCCAATTCATAAGTTTTAGTGAAATTGTATTTTGGCAATATTGTATCGCAAACAATAGGTTTACAAATGCTTCTGGATATATTTTCTCATACTCCAAAATCACTCGAAGTGGAGCTAGCTTTAAAGTTTGGCATCATAATTGGATTTATTAATATATAACCAATAAAAACCTAACATTATGAAAAGATTTCTACTCTTAACAGTCCTTGTTTCAGTACTAATATCTTGTAGTGCTAAAAAACAAATTGAAACCGCAATTAGCCATGGTAATTACGATGAAGCCATTTCTGAAGCGTTAAGAAAACTCGAAAACAATAAAGACAAAAACCGTAAGCAAGATTATATTGTAATGCTTGAGGATGCATACTATAAAGTATTAGAAGAAGATTTAAATGATCTTGAGCATCTTAAAAAAGATGGAAATCCTGAGCAATTTAAAACCATATATAATATTTATTTAGATTTAGAAGCAAGACAAAACGCCATTAAGCGTGTGATGCCTTTAAAAATAAATGGTAAAACATTGAACTTAGATTTTAATGATTACAGTTCTGAAATTGTAGATTATAGATATAAAACGTCTGAGTATTTAATTGGTCAAGGTATTACACTGCTGGATTCTGGAGATAAATTTAATGCTAGAAAGGCTCATGGAATATTCAGTTATATTGAACAAATTAATCCTAATTTTGAAGAAAACAGAAGTTTAATTGCAGAAGCGCATGAAGTTGGTATGGATTACGTACATGTTTCTGTGCAGAATCAAACGCAACAGTTTATCCCACAACATCTGGAAGAGGATTTAATTGATTTTAATACGTACGGATTAAATAATTTCTGGACAACATACCACGCTAATACAAGTGAAACTATAGATTATGATTTTGCAATGCAATTGCAATTAAAACAAATAAACATTTCGCCAGAGCGTATTAACGAAACTCAGATTTTAAGACAAAAGCAAATAGTTGACGGTTGGGAATACCAATTAGATAGAAACGGAAATGTAAAAAAAGATAGTCTTGGAAACGATATTAAAATTGATAAAATTATAACCGTTAAAGCGAGATTTACTGAAGTATTACAAACTAAATCTGCTCAAGTTATTGCTGACGTGGTTTATACAGATTTAAAACAAAATCAAATCATTGATACCTTTTCTATTGATAGTGGATTTGTTTTTGAGAATGTTTTTGGAACCTATAGAGGAGACAAAAGAGCTTTAGTTAGAAATGATATTGATTTATTAAACCAAAGACAGGTACTTTTTCCTAGTGATGAGCAAATGGTATTTGATTCTGGTGAAGATTTAAAACTGAAACTAAAGAATATTATTAGTTCTAATGCTATTACACAAAGCTAAATTAACATATTATACAAAAAGAAAACTCTTACTTAGGTAGGAGTTTTTTGTTTATAACTGTTTTAATAATATAATGAATACTAATGTTTTGTAAAAAAACACTATTAATTTGAAGCAACCATTTGTACTATTTTACATCTTATAAAAACAAAATCAATCACCATGAAAAAAATCACTCTTCTGTTTCTCTTCGCTTTCTATTCAATGTTTTGTTTTTCTCAAGACCCAACGGTTTATATTACTAATGGTGGAAGCGGCTATTCTGTAATTGAAGGCAATACGTATACCTTTACTGTTAGTATGTACAGTGCGGCTACTACTGATGTTGTTGTAGATGTATCTACACTAGCAAATACAGCTGACAATAGTGATTATACACCTCTAAATACAACAGTTACTATTCCTGCTGGTCAATTAAGTAGTAGTTCCCTTAGTATACCAACAAGTAATGATTCTACGATTGAAGATAATTTTGAATATTTTTATATTGAAGCTACTGTAACCTCTGGCAACACTAATAATTCTGAAATTTCTAGAATTATATATCTTTATGATAATGATACTACGCCAACGGTTAGCACCAATACTGTACGAAGTATTGTTGAAGGCCAAACGACATATCATTCTTTTATTCTTAGCAATTATTATAGTTCTGATGTTACTTTAAATTTAGTTAGTAGTGATGGTACTTCAGATATTTCAGACTATGACGCAATTTCAACAACGTTAACTATTCCCACGGGAGAACGTTCTATTTATATACCTGTTGTTTCGTTGCAAGATGCGGCAACTGAAGCCGATGAAACATTCAATATAACAGCAACTATAACCTCTGGAAATTCTACAAACAATACTATTGATATTGTTTATACCATTTTAGATGATGATACAACACCTACCCTAATAATGTCCTCTTATGGTAATACAACAGAAGGTTATTCTGCGTATGTCTATGCAAATTTAGATAGAGTATTTAACTCTGATGTTAGTGTTCAAATCACAACTTCTAATGGAACGGCTGACAACTCTGATTATACCAGTCTTACTCAGACAAAAACTATTGAAGCAGGAGATATTGGTGTAAACTTCCAAATTTATACAACGGACGACACGTTAGATGAACCAGAAGAATCATTTAATTACACAGGTACTGTAACGTCTGGAAACACAACGAACACATCCGAATCTGGGTCTTTAACTATAATAGATAATGACGGTATGCCAGATTTTAGTATTCAGCCTTATTATGGTAATGATTACCAGCAATACTCAGATAGTATCGCTGCAGAAGAAGGATTCGACCTTAAATTTACACCTCGGTTAACGCATCCAAGTACTGTAGATACAGATATTGAAATTACAACCACTAATGGTACAGCTGATAATTCTGATTATACAACTTCAACTATAAACATTACAATTCCTGCAGGTCAGTATTATAATTATAATGACCTGTATAGTTATCCTACAATTTTAGACCAGATTGATGAAGATGATGAAAATTTATTCATTGATGCTGTTGTAACTTCAGGAAATACATATAATAGTAATTATTCCGTTGAAGCCATTATTATAGATAATTATGCTATAAATGCGCAACCAGACCCAATAACTTCGGTTTTAGAAGTCGGTACATCTATAAATGTATTAGATAATGATACTTTTGAAGGTTTACCTGTTAATTTAGCTGATATTAGTATATCAATGCTAAGTACTAATTCTGTTGGCATTACTCTAGATTCTAGCGGACTTTTAACGGTGCCTTCTAGTGTTCCGCTAGGCTATTACAATTTAGAATATCAAATTTGTGAGGCTGCAAACCCAACAAGTTGTGACACTGCATTTGCAACTATTATCGTTGAATCTCCATTAGAGGTCAACTATACTGTAACGTATGTAGATTTTAATGGCGATGGTTATACAAGTGTTGGAGATACTGTGGAATATGAGTATACCGTAACCAATAACGGAAATGCAATAATTACTGATATTGATGGCGAAGTTCCTTATCAAGATTTAGACATTGTTGGTGGTCCATTAACTAGTTTAGGCGTTGGACAAACTGATAGTACAACCTTTACAGCAACACACATAATTACACAAGACGATATTAACTTTGGGTATTATGTTGGTGACCAAGAAGGTGGTTATTTTTATGGTACATATTATGGAAATGAAGTTCAAGATTATTTATTCGATCAGTCTCAAAACTTTAGCTTGCAACAATCAGATGGTATTGAGTTGAATGCTTTTGTAGATAGCAATGGTAATGGAATACAAGAAATTAATGAAATTAATTATCCATTAGGTCAGTTTAATTACGAAATTAACAATGATGGTATTATGCATAATTTGTTTGTCTCGCCTCATTATTTATATGAATCTAATCCAACATCGACATATAACTTAACTTACACTGTAGATTCAGATTATGCAGCTTACAATTCTACAACTACAAGTTATTCTAACATTACAGTTCCCGAAGGTTCAGGAATTACAACATATGATTTCCCTATTACAGTAACACCATACGATGATTTGTCAATTGATGTGTCGGCATCTTGGAGACCACCTGTTCCTGGTTTTTATTATTGGAATTATGTGAGCTACACTAATCATTCACATGAAACAGTAACCTCTGGAACTATTGATTTTAATATGGATAGCGCTTTAAGTCTGCTCAATGTATATGAATCTCCACAATATTGGAACTCTACTAATGTAGCTTCAATAACTACAACAACAACTGGTTTTTCTTATACCTTTAGTAACTTAGGACCTTATGAAACAAAACACCTTAGGGTGAAGATGTATGTGCCTACCTTACCAACCGTAAGTTTAGGACAATTGGTAACTAATACTGCTGATATAGAAATACTATCTGGAGAAATTACAACATTAAATAATACATCGAGTTTAACTGAGACTATTGTTGGATCTTACGACCCAAATGATATTACAGAAAAACATGGTGAAGATATTGTACATTCTACATTCTCAACAGACGATTACTTAACCTATACCATTCGTTTTGAAAACACAGGTACAGCAAATGCCATAAACATTAGAGTTGAAGATTTATTAGATGAACAATTAGACGAATCTACTTTGAAAATGGTTGATGCAAGCCATGCATATTCCTTAGAACGCGTTGGTAAACAATTAGAGTGGAATTTTTCTGGAGTTAACTTACCGCCTTCGCAAGATGA
>TARA_R110002033_G_scaffold170978_2_pt1 | contig 13383 bp, 11 predicted proteins | sample TARA_R110002033 | Tara Oceans TARA_R110002033 (sample SAMEA4397051) | marine metagenome | biome: Polar Biome; feature: [SRF] surface water layer (ENVO:00010504); material: water (ENVO:00002006), including particulate matter (ENVO:01000060) such as... | depth 5 m
CGGGACAGGGTGGGAGCGGCAAATAGTGCAGCGCGGATCGAGCCCTATGAGCAGGGCTTTGTGAACGCGATCCAGCAATATCCTTATGCCGAAGGCGCGCTCTATCAGGTCTATGCCAAGCCGGGCCAGGTCACCGACATCGCGTTGCAGGAAGGCGAGCAGCTGGTCGGTTCAGGACCGGTCGCGTCAGGTGATACAGTGCGCTGGATGATCGGGGACACAATAAGCGGGACCGACGCGACATCACGCGTTCACATTCTTGTAAAACCCATCCGGGCCGACATCGCAACCAATCTCGTAATCAATACGGATAGGCGGACCTATCACCTTGAGCTGCGCGCCAATCCGAGCGTGTATATGGCCTCTGTCTCCTGGACTTATCCGCAGGATGAATTGATCGCGCTGCGCCAGGCACGCACCGAAGCCGAGCGTATCGCACCGGTGGCGACGGGCATGGATCTGTCCCGTCTGAATTTTCGCTATGAAATCGATGGCGATAAAGCCGAATGGCGACCGCTACGCGCTTTTGATGACGGTGTGCGGGTGTTCATCGAGTTTCCCGAGAGCGTTGCGCAGGGCGAACTGCCGCCTCTGTTTGTCATCGGGTCCAAAGGTGAGGCAGAGCTCGTCAATTACCGATTTTCTGGCCGCTACATGATCGTCGACCGCCTCTTTGCCCGAGCAGAACTGCGTCTGGGTGCCCGCAAGGGTCAGAAAAAGGTGCGCATCACCGCCAATCGGCGGGTGCGGAAATGACCAGTGAAAGCGAGATAGGGCCCGCGGAGGCGCAACCGGCTGATCCGGAAAGCGCCGTCAAGCTGCGAGGCGACCCGCCCCGCGTGATGCGCCTGTCGCGCAAAGCCATTGGAACGGCATCAGCGTGCGGGTTTGCAATTATCGGGGGAGCACTCATCTACGCATTGCAGCCAGAGCGGGACAAAGGCGCAGAGGAGCTGTTCAATACCGATAGCGTTGCGGTTGCCGACAATCTTGCTGGCGCGCCAAAGGACTATGGCGAGGTGCCCAGACTTGGACCGCCCCTGCCCGGGGATCTCGGCAAGCCGATTCTCGATGCCCAGCGCCGCGGCGACATCGCCGCATTGCCGCCGATCGGTGCGCAGCCGCCTGCAGCCAATCCTGCCGTCTATGCCGCCGAGGCCGCGCGTCAACGCGCCGAGCAGGAGCGCGAGGCCGCGCGCGCCAGCCGGCTGTTTTTCGGAGGCGGGTCTCAAGGTTCAGGTGGCAGCGGCCCTGCCGTGCTGCCGCCGCCCGGTGCGGACACCTCTGCAACGCCTGCGGCCGCGCCGCAGACCGATGCCGACAAGCGGCAGGCATTCCTCAGCCGGACGATTGACCTGCGAACCGTCTCGACCGAACGGTTGACCAGACCCGCCTCCCCTTCAATCCTCCAAGCCGGATCGGTCATCCCCGCCGCGCTGATCACAGGCATCCGCTCCGATCTGCCAGGGCTTGTGACCGCGCAGGTCACCCAGAATGTCTATGACAGCCCGACCGGGCGCATCCTGCTCATTCCGCAGGGATCGCGGCTGATCGGGGACTATGACGCCGATATCGCATTCGGCCAGCGCCGCATCCTGCTGGCCTGGAACCGGCTCATTTTTCCCGATGGCCGCTCGGTCGTCCTTGAACGCCAGCCGGCGTCCGATCCCTCCGGCTTCGCCGGATTGCAGGATCGCACCAACTATCATTGGGGCGGCGTGCTGAAAGCTGCTCTGGTCTCGACCCTGCTGGGAGTTGGCTCGGAACTGGGATCTGGCGATGATGGCAATTTAACGCGCGCGATCCGGCGCGGGACGCAAGACAGCATCAACCGCGCCGGAGAACAGATTGTCAGCCGGGAACTCGATGTCAGACCAACCCTCGCGATCCGTCCGGGATTTGCAGTGCGAGTGCTGGTCACGCGCGATCTGATTCTGGGAGGCGTCCAATGACACGGCTAAAGCTTTCGGATCTGGCTGATGAAAAGCCTGTCAGATTGACGGTGAATATATCGTCGCGGCTGCACCGCGATCTTTTGAGCTATGCGATCGTACTGAACGACGGCGAGCCGAAGGGTGCGCCCGCTCCGGCGCGACTGATCCCTGCTATGATCGAAAAATTCATTGCTACCGACCGCAGTTTTGCCAAAGCAAGGCGTTCGCTCTCACAAAACCGGATCGAACCGCGCGAATGACAGCGACGAGGAAATGCTTATCGCACCTTTGGTATCATTTGGCCCGCAATCGCCGATTTGATTGTGCCAGACGCGATCCTCATACCGGGCCGGGCAGAGATATTGAAAAAGCGAAGAATATCATTAGTTCTCTGGTCCTTGACCGGGTCCCGGTACGTATGTCCAGGCGAATGCTAAAGGTATCGGTGCACATCCCAACATGTGTTTCCAATGCCCGGTTCGCTCGCACAAAATATTCATGTGGCCGATTATAATAGGATTATAAGATGGAGAATCGAAACAGACCCGCTCATCTTCTGTGTTGCGACGGTTGGAGTCGCAAATCAACGAAGGAGCAGAACAATGAAGGACTATGACATCAATGATGAAACGATTGTCGATCTTGGTCAGGCTTCGGTCGAAACCAAAGGACAGGCAGTGTTCGATGTCGACACGGACGGGAGCCCCCGGCTTTACGCCGCTGGCATAACCACCGACTGATACCAAGAGGGTGCGCGCCCATGGTGCGCACCCTTTGGACCTCATGTCTTTATTCCATCGCCCGGATCTCGCATGGTGCGACTTGAGCGGCACCCTGATCTTCCTCGATATCTCCAGAGACCGCTATTTCTGCCTGGACGATGCATGCAATAGCAAAGCATTTCACGAACTCGAGCAAGCTGGTTTGGGCCGCGTGCAACAACCAGCCTGTTGGCCGAAACCCGCGGACTGGACGCCGCCCATTCGCACATGCGCGGCGATTGGCAGTGGCAGCTTCCAGCTGCCGGACATTGCCCGAGCCCTCTGGATACAGAGGCGGACCGAGAGACGGCTGGCATCAACATCATTTGCTGCGACATTGACGGATTTACGCCGCGTTATGGACAGAGTTGACCGCAGGGCTTCAAAATCCCGGCGCACCGCGGCACAAACCATCCGTGCTTTCGAACATGCCCGGCTGCTGCGAACCGCGGCTGACCGATGCCTGCCGCGTTCGATTGCCCTTGCCTTGTGTCTGGCTTCAGATGGCGAACGGACAAATCTCGTCATCGGGGTAAAACTTGCGCCTTTCGGCGCGCATTGCTGGGTGCAGTCAGGCGACGAAGTGCTCAATGACAGTGTCGAGGAAGTGCTGCGTTACCAGCCGATCCTGATTATATGAAAGCCGTCAAATTCGTGCTCGCGGTGCCACTGGCCAGCCAAGGCACGCCGTCCGGAACGCTGGAACGGTCAAGCCGGCGAGAAGGGCTTTGCGGACAATCGCCCAGTCTCTGGACGGACGACGACACTGCCCTGATCGATCTGGGTGCAGCCGGCGTGATATTGGGGGCTCTGTTTTCACGGTCGTCTTTTGAGCTTCTCAAAAGCCTTCCCGGCGAGGCGCCTGAGTGCAGGAACATCGACAGGCTGATGTCCTGGTTGATCGAGGAATGCTGGGGCGCTTATGTCGCAATTCATAGCAATTGCCAGACAGGCGCGGTGCAAATCCTCGTTGATCCTTCGGGACTGCTACCCGTTTACAGCACCGAGACCGGCACGCACCGAATATTTGCTACGCATCCCGAGCTGCTGCGTCAGGCGAGCGGCTTTCAGCTGCGTCCTTCTTGGCCAGCAGTTCGCGCACATCTTTCCCGGCCCAATCTGCGTCAACGGGTCACGTGCCTTGCGGGCGTGAGCGAACTGGCACCTGGCGAACTCGTCGTCGCCAGAGAACGGCACGTTTCCGCAAAGCAGATCTGGCGGCCCGAGGACTTCATGCCTTCCAGGACGCGCATCTCGTGCGAAGAGGCGGCGGAACAACTTCGCGAAATTGCAACACCGATACTAGGCGCATGGGCCAGGCGACTGGGGCGAGTAGCCGTTGCCGCGTCGGGCGGGGTCGATTCCTCGCTTATCTGTGCCGCACTTGCCGAGGCAGGGCAGCCATTTGACTGCGTGACGCTTGCAACCGCAGACCCGAGCGGCGACGAGCGGACCTATGTGCGCATGATCGGCGATCATCTCGGCGTCAATATACGGGACAGAATCTATGACATACGGGCAGTTGATCCGCTGGTTTGCGTATCGGCAGGCCTTGCGCGGCCTTCGCGCAAAACCTTCATGGCGGCAGTCGACGCTGCACTTTTCGATGCCGGCAAAAGCCTGGAAGCGGACGTCATTTTTGACGGCAATGGCGGCGACAGTCTTTTCTGCTTCCTCCATTCGGCCGCACCCCTGGTCGACAGGCTGCTTTGCGAAGGACCGGGACGAGGGTCGGTCACAACCTTTGTCGACCTGTGCCATCTGACCGGCTGTTCCATGCCAACCATGATGCGCGCAGCAGCAGGACGAATGTTTCGCAGGCGATCAACCGGCCTTTGGCCTGCCGATTTGCGACTGCTGTCTGGCGCTTTCGAGCAGCTTGACCGCACTGAGCCTTTATCTCCTTGGCTGGAGACCAGCGGCGGATGCCACCCTGGCAAACGCGATCACCTTGCCCTCATGATGCGCAGCCAAAACCAGGTGAACGGCCTAGCCGCAGGGGGACTGCCACGATTTTCGCCGCTGATGAGCCAACCGCTCGTTGAATTTTGCCTCGGCGTCCCGACCTGGGTCTGGTGCGCCGGCGGCATCAACCGAGCGCCCGCCCGCGCTGCATTTGCAGCCGACCTGCCGTGCGACATATTGGACCGTGTCTCCAAGGCCGGGCCTGACAGCTTTGTGCGCTCGATTTTTGACAAGCATCGGCACATCTATCGGGATCTGCTGCTGGAAGGGCTGCTCGCGCGACATGGTCTGCTCGATCGTGAAGCGGTCGAGGCTGTGCTCCATTTAGATTTTCGGTCCGAGGGTTCGTTAATCTATCGGCTGCTCGATCTTGTCGAGACCGAGAACTGGGCACGCTCCTGGTCATCCTGAGCGGTATCGCAGCGCAGCTCCTCGGCTTTGGGAGCACCCTTCATCGCCTTCCATCTGTTATATTGGCTGGCTTTTGCAGGATCGCAATTCACCTGGTGCATGAGCCAGAACTGAAACCATTCGGTAGAGCGTTCATACATAGCCAGACGATGTGCAGGTTGATATTTGAAGTGCGGCTCATCTTCCATAACGAATAGCTCGATTGCTTTTCCGCGGCGTTTGAAAGCGTCCATGACGTCGAGACCAATTTCATATTCGCTGTCGCCGGTCTGGATCAGAATCGGCGTGTCTATTCGATCAGCATTGAGCGCGAGCGACATTGGCTTCCAATAATCATCGGCGCCCGGTTCAAGGAAACGATAGCCAATTTCACGGGTCCAGTTCCTGTAATAGGGTCCCGCATTGAGTGGATATGCGTACATATCTTCGCAGCAAGCCCCGAGTGCCGCCACCTTGAACAGGCGCGAATTTATCAGCGCCCATTGCGTCGTGGAGGTTCCGTCACTGAAACCGCTGATGGCCATGCGGTTGGGGTCGACCGCCCCGGTCGAGACAGCCTTGTCAACGGCCATCTCAAGTGAAGATTGCACGCTTCGCCGATCACGCCAATCCTCACGCAACCAGTGGCTGAATTCCGTGGAGGTCTCGGCCGCTACCTTCTCAACAGCAAAATCGGGACGCGCAAAGCTGAGGACAGCAAACCCCTTGGCGGCGAACAGCTGGATCGGAAACTCGTCCCCGGTACCCCCGCGGAGAAAACCGTGACTGATATACTGAACCACAATCAGGGGGTGTTTCGAGCCCGGCTCATGATCCGGTGGCAAGACCAGATCGGCAAAGCTCTCAACACCATAGGCATTGGTAAAATGGAACCTTTGGGCCTTGCCCAGTTTTAACGAACGAAAATCCGGGTTGGGGTCGAATATGGTCCGTTCCTGGCCGGTATCGGGGTTGATCGCGACGAGCCTTCTTGGACGGACCGAGCCTTCGCGCGCACAGACCAGTTCTTCCTGCGCAAGGTCACAACCGACCAGCACGTCATCGGTCACCATGATGCGCCTGGGCTTCGGTTCTCCGATGCGCCATCGCAGCAGCGCCATCTGACTGCGCGCCCACCCGGTCTGCTGCCGCGCATAAAGCGTGCTGCCTTCCGCTGACCACCATATTTGTCTGACGCCGAAGCATTTTGGCTCCTCGCATCTCAGTCTCCGTCCGTCAGGCAGAGCCATGATGAGCCGGGACTGGCTCAGGAGACGCCGGGGATGGAGCGGCTCGAGCCAGGCCGTTGCACCGCTCTCGGCCTTGGCAAAGCTTCTCGCGGCAGGCGCAACTGATTCGGGTCGATGTTCCACGAGACGCCCGATTTCAACAGGCGTCGATGGCCGCATCACTCCCGTTGCAAGTGCAACGGTGTGAAATAGAGGTTGGACCGGTTCGGCAGGAATCGGACGATCCGCTTTATCGGGAGCAAAACGGTCGCCGAAGAGGAAGCCGGTTCGCGCCTCCCGGGCGATAGCCTCCGCCTGCAAGCGTATACCGGGACGCGTCGCTACCACCAGCGACTGCCCGTCTGCCGTCCAAGCGAAATTGTCGACATTGTCGGGCATTACCGTGACGCTTTGTGCAGGCATTTTACCGTCACCTGCAACCACCCAGACCTGATCAATCCTGCCGCTGCGCTTCAGAAAGGCGATATATTTGCCGTCGGGTGACCATCGCGGCGTGATCACCTTGGCATATCCACTCATGAGCGATGTGAAATTATGCAGAGGAAAATCAGCCCTGATAAACGCTCCCCCGCGATCAATCTCCTTGGGCTCTCGGCTTCCATCCATCGGCGCCAGCATCAGTCGCTGACAATAAGCATTCTCATGCGCATTGGCCCTGCGCAGCAGAAATGCGATCTGTTTGCCATCAGGCGAAACACCAAACGGGCTGGCCGATTCATTGGGATCGGATCTGCCGATATCCGAAAGCTCGACAAGATCCATGGCCTTAACCGATCGAAGCGGTTCCTTGCTGGCCGCTGCGCCGTCAAATTTGGCGCATGGATCGACGGACGACGGCGGAACGACAGCAGTCGGAACAATGGTCGTCGCCAGCAACGACGCCAACAGGATGCCCATCACCAGTACCGCCGGATGCCAACGGCAATGAAGCGTCCGATCGGCGAATAATTTGTGGAATCATAGGGCGTGTCGGTCGGACCGGTAGTACGGATGATATCCGGCTTGTCGTTAAAGATATTATTGATCGCGATCGATAGCGACAGCGCCGGTTCGGTACCTTTTCCAGCAATCAGATCGTAGCTTGCACCCATGTCAAATGTCGCGCTCGGTGCGATGCGTGCTTCTGCCGCGAACCGCTGGTCCCGCAGCGATCCTGTATAATTCAGCGATGTCGACAGCTTGAAGCCGTTGATCCGATAGTTGGCGGCGGCGCGCGCTCGGAATTTGGGTGGATTGAAGACCGTGCCTGCAAGCTCGACCTGCGGCAGGTCGGGCGTCAGTTGCTGACTGCTGTCGAGCCAGGTTCCTGCCAGATCGACCCCGAGCCTTCCGGCACCAGCATCGCCGCTCCAAGCCAGATGCGCATCGACGCCGCGAATGTTCTGGACGGCCACATTGATATTTCGATTGTCGACAAGGGCTATGACATTCACAGGATTATATTGGGCGCCAGAGAAGTTCTGTAGTCCGAGTTGCGCGCCCGCCACCAGCTCTGCCAACAGTGCTTCGCTCGGCGATCGATTGATCAGCGTTGCATATCCAGGATCGGTGAAGGCAGCGGCAATCGACCCCGGGATAGGTTGAACAACGCGGTCGCGGTAGCTTATGTCAAAATAGGTCGCACCGGCTGTGAAACCGGGCAGCGAATTCGGTTTGAACTCGAACCCTGCCGTCCAGCTAGAAGCGCGTTCAGATTCAAGGTCCGGATTGCCGCCGCTGGTGTAGAAAACGGTGCCCGTACTTGCGCCGAAGGCGGCACCGGGAAGCAAATAGGCCTGAAAGGGGATATATTGCTGGTAAAGCGACGGCGCTTTGAATGATCGTGCAAAGCTCCCACGCAGGGTCAGGGAGGATATGGGCGCATAAATGAGTCCGATCCTGGGCGTCGCGAGCCGGTCCAGCCCCGTATAATCCTCGTAACGCAGCGCCCCTGACAGTGCGAGCCTGTCAATCCCGCGGATTTCGAGCTCTGTCGAAACGAACGGCAAATAGACTTCGCCATAGAGGTAGCGACTGCGGCGCGTGACATCGAAGGCAGCAGACGGCGAACCGTTAATCAGCCGCGTGAAGTCCATCCCGTTACCCCGAATGCCTCCGCCGATTGCCAATCGCGCGCTGCCGCCCGCAAGTTCGAACAGCGGCCCTTCCGCGCTTATGTCGAGCGATGCGACGCTATTGCAATAGCAGCCGCTCGTAATCGTGGTGCTACCGCCAAGAGGTGTAGAGCTGGTTTGATAATTGGTCTGATCGCGTCCGAACACACCAATGATTTTGGCCTCCCAGTCCGAGCCCAGTTGCAGTTCCACCGACGGCGCAACCGTCAGGCTTTCGACCTTCGGACGAGACACGAAGCGGGAAGCTGGCGTTCCGCCCACGGTTTCGGACTCGCGCCGTGAGTAAAGAACATCCACCTTCGCGACCATGCGGTCGTTCAGGCTTTGATAGGCAGAAAAAGTCGCCGCATGGCGATGCTGCGAGGGATAGAGAAAGCTGTCGGGGTCGAGAGATCGCGCATAGGAGCGCTGACGCGACTCAATCTCCGAATTGCGCGAAAAATCATAGGCAACAAGAAAGCCGCCGCTGTTCCAGGCCGTACCGCCCACAATGTCGGCCTGCTGACGGAAATAGCCTCCATCGCTGCTCGCCCCAAGCTGCCCGGAGGTTGCGACGCCCTCAAAGTCGCGGCGAAGGATGACGTTAACAACGCCCGCAACCGCGTCAGATCCATAAAGTGCGGACGCCCCATCGGGCAAAACCTCGATGCGGTCCAGCGCCGCCAGCGGGATCGCCGAAATATCGACGCCGCCGAATGCGGAATCATAAGGCAGCCGATGTCCGTTCAGAAGCGTCAAGGTTGCATCGGGCCCGAGACCGCGCAGATTTGCGCTAGATGCCGAATTGAGATTGCTGTTGATCAGGCCTGCTCCGGTCCCGATTCCGGGATTTTGGCCGCCGTTAAAATTTTGCGGCAAGGAGCGGATGGCCTCACCAAGATCGACCTGTCCCGCTGCGATTATGGCTTCCTGGTCCAGTGTGATGACATCGCCTGCAACGGCCGCGCCTCGAATCCGAGAGCCCGTTACTACAATGGTCCCCCTTTCATCCGGCGTTATATTGTCAGCGCCTGCACGATCGCGAATTCCTTCCTGTGCATCTGGTTTGTCCGTTCCTCCATCCTGGGCAGCGATTGCTTGCGGTGAGAAGGCAAGCGCTGTTCCGGTCAACAAGGCTGAAAATATATGTCTGTGCTGCATCAATATCTCCCTGATCATTTTTGCGGCCAATATTTTTAATTTTGGCCATGCAGGGATAGACGCAGAGATTGTCGGCGACCTTAGTTGCAGAGGAAACTATTTTTTGATCCGCTAAACCATTTCGCCGAGCGTGGCGCGGATATGCGACAATGCCTTCATCATATGATATTCGACGGCAGCCATCGAGATATCCAGAGCGCGGCGAATATCGCGGTAGGCCATCTCGTCGAACCGGTTCATGACGAATATCGTGCGTGTCCTTTCGGGCAGCTCCGTTAACGCGCGCTCAAGGCATAGTATCAGGTCGCTGGCTTCAAGCTCATGTTCCTGTTCGGCAGCGCAGTGCGCGTCGCGCGCCTCGTTCAGTGGCAATGTTACCACTCTGCACTGCTGGCGCCGCGCCGCATCGATCAGCAAATTCCGAGCGATGCGTAACAGGAAACCGCGGGGATTGATGAGGCTGGACAGTTGCGGACTGGTGGCCGCGCGCAGGAACACCTCTTGGGCTATATCACATGCCAGTTCCGGTCCGACTCGGCCTTTGAGAAAACGGATCAACCCGTCGCGTTCATGGCGGAAAATTGTCTCAAGTGCCTGCCGTGCCGCATCATCGGGTCGATCTGACTGGCTGCGGTTACTCCGCTCTGGGAGCGCCTCGTCTGTCCGACTATTTCGGACAAGTGTCTTTTGCATGGATCCATCACACTGGCGAGATCAATCTTCCCCGCAGCAGATGCAGGGAGTGAAGATTGCCAGCGCTACGCCGCCGTTCAGGCTAAGCCCTTATTCGGTTCGGCCCCCGGTCCCTACTCGGACCAGCGTGAATGATGGTTGGCGGATTTTGTCCGCGCAGCCTTCGCCAAATTTTAGACTGCGTTTGATTTTCCTAACAAAATAGCAGCTACTGCGCAACTATTGCCCTCGCAATTCAACGAACGCATGAGTGTCAGCTTAAATGATTTGTCACTAGGGAAAGATGAGCTCGGTTAGCGAGGAACGACGAGACCTGACAAGATCATGATAGCAGGTCGATAAGCGCAGAGACTTTTGCGCGTCGCCGCTGATGATATGTCTGCAATTTGTTGCCGAGGCCGCTATCTTGCTTGGCCGAAAACCGCTCCAACTCCTCAATCTCTTGCACAGCATCGGGAATTACCAGCGGTTCTTTCATTCGCACGGCATGCATTCGCTCATTGAGCGACCGCACTATTTCAATGATGATGACATTTCCGGAAAGGGAAGCCATGAAGTCAAAGACCGAGCCTACCCGGTCAGCATAGGCGCTGTTTTCAGGCTTGAATATTCTATCGCTCCATTCATCGGACCGGTAAACAAGCGCAAATTCGAGCAGCGCCACATTCACTGCAAACATATCGCGAAGGGCCTTTTCGCTAATCTGCGGCACCCGGTAGCCCTCTCCCGGTTTCATATCGACCAGCCGCTCACCGACTAGCCGGTTGAGACAGTCCCTGACGGGCGTCATGCTGATCCCAAGCTCATCCGCCAAACGCAAGGCTTCGAGCTTTTCACCCGGCGGCCAGGTCCCTTCCATCAGCATATGCTTCAGCTTTTTGCACGCGGGTTCGAGAACGTGCGCGGGACTCATGACGCAAGACGTTGAGCATCTGCAAATTCGCGGACGGCGGCTTGCTGGTCCGGTCTCAGCGCATCTGTGGCACGGGGAAAAGCCGGGACAGTGTCGTTCAAGAGTGTTGAGGGGCATTGCCCTTCGTAATTGCCGAGATTGGGTCGATGCTGTGTATAGCCTGCAAGCTCCGCAAGCTCAGGTTCAAAATTCTTTGCGATATGCGGCGGGTAGGCAAGCCAGAGATTTTCGTAGGGCTTCAACCAGCCCAGACTATAGCCGATCACCACGGCGCGGCGAACGTCATTCGACCTGTTTGCGCCGGCCCCATGGATCGTAGAGCCAAGAAAGCAGATCGCAGACCCTGGCGCGCATTCTGCGACAATTGGCTCTGGGAGTTGCTCGAGCAATTCCACGCTTTGCTTGTGCGTACCAGGGTAGAGCCGGGTTGCACCGTTCACTTTTGTAAAGCGGCTGAGTGGCCACATGACGTTCAGCAGATATTGCTGGCCGCCTTTGTCTCCCGGCCACATATCCTGATCACAATGCGGATATTGCTCAATCTCACCGGGGTGGATTTCGATGGCCTGTGCTACATTGAGCTGAATGCGCTCACAGGCCGGTTTCAATATCGCTTCCGCAAGCGAAATGATTGTCGGTTCGCGAACCAGATCGGCAGCAAAGCGCGATCGCCTGAGGAGGCTGCCAAAGCGCTTGGTGCGATATCCGTAAAAGTCACCGTCTCCGAATGGCGTCTGCTGAAAATCACCCTCAAGATCAGCCTCCAGATTGCCAAGGATCGATTGGGGCAGCAGATCGGGAATTATGCAATAGCCAACGGACGCAAGTTGATCCAGCCATTGATCGGTTTCTGCAGCATAGGTCATTGTAGCGCCGCCATTTCGGTGGACTGATATCGCGACGACGAATAGATTCCCCTATTCTGGAGTTGCTGAATCGTCTGATCATCAATTTCGATGTGGAGAGCGACAAGTAACTCGGTGCCAATTGAGCGCTGCGGACCAAGCGCACGGCATTTCCATCCGAACCGCGAGATTTGCCGGAACCACGGCAAATTGGCAACGGCCGTGTAGTCAGTGATATTCCAACGCAGCGCATGATCCACGAGCGCCGACACGAGTTCGTTACGCGTCTTGCGCCGCTCTGTTCTGCAGAGTGAAGGGTCAATGCAAAACCGTGTAATCTCTCGTGTTTGCTGACCTGAAGGGATAATCCCCTCGCATAAGGATGGAAAGAGCTGCCCTAATATATGCGATCGATCAGTGCGCAGCAGCCGCGCGGAGGCCCGGTGATTTGCACTTTCATCGGCCAAAACAAGATATACCGCCTCAGGCGTATCAAACTGATCGACTTCGAACCGCTCGTCGAGAACCGGCACGTCCCATTTCAGAAGATCGACGAACACCCTTTTTCTGGCTTCGAACATAGAGCGCAGTGCGGGGTCCGATTTGTGGGGGATGGATCGTGAAGAGCTAAGCAGCATACTAGGTCACCTGTCATGTTGAAGATGAAGACATGACAACAGCTTGCGCGATTAGACGCCATACCAATAAATGGGGAGAGCGATGGACGCTTCGACAGTGAGCCTTGTTCGGGGCTAAGCGCTGCCAAAAAGCCCAAGTTCAGCGTCCGACATATCGCTTCCACTTGAAAACATCACCGAAGCCGATCAGACCATCGAACATCGCTGCCAGGATCAGGGACTGAGAGCAGTACACTTCATATCGTTCGCGCGCGATCTTCAGATGTTGAATCACGGTTTCGGTGCTAATGCCCAGAATGATAGCCGTTTCAGCAGCAGTTTTACCGCGGGCGACCCACAACAGGCATTCTCGCTGCCTATCGCTCAGTCTAGGGAGTGCAACTGTTCGCACCATGCCGCTGATCTTCAGCGCGCTAGTAAGCGCGAGTGTACCTAGATATTCTGCAACAACAAGCCAGCCACGCGGCAGACTCCTGTCCGGTGCAACCGCAAACGTGAATGTGCCCCTGGCCATACCGGGGAGATGTCGCGGTATGGTAAAGCCGTCGCCGATTCCGCATTCCCTGCCTACGGCGAGCATTTGGCGATCGCCTCGCGTCATCGGAATAAGTTGACCGATAGCTTCCCATGTGAAACCGCCAAAAGCCTTATCGCATGCCCGTCGGACCGGATCGCGGCCGGCCAGGTCGAAACTCGTGTATACTTTAGCCCATTCATCCGGATAGTCATGCAGCAGCATT
>TARA_R110002033_G_scaffold3818_2_pt1 | contig 13380 bp, 15 predicted proteins | sample TARA_R110002033 | Tara Oceans TARA_R110002033 (sample SAMEA4397051) | marine metagenome | biome: Polar Biome; feature: [SRF] surface water layer (ENVO:00010504); material: water (ENVO:00002006), including particulate matter (ENVO:01000060) such as... | depth 5 m
TCGCTAACTAATGTATCTCTAGCACCGCACATACTTTTTAATGTAACAGGATTTGGATCTACACAAATACCTTCCCATTTGTAAAACTTTTCAAGCAAGTAAGTGTTACTAGCAGTAACTCCATCACTAGCACCAATGTCAACAAAATACCCTTTTCTATAGTAACTGTTTTCTAATGCCCAGAAGTCACACCCGTTTTCGCTAAATTTTAAATTTGAACCTTCAGGACCCATTAGCCTGTCCTCAGAACAATATGTATACCCCAAGGTGTAGTAATAGGAGGATCACTAAGCTCATTAATAGGAATACATTTAACGGCACTGCTAAAGTCTGGATGAAACTTTTCTTCTTCACTCCATCCAAGGTCACCGCCAACTTTATGACTTAAACATGCACTATGCTTGACAGCCGCATCATTCCAAGTAACAACACCTTTTCTTAATTCTGCAATTATTTTGTTAGCATCTGCTACTGCTACTTCTAGCGGACGATCGTGCGAACTATTCTCAGCTTCGTCGTAACTTAGCAATATGTGCTTACACTTAATCTTCATTCATCATCTCCGCAATTTCTGTTAACTTCTTAATAAAGTCTTCAACAGCATTTAGATCCTGTTCTACCTCAGTGTCAATTTCTAATTCTATTTTTATTTTCATATGTTTTATTATTTGCCTTCGCCGGGCTTTTCGCTAAAGTGATTTTCAAATTTATCAGGCACTCCGTCCCATTCTTTAGCATCTTCAGGCGGAGTTCCCATTACTGAAATATTTGGCCATGTGTTTGACCATTTATGATTAATATCGTACCATTTATTATCAACGTCATTAAAGTCTGTAATAATAGCATCAACCGGACATTCTGGTTCACAGACACCACAGTCAATACATTCGTCTGGATTAATAACTAACATGTTTTCACCCTCGTAAAAACAGTCAACTGGACATACTTCTACACAGTCCATGTGCTTGCACTTAATACAATTATCGTTTACTAGATAAGTCATTTATTCAACCTTGCTAATCTAATTAATGTTGCGGCCAAATTAATTTCTGGGTCGCTTACTAACGTATGATCAACTAGTCCTTGTTTAATTACTAGGATAGCACTTTCCTGTTTTTCATCATCACCAAACAAAGAAATATTATCATACAACCACTTGTATATATCTTCTATTTCTTCCGGGCGAGCTTGACTACACACTAGTTTTCTTGCTTGACCAATCTTGCCAGCTTTAAACAGTTCAACCATTTCAAGTTTGTAATCTGCATCGCCGCTGTCGCTCTTTGCTGGCGGAACTAATGCACCGTCTACACAGTTCATTTGTACCATATTAATACATTTGCGCAAGTCTGGATATGTAGCCTTTACGTATGTGTCTAGTACATCTAAATCTGGAACAACTTCTTCTGTAATAAGAATCTCAGCTACTCGTGCTGTAAACTCAGTTTGGTCAATGCGTTCAATATGAAAGCCTTGGCAACGACTATGTAGTGCAGGAATAATTCTGTTAGGATAGTTACAAGTCATAATAAACCTACTTGTAGTATGATACTCTTCCATCACGCCACGTAGTGCGGCTTGTGCGTTAGGCGACAAATAGTCAGCCTCATCAAGTAGTACAACCTTAAAGTCACCAAACGGAATCATTTGTACAAAGTTTACAATCTTGTCACGCACATCTTCTACAGAGTTTGTACGACTAGCGTTAATTTCTAGTACATCATACTCGTTTACTTCTAACTGGTTAAGTAAAATTTTAGCAAGTGTTGTTTTACCAATACCTGCGTTACCACTAAACAATAGATGCGGAATAGTACCGTCTTTAATCCAAGTGTTTACTTGATTACGCTGATGTTGATCTCTAAAAACATAACCATCTACTGTTGCTGGACGGTATTTCTCTACCCATAATTCCTTCATCGTACTTCTACTCCAAAATGTTTATATGATTGCTGTACGCATATAGCTTGATAATAACAATCAGCTAATGCATTATGTAGTTCTTCTTGTATTGCTTTACGCGGATCCTGGGGCATCATTGCAAACAGCGTTCGACTGTCTCTAATTTGCCAAAAGTTCCACGGACACGGTTTACCTATGCCGCTGTACAAGTTTTGCAAAATTGCATAGTCAAATAACGGTCCTTGACACCAAAGCTGGTCAATGCCTACACACCATTTATTAAGTGCCTTTGTAAGCTGATCCATGTTAACACGATCCTCGTGTTCTCCAAACGCTTCGTCTTGGATCTTTTGATCTTGTTTGCCCCACCAAGCAAGTGTATTGTCATCTACACTTCTGCCGAGCTGTTCTGTTTGTTCTTCAATATCGCAACGTAAATATAATCCACTGTGCGGTTCAACACCAGTATACGGATCAAATTTAATAGCACCTAGGGTAATAATAGTACTGTCTGGATTTACTCCAAGAGTTTCTAAGTCTATCATTCCGTGTACTTTAGTGCCCATATTAGCCCTTCCTATTCTCTTGACCGATTGCGCTTAGGATTAATGCGACATATAGTAACGGCCATGCCCAGCCGGTGATAAATCCTGTAGTGTGCAGTATTAACAAAGTCACACCACATACTCCAGTAGTACCTATACCACTGCTTTGGGGTTTTGGGAATTTCATAAAAATACTCCTTAATCGTTATATACATTATAGCATAAAACAATTAAGGAGTCAAGTGTTTTTTTACTTAAAGATCGCCGTCTTTACGGTTTTCGGAATAATGTACATCAAACTCACCGCCCGGGTAACGTGCTTTAAGTTTGTTTACATTTTCTGCTAGAACTTCATTAGGGTCCAAATTAAGTGCCCTGCAACTATTAACCCAGTACCAAGCAATATCGCCAAGTTCTCGTTTAGCATGAAAGATAGTTGCATCATCAAGTGGTTTACCTTGGAAAATACATTTTTTAACAATTTCAGCAAACTCGCCTCCTTCGCTCGCCATACCAATCGAGCCTGTTAGTAGTAGTGCCATGTTAACACCACTTTCAGTTTCTAGTTTATCTAGGGTTTTTGATAGCTCAGTAGTATTATTACTTGCTGTGCTAGTTACTTCTTCTACAAATTCTTTATACTTATTTAGATCTACGTTATTCACATTAGCCTCTTTCTTTGAGTGTTTTAATTTCTTACTGTGTCATCTGTCCGCGAGCGTTAACAAAGTCTTCTGGGCGAGCTTGATCACCGTTTACGTCAATTTCTTCACCTAGTCTAAGGTCATTGGGTTTTTCTTCAGCCCAACCTAAGATACTTTCTGCTTCAACCATTCGTACTGTAATTGGCTCTTCGCCATCTAGTGCAATGTTTAAGCCTCGTGTCCAGCGACCATGTTCGACTAATATCCATTGTCCTACTTCATATGGATCTACGTTTGTTGGACCTTTAGAAAATACTTTACCCCAACGTGGATAAATTCCTCTAGATTCGCCATCATCACTTCTAATAATAAGCCCACCTTGGGTATATTGTTCTCCAAATTCCATATCGGTAACAAGCACTCTATCATTGATAGCTCGCAATTTTTCAGCTTTAATTGTTACTTGGTGGCCTCGCTTGTTTGCGGCCATATCTTTATAATTAAACATTAATCACCTTTTTTTACAAAATTACCATCTGCATCTTCAACCCATTCGTCATCGGTTGCTTTTGCTTCTGCTTTAGTCTGTCCTGTTCTTGCCTTAGTAGCACGAGGAGTTGGAACTTCAACTTCTACTGTTTCTTGTACAGGCTCTGCTGGAGTAGGTTCTTTCTCTGATGCTTCGAACTGTGTAGGTTCAACATTATCATCATAAAAGTCACGCATTACTTCTTCACGCTTGCGAATGATTTGGCCGCCTGCTCCTAGTTCGTCTCCACGAGCATTTACTTTAGCATTGCCTACTGCTGGTGTTAATTCATTTCTTTGTCTTAACAAATCCATATCAACGGTTTTGCCCGTCATAGTTTTGTATATTTTTCGACCTGTTTGCTTTACTGCCATTTGTGTCTCCTTGTTATATTAGTACTTATCTCAGGAACTCTCTCCAATCCAGGTCATACTGGATCGAATCTATTTTGTGTACACCTATTAAGTATAACACATAACTTGCTACAGAGCTACCTCTACCTACACCCCAAACAATATTATTCTCACGCATGAAGTCTACAAGATAGATCATGTAACGTAATAAGTCGTGCATACCACGTGCTTCATATTCTCTAAGTTCTTCCCATATACGTTCTTGATGGGGGATTTCCTCACAGGGTATTTCTGCTTTACCTAATACATAATGGTATACATTAAGTTCTTTATATTTGTCAGGCATAAACCATTCGGACTGTAACGCACCGTCAAAGTCTTTCTGCTCTACATCAATTGGGATATATTGTTTAAGCTCAGGTAAGTACTGATCACGCATTGCTTTGTTAAATTGATCAATGTCGTCACTTGGGTCACATAGTACTACGTGGCATTTGTCAGCATGACCTGAATAGATCATGTCAATAAGATCCTTGTTAGAGAATCGTGGTATTCCTAGGTTGTCTGTTTTCATTAGCATACATATAGTTTAACTGATATTAATCAGTTTGTCAAGATCTAAATCGCCATTTTTACGATTTTTTTGTTCTTCTACTTGATTTCTTGCTTCTTTCATCATTGCTTCTTGTCTATACAATTCAATAAATGTAGAAATTTGGTCGCGGACTTGGGGATTTTGAGTTGCAAAGTATTTGTTAGTTAACTCTGCAACTCGATCGTAAAGTTGCTGTACTGACATGTTTGAGGTGTCTTCAGCAAATGGATGCATTACTGGAAGATTCCTAAATACTTAGCCCATACAGTAGCGCCACTGTCATAGCTAGTAAATTCAAAAGCATAATACTTACTTGCTTCATCTGCGCCTGGTGCACCAATTACTGCTGTAGTATTAGCTGTCGGCCATCCGTTGTCTGTTTTAATAGTTCCAGCACCTGCATTGGATGCAAATGTAATAGTTCTATTAGTAGCACTACCAGCGGCTTGGTCACTTTGTACGTGTACTCTAATCTTACCTGCTTTTGCAGTAACACTAGACCAGTTTGAAAGTGTAAATGTAATATCTGCACCTGCTTTAAATTCTTGGTATCCACCGCTATCTACGTTAATGTTTTGGCTAGTATTAACTGTAGTACTTGCAACGTATGCCGTCTCAGTAACATTTTCTAAGTTTGCGCCCGAAACTGTGTTACCTAAGAAATTGTTTGCTACATTTAATTTTGCAGTGGTAGTCTGCAATGTTTCAATCTCTGCCTTTGCCGCAACAAAGTTAGTTTTGATTGTTGAGAAATTATCTCTAAATCCTTGTGAGTCGTTATCGACACCTGCAATTGGATAATCGCTATTCACCGCAGTGTCATTAATATTACTTGCCATCTATTTGCTCCTGTTATATGTATTTATCGGCTTTACACATTGAATTGGTAATTTCCGAACGGTATGTATTGTTCGTTACTGTTTCCATTTGTACTGTCAATATTGTATCTTTCAATCTCAATATCTAGTTGTCTAAAGTCGAAGTTACTATTTTTAATATTTAGAATTACACTATCTGCTTCTCCCGGCTTACAATAACATAACGGTATTGCAAGTGTAAATCCTAATTCTGACTGTCCTTGCACTTGTGCAGTACGCATCCATAATGGATAAAACTCTCTTAGATTGCTACCTACTGCTCTAATACGATCTCTCATATTAGTAATATTACTGATATATTTACGTTGATCTTTACTGTCACTTACTAATACTGCATCACTGTCAATTTTGATTGTATTAGTTGTTGGGCGCAATCTTAAACTATCAGAGCTGATACTGTCGTCAATATCTGCTACTACAATGTCACTACCGTTACGTAGTACAAGAGGTATACTGCCGCCCGGCGTAAACAACACAGGACCAACTCTTGTATAGAATGTAATAGTTCCTGTTGATGCAGGACTAGTTCCGTCACCGCCTCTAAGGCCTAACGTAAAGAATCCTTCACCTGTACCAACACCAGTATTATCGTCAGTGACTGAATATTGAATACTATCTGTTGTAATCTTATTTTTTGTTGTTGCTACAAAACTTTGTTTTGTTTTTCCTTTGATTTTATCCGGCTCGTCTGGATCAATAACTTCTAAATATATTACTTCATATACAGTGTCATTACTTCCAGGATTTTTTGCTATTGCTTTTTTAACTTGGCCTAGCTTATAACTTTTTCTCTTGTGATTCTTTGCCGCGGCCGCTACAAATTCTCTTACATCTTTAGTTTCAATGCCGGCATACGCTAACATTTTAATTTCGCTTTGTAATCCAAATGTATCATCGTTTGGTCTATATACGCTTCTTGGTGTAAAGATAGTTGGATCAGATACAAAGTTTCTAAAGTTTATTCTTTGTGTTTGTTTTAACAGTGGAACCATTGATAAACTACTGTATAGTAAATCATCTGGATCTGTAGTAGTGATAGTAAATGTTCTAGTTGATGCACTAAATTGGAATTGATCCTGTGCCTTAACAGTAAATGTGTAACTACGGTCAATGGTAGTTGTAAGTCCGTCAAACGTTGTTGCTGTAGTTGCTTTGTCAATAGTTGTTAAGCCCAAATCACCAACTGCACCAAACTGTTTAATTTTACCTTGTAGCTGTCCGTCAATTGCTAACGTAATGCCAGGCGGCAGTCTTCCTGATTCAAAGCTATAAAGTACAACCGCGCTAGTAACATTACTAGTAGCACTAACACTTAATGTGCTAACAAAGTTTGCTCTTAAATTTCCAAGACTGGCCGCAGTGTTCCATGTAATGGCACTTTCGACCTCGCCTAATAGCTTAACACTGAATTGTTTATCTTTAGATACAGTCGGATTGCTAGTAATAGTGTTACGCTTATCAAAGTTATAAAACGATATTGTAACAACTTTATTTGAGATAGTTGCACCATTTGAATCGTATGTTTTATATCCTACGTTAGGAATAGTTCCAATAAACTTACCTCTAAGATAGTCAGTTGTTCCTACTTCAATTTTAGTAGTAGCAGTATTTTTTGAAGTAGAAGTAACTCTACCATTTTCTATAGTCCATACAGTTTTATCAAGTACATCAATTGCAACATATGATTTATTATCACCTGCATCTACTGTAGAAACAGCCGCCTCGTTAAATACTACCCAACCCGATCCGCCTAATCCGTTAAATCTAGTATCAGCAAATCCTGTCCATGAAACATTTTCGTCACCGCTCCATGTCTGGCCTACACCAAAGCTATTTGCAAATGGCTGTGTTGTTGTATCGGACGAAGAACCTAGTTGTCTTAGTGCTTCGATTGTAAAATTATATTCTCGTGTAACAGCTGGCTGATAAGGAATACGTCCTGCAATTTCTCCAGTAGTGCCGTCAATAATCATGCCTGGCGGCAATGCACTTACGCTTCCGTCTGCGTTTGAATCTTTAACTGTAAAGCTAATAATGCCTGTGTTACTAGTCGGATCATATACATCAAGGAATAGTGTTACATAGTTGTTGGCTCTTCTATATCCCAAGTCGCTTGGTGTTAACCAAACTGGTGCTCTAAGGTATGTGTTATCTGCCGTAAATAATCCTGTAGCAAGTTGCATAATAGTATTATCTGATCTTAGGAAATCGTCACCTACAAGATAGATTTGAAACTTGCGGTGAGCAATAGTAACACCGTCGCTTGCACTTACTGTAAATTCGTAATATCGATTTAATTTTTTAGGACTTCTAGTAGCAACATTATAATCATAAAATGTTGTATCGTAGTAATAGCTTTCAAAACCGTTTGCACTCTTGACGCCAAAATCAAACGCATGTTGTCCGTATGTATTTGTATCAAAGAATCCGCTATTTGCTCGTTGTTCTAACGCTAGTATAGGTTCAACTATTCCTGTAAGTTTACCAGTAGTAGTACCTAGTGTAATACCCGGAGGTAGTTCGCCGTCATTGTCGGCAATAAAGTATTCAATAGTGTCGCCAGCTGGTAAATCAGGATCAATAAGTTGTAATTGGAAGTCTACTAAACTACTGTCTAAAATATAAAATTTGTTGTTAGGACCTATTGCTAACGGTCCTTCAGGAGTTATCCATACTGGAGCATCTGCACCATCAATTTTTAATTTCAATGTTAAGTCTTCTGTGACATTGTCATTAACTGCTCTCATTACAAACTTAAATGTCTTTAGAAAGTTTACTTCATTGGGAGTTCCTGTTAGTATAGTTCCTTCTATTCTTAGGCCACTCGGAATCGCTCCACTAATGAGTGTAAGAGTACTTCCGGCAGATACCGGTAATGGTATTGTCTGTGTGATACTTTCTTGAAATGTACCTAAGTTGTAACCTGTGCTAACGGTCCATAATTGTGCCATTTATATTCCTTAACTAAAACTAGTGCCAAATTCTGCTGTAGGTTGTGCTGACGCTGTAAACGTACTAGAACCGTTATCAAAATCAACAGTCATATTATGAATCAAGTATTCTAATCCAGTACTAAATGATTCTGGGTTAAATAGTCCTAAGTCTAGTTCGTTAACATAAGATTGTATTCCATCCATTTTACGGATATCAAGATTATGTACTAAACCTGTCATATTACCTACGTTAGTAATATCATTAGTTTGTGCGTTCAGTGTTGCTGTTAGTTTAGGTGCTGTATCAGTTTGGACTGACGTAACACTTGACACTGTAATCGTTGTTCCGCTTAGATTTGTAGTAGTTGTTCCGCCACCTGCAATAGTTAATGCATTACTGTTTGAATCTAGTGTAAGGTTATTATTATCGGCAAACACTTGTACGCTAGGTAAGCCTGTTGCTGTACTATTAATTGTAACAGTGTTAGCATCAGAAGCAAGTGTTATTGCTGACCCAGCTACAATCTTTTTAAACTGTAGCTCTGCTAAACTTATTTGCGCAAAAATACCCTCTCCACTAGCTCCTAGATTAGCTCCAGTTGTTTGCTCCGGCGATCTTGCACTAAGTTCTGCAAAGTTGTTATTAACTTTTACAAACGCTTCACGAAGATCATCACCTGTGCCGTCGTTTGCTATCTGTCCTATATTTACTGTCTGAATTGCCATGTGTATCTCCTACGTTGTATTTATTTAACAACTAACCCTTTAATGTTACTACTAAATGTTTGCGTCTTGCCGTACCTAGATAACATAAATCTATTAGGCCCTCCAACAAGATCGTCAGTATCTTCATAATTTGTAAGGTCACTTGCAGTATTTAATATTGCTAGTGAATCTGTTTCTATCTTTGACTTTAGCTGTGCAGGAGTAAGTCCTGGCTCAGTTTGCAAATACGTTGCTCCTACGCCGGCAACTTGTGGACTTGCCATTGACGTTCCGCTAATGTTACACTGTCTCCAACTGCTACTGCCGTAGTATACTGCATCACCAAACCTATTAGTTTGACTAGTGCAACTAATGATATTGTGCCCTGCCGCATATATATTTACACCCGGGCCTGTTGTGCTAAAACTTACTTTACGTTCTGTTGTAGCATTAGTTGGCGTAGCGTCTGCACACCCTACCATAAATGCATCATCACTATACGGCGAGCTTCCTCTATGATAGTTTGCTGTAACTCCATTACTTGCAAATACAATATTATTATAATCATCACCGCCTGATACATCTGCTTTAAAACTATTATTACCAGCCGCAATACACACATGCACCCCTGCCGCAATAAGTTCATCTACGTCAGTGTCCACTGAAGCTACTCTAATAGGAAATCTATAAGCACCTGAACTGTAGTAAGTTGCAAAGCCGTAAGTAGACCACATATGCGCGGCATTACCAAACGATCCGTCACTGCCTGAGTTATAAGTTGTTCCACGATAAACTATACTCGTAATATTACTAATAGAGTTTCCTACATTTGAACTATATCCCCAACTCATATTAACAATAGTCGGACGCTTAACTCCTGTTAGAGGATCTGCTTCTTTTGCGTTGTGCCAATTTTTAATAATATCAAAACAATTACTAACTGAAATACCAGTATTACTGTCACCTGTACCTTCTAGACCGCCAACCTTAACACTAAAGATCCTAGCGTTCTTTGCCCAGCCATATGTTTTACCAACTGCTGTACCAGCAACGTGTGTACCGTGTCCGTCAGTGTCTCTATAATGGTTAGTGTTTTGTGTAAAAGATATTCCGCTTTCATCTGCCCAGTTAATTTGATGCACTCTATGAAAGCCAGTATGTGCTAGATAGTTTTCGTTACCTTGATCGTTTCCTTTGAAGATACTTTTCAATGTTGTAAAACTTGGCTTGCTTAATACAGGCATAAAGTATTTTTTGAAAAGTTGATAACCTTGTGGATTATTTGTTCTAATACCAGCCGGTGTACGCATGTCATCAGTCCATTCTGGTGCAAGGCTATCTCCGTTCCAAAACTCACTCATACCCCACATGCCCCAATTAAGCAGATACATATATTCTTTATAAGCAATCTCTGCCTGTTCTGTGTTAGTTGCCCAACTAGGTGCATAATCACTTGGATCAAATTTACTCGCGGCAATAGCTTCTGACATTGCAAGATGTAGTTCAGTTGTTTTCCAACTATCTCCAACAGCATTTGTAGCAAGCCAATTTAATCCTGTTGCACTACCTGGAGTTGCGCCTGGCAATCCAAATAAATGTATTGTATGAAACAAGTGTTCCATAACTTCTTCAATTTCACTATCTTGTGTAGTTGGTGAAGGCCCGCTTGCATTATTATACCATACCATATCGTTAGCCACATGTGAGTCTAAAAATGTTTGATATCCTGCATAACTTGGAATGCCCGCATCAGTTAGCCAGTTAGGTGAATAACTTGAACCTGCACTGTTACCAATTCTTTGTGCAGTTGGCATACCTGCATGGAATGTACCAGCATCACCTTTTAGTGTTGCTATTAGATTTTTTTGTTGTGTAAGATTAATATGTGTGCCTGTAGGATCAATTAATAGTTTTACAACTTGTGCAACTTTTTTACTAAAGTCATCTGGCACTGCTGACTGTCCGCCTACTGCACCTGCCGGAACAAGTTTTAATCCGTGAACTGTGACTTGTCTATCAAACACTGCGCCATTTGTACTGTTAGCGGCAAGTGTTGTGCTAATATAATCGCTAGTGTTTTCCATAATAAATTCTGGATGATCAATTTGTAATCCACTATCTTGAATAACTACATCAACTCCGTGCCCGTCTAGTACGTAGGGCATAGTTGCGCTAGTAGTAGTTCCAGTACCGTATTGGTTTTCTCTAATGCTGTGTCTTATTTTACCCCAGTCGTAGTACTCGCCTGAATCACTAGTACTTTTATTAAAAGTTCCAGTTTGTATTGCAGTCAGTCCAATCTGAATATCTGTTCTAACTTCTGGAGGTAACTGTACATCGAGCACTCTTGAATCATTGCGTAGAGCTTGGGCTTCATCGTCAGTTAGTGCGTAGTGCGTGTTTCTTTGTGATGCAGGTCTAGCGTTTTCAACACCAACAATACGTTGAGGAATATCTCCACCGCCTGTTTCTGCAATCATCTCTTGGTTAAATGCAGTGTAGTCTACATCTTTATGTAAGGTTACAATATACTCACGTTCAGTCATGTACTATCCTTTAATGTAAGTCTACCCAAGTGCCACCAGCGTAGCCTTGGAATTTATTTGTAGTTGTATTGTAAATGGTATCGCCATTTACTCCTGTAAGAGCGTTGCGTTCAGCAGTTGTAAAACTTGCTAGTCTTAGTGGACTTTGTGTAATCTTAACAGCGTCTTCAGCAATAAATTCAATTGAGCTTGCACTTGTAATCTGTGGAACTCCTGTTCCTGTGCCTTCAAAACTTTCTGCTTGCAATGATCCTGTTACGATCATATCGTTTTGTACTGTAAGATCGCTACTTAATACCATTGCTGGCGTTACTGTAATTGCACTAGAATCGTCTGTATCGATTATGCTAGAACTAAATGTAAAGTTCCCAACTGATTCACCGCCTGCCGCGTTAGTCCAAATGCCTCCAACGTATTTTATTACTTGGTTTGCCAACGGGGTGTTAATACTTACATCAGACAGTGTAGTGATACTAGTTGATGTTAAGTTTGCAAGATAGCCTGAGTCGTTTGTAAATGAACTTACTGCTGTGGGCTTTCCTGATAAGTCAGCATATGCTCCTGTAGTTGCTACTGTTGCTAGTGTAGGTGTGCCTGTAACATTTGAGTATTGTACTCCTGTAATATTTGCACCACCGCCGTAGAAGTTAGTTGCATAAGCGTTTAAATAAACATTGTTGCTTGCGCCTAAGTTATATGTACTAGTTGCAAAAGGTGTAACATTACCAAAGCTAACACTATCACTTACTTCAGAGCCGCCTGCTAATACTTGACTAAGTGTAAGTCCTGTTAAACTTGCACCACTACCAACAAATGATGTACCTTTTATATCGCCTGCTACTGTTAATTTGTGTGTAGGAGCAACATCAAACATACCAATGCGTTGCGTACCTGTGTCAATATACATTGCTGACACTGTGCCACCCGATGGCTTAATTTTAAAGTTCATGTCCTGCTCAGTAACACTGTTTTCAAAAATTACTGCGTTGTCAATATGTATTTTTAAGTTATTGTTAGTACCGACTACAATACCCATATCACTATTAAATGTTACTGAACCGTTTTGTGTGTAATTTCCGCTAGTACTAACAGCATCAGTAATTCCGTATCCTGATAATGTTGTAGGAGTGCCAACTAGTGAACTCCATTCGCTGTTAAACAATGCAGGTTGATTGGTTAAGTTAGTGTAGTCTAAAAAGTATGGGCTATCAAATCCGTCAAGTGTATCTGCATTTAATCCGCCGCCACCTGAAGTAGCATCATTAGCAGGTGCCCACTTGGTACCGTCCCATTTTAAAACTTGTCCCGGAGTGGGCGGAGTTGATTGAGTGTCAACATCATCTAAGTCGCTAATGTCATCTACAATACTAGGTTTGTTTGTTAAGTTATTATAACTACCTGTTGTCGCTACTGTAGCTAAACTAGGTGTTCCAACAATTTCACTATAATTAACAAAGCTATTAACCCAAGCACCGGCATTGTCTTGTCCAGCTGTAGTATTCCATTTTAATAGTTGGGTATTTGCTAACCCTGTTAACTCAGTGGTAATGCCGCTACCACCACCACTGCCACTAGCAGTTGAAGCAATAGTAATTGTTCCATTTAAGTCATCGTATGTGATGTCGATATTAGAGCCTTCTCTAAGTACAGCGTTAACTCTGTCATCAACTCTTTCGTTTGTAAAATACTGATTAGTGCCTTCAGGTAAGTCTGTTGTGCTTGCGGCTACTGTGGGCTTATCTGCTAAGTC
>TARA_R110002033_G_C3896259_1_pt1 | contig 13295 bp, 13 predicted proteins | sample TARA_R110002033 | Tara Oceans TARA_R110002033 (sample SAMEA4397051) | marine metagenome | biome: Polar Biome; feature: [SRF] surface water layer (ENVO:00010504); material: water (ENVO:00002006), including particulate matter (ENVO:01000060) such as... | depth 5 m
CGTAGACGTAAAATCAAGAGATTATCGAGTGTGCACAATAGATAGCACTATTTTACTGCGTCACCAGAGCCACTACCTGTAACAGTCATTAGGATATACTTGAAATAGCTTTTGATGTTAAGAGTATCTATCATCTTTTTATCCGTTTCAGCGAGAAGCTTCGGCGTCGACATATCGATATTTTGAACTTGAGCCAAACCGGTCACACCAGGTAATACATCATAAACACCTAAAGCATCGCGAGCTTTGATTAACTCTTGTTGGTTAAAAAGATTCGGACGAGGTCCAACTAAACTCATTTCACCTTTTACTACATTAATCAATTGAGGCAATTCATCGATTTTTGTTTTACGAAGAAAATTACCTAGCTTAGTGATTGAAGTATTATTAGCTAAATGACTGGCTACTGACTTTGTTTCAACAGACATGGTACGAAATTTAATTAAACTAAAAGCTTTTTTATTTTTACCTACACGAGTTTGAATAAAAATCGGCGAGCCAGTATCAAACATACCAAAAATGGTTACAACAAGCAGAACAGGCCATAATAATAATAAGCCTAAGAAGGCCGCGAAAAAATCTACTAATCGAATCATTTTTTACTCTCTGAAAGTGAAGCCATTGCTTGCTCCATTGTGTAAGGGGGGGTCCAGCCCAAAACTTCTTGAGCATTAGATGAATCAACTTGTAAGTTACCTAGAAGTTGTTCAGCCGTCGCAGACTTCCCCACTAAACGGGCAATAAAATGCATAAAGCTAACAGGAACAGGTAGTTGAAATAAACGTTTATTTAACCCTTTTGCAATAGCATTAGTAAACTCTCTAATTGATACCGTTTGACAATCGGAAGCTAAAAATGTATGACCAGCAGCATCTGGGTGATTAGCACAAGTTAGTAGTAAATCAGCCAGGTTTTGAACAGCAATAAAATCACGCTTATTGTCAGTTAAGCCAAATGGAAGAAATAGTAACTTGTTAACTAATTTAGTAAGTGAACCAAAGTTCCCTGGTGCATTAGCTCCATAGACTAACGTCGGTCGAACGATTACAACTTCTAATCCAGTTTTTGCCGCAATTTTTATTAGTTCAAGTTCAGCATCGTATTTTGACCTTGAAAAATTACTGCTTGGATTGACATCAGAGCCAACGGTAAAATGGTTTAAGTGAGTAAATGTACCATTTACAGCAATTGAACTTATAAATATAAAACGCTTAACACCAGCATTAACTGCTTGTTTAGCAAGGTTTACTGTACCGCCAAAATTTATATCTCGATATATATCACAGTTTTTATAGCTTTTCTTTGTCATAACATGTGCCAACGCAGCGCTATGGATCACTACATCTACATTGTGCAAAGCCGCTGTATAATCTGCAGTACTGTTAATTTCCCCCTGAATATGCTCCAGCCCATAAACTGCATTTAATTCTGAGCTCAATGATAGACGACGACCATAGGTCCGTATGTCAGCTCGGGATTCCAACACTAACTGAGTTAGAACAGCACCTCCAACAAAGCCAGTAACACCTGTTAATAAAATCATCGCAGATGCCTAAGCCTAAGGGGCCTTAAACATAATTGTTCAAACATGAATCACTCCATACTTCTTAAGCGTTGTCAAATACTGTTCAATAACCAACTCTTCATCAAACTGCTTCTCCATAAATTGACGACCAGCATTTCCCATCAAAGCTCGTGCACTAGGGTGCAAAGCAATTAACTTTTCATAACACTCAGCTAGCCCTTTAACATCTTTAACTGGACACAAGAAACCTGTTACGTCAGGTATTACAACATCTCTACAACCTGCCACATCTGAAACAATTAATGGTTTAGCCATTGCAGCAGATTCAATCATTGTTCGCGGAATACCTTCTCTGTATGAAGGTAGTACCACACAATCAGCATCCGCGATTAGTGGCCGCACATCCTCAGTAGTACCAAGATATTCAACAACCCCTTCAGCTTCCCACTGGGCAATTACATCACGTTTAATTACACTAGGATTTGCTACACCACATGGACCTAACAGTTGAAATACTGCGTGAGGGTAAAGCTCTTTTACTATGCGCGCGGCATCAACATATTCCGCTATTCCTTTATCCCATAACATGCGAGCTATCAACAAGAAGCGTACAGGTGGGTTTGGCATGCCCAAATCAACTATATTAGGTTGAGCTTTGGAAGAAGTAGGTTGAAAATGTTTTAAATCAACCCCTTCACCATACAAAAGAACCGCTTTGTCTTTTGATACCAATCGATACTGCAAAAATGTTTGCCGGTCGTCGTCGTTTAGAAACCATACTTCTTTAGGGAAGCGAAACGACAATCGATATAAAGCTCGTGCAACTCTTGCAATGAGATTATCATTAAGAAAGGTATAACCTAAGCCAGTGGTAATAGCTATCGATGGAATACCAGCCAATTTAGCCGCTAATGACCCATAAATATTAGGTTTGATGCTATAGTGAATAATAAAATCAGGAGCTATATCGCGATAATATCCATATAGATCTGAAATTAACGTTATATCTCTAAAAGGATTTGTCCCCTTGGCTGAAATTGCCAAGTCAATCACCTCGCACCCCATATCTCGCAATTTGTTAGAGTACTCATCAGGTGCTGTAATAATCGTCACCTTATAACCTTCTTTGAGTAGCCTAGTTAATACGCCATGCCTGAAATTAAACATTGACCAAGCAACGTTTACCACCAGAACAATTTTCTTACCTTTTCCAATCATACTTAATCCCAATAAGACACTCAAAATATTAGCAAACTATTAACAGAGAAAACGTACAAAACCAACACGATTTGTTCCATAATAATCAAGCACTGACAGATACACATCTACTCTGGAATTTAAAATCGAACCTAAATCAGAGAAAGCATTCTCTTCCGTCTTGAGCATTAACGTCACTCAATACTTTGTCTTAAATAGCAACGCGTTAACTACTCATTTATTGTATTGTTGTTGACTTCCCAGCCTAAACATATCTAATAATTACTTTTTATATTTACAGCTTTGATCATATGGGGAATTGAATGAATAGCCAGGATACCCAAATTGATGAACAGCATACACGCATAGCAATCTATAATATCAACCAAAATGCTCCTATTTCATGGAAGGCTTCATAAAGGAAGCAATAGCGAACATTACGAAACAAATAAAGTCTACACAATTGAGGCACCATTAATCACGAAGGAGCTTTAATGATGATCCAGTGTTAAAATAGTGGCATTGCTTAAGCAAGAAGGACTCTACTACTCAGCTTATTCTTTGTGAAAAATCTTCTATAAAATATAAAAAGCATGCCTCTTTTAAATAAAAGATGAAGTTGAGTATAAACCAATGTTTTTATTAGGCTATAAGTTAACGATAAAGCCTCAACCAACGCTCAGTTTGAGAACGCAGAGAATAACACTTGATAATTCTTTCACGTGCAAATACACCTCGTTGAGCTACCGAATCAGACGACAAAGCTAAACTCTGGAGCAATCCTCTAGCTAATGCAGCACTACTTTTTGCTGGGACCAGTATTCCAGCATCCCCTATTACTTCTTTCACTCCACCGCAATCGGTGGCAATAACCAATCGTTCACAAGACATAGCCTCAGCAACAACTAAACCGAAGCCTTCCCAAGCTGATGAGAGGACAAAAAAGTCCGCTGCGCTCATCCAATCATGGACATCATGGCGTAATCCTAAAAAATGTACACTGTCAATTATCCCGAGTTCAACGGCCATTATAGATAGTTTATCTTGGTCTTCTCCTGCGCCAATAATAGCCAATTGAACCTTTTCTCTGGACTTTAATACTATTCTAAAAGCCTCTAGAAGATTAGGATAATCTTTGGCTTCTGTTAATCGCCCAACCGCCAACAACAAAGTAATATTACTAGATAAACCTAATTCACGCCGCTTTATCTTCCGGCTCAATGTATTAAAACTAAAGCGAAGCGTATCAATCCCGTTGTACATAACAACAATACGTCTCGCCGCTGCGGCTCCCCGCTTAACCGATATATCAACCGCTTCTTGACTCACATTTGTGTTAAAATCACACAGCCAATCAGTTAAACGGTACGCAAACATCCTAATATGTCCTCCCTCATTAGAGCTATGCGCAGTAGAAATTAATTTTGGAATACTTATACTCAAACGCAGGAGACGAGCAAATAAATTTGCATGAACCATGTGGCTATGAACTACATCAGGCTTAAAACGTTTAATCAACTGACGAGCTCGCCAATAAGCTTTAATAAAACCAAAGGGGTTTTTACTCATTTTAAGTGCAACTACCTGCACAGATTTGGATACTGGCTGATTAACAGTTTCACCAGTCATAGAAATCAACAAAACCTGATGACCCAGTTCAGAAAATTGGTCTGCTAAATCACAAACTTGCCGTTCAGCACCACCCATTCCTAGGCCTGTAATAATTAATGCAATATTCATCGAACTTTTCCTATTAACCCCCAAGTAAGTATCGTACACCTTGATCAGTAAGGCTATTACTTTCTATAGACTGCTTGAATACAAAGGCATTTACTAAAACAAAAAAAATAGCCAATAACAAAGCACGTTTATTCCCAAAAAAACACATTAAACATATGATAAATGGTATAAATGTGGTAATCAGGCGACCAGCAAAAGGGCTTAAAAAATACATACCTAAATAAATAGCTATTCCAAGAACAGCAATAACGTACAACCCATCATCTACAAACCTTTGTTTATTTTGGGTTAAAACAATTGACAAAAAAATAGTATAAAGTATAAAGTTACCACCACCTCCACCACTTTTAGCGTTATCATATTCCGTTGCCTGCCTTAATGCTAACACTTCGGCCAATGGCATTATCATAAAGCTAATAAATCCAGAAACAAATATAATAAATAGAATTCTCGCATTGATATTTTTCGATATAAAAATTGAAAATAATTTATCGATTACAAAGAAAGCAAAAACAATAAAATTTGACGAATGAATAAACCCCAAGCAAAAAACTAAAGGAAGAAACAATCTAGACTGCCAAAAGTAGTATGCTACCCACATTAACAGTGATGCGGCAAAAGCTTGACGCAAAACGATTAACAACATATGAAATGACTGAGGAATAAGAGTTATGGCCAAAAACCCCAAAAATACAAAGAGTATATTTTTACTTCGTATAAAAACAAAATAACTTATAGTGAACGCTATAAAAAACACAAATACAAGCGGAACCGCATTCGGTTCAAAAAAAAATGAAAGAATGGTGTTTAATAATAGAAAAATAGGCTCATTTGTAACCAGTGCTATGCCATCATATCGCCCCATTATATTTAAAGAATCGATGGCGTATACGATATAGTTTTCTCTATCTCTAAAATACTCATTTGGTAAAAGCGTTAACAAAAAAGCAAAAAAGGCAGAAAAAAACAAGTAAATAACGATTTTTGTATTAGAAGCAGATAGACGCATAAAACAACCTTTCTTGTTACAGCAACTTCAACCAACTATCAATAATCGCTTTTGGTAAAAAACGTTTGGCATTTTCAACTGACGCCTTGGATATTATTTTGTACTCTGATTTAGGTATTTCTATGGCTTTTAATAGTTTTTTAGTTAATGTTTTTATATCGCCAGTCTCACATAACCAACCAGTTTCGTTATTTATAATAATTTCAGAGGGCCCCGTATCACAGTCAAATGAAATAATGGGCAAACCATAAGCTTGCGCCTCAATTAGTACTAATGGAAGTCCTTCAAAGCGTGAACTCATTACGAAATAAGCTGCCTGCTGATAATGGAAAGAAATATCATTCGTTTTAGACACAAACTCAACACTATCAACGATATTTAAATCTAGACATAGCTGCTCAAGCATGAGTTTATCCTCTCCGTCCCCGACGATCCGCAAACGCCAATCAGTATTCAATAAGGCTACCTTCACCCAAGAATGAAGTAACGAATCAAAACCTTTTTGATAAGTTAATCTACCTACAGCCAAGAAAAGCTTTGACTTGTCTGGATTAATTGCTTGAGGCAAAGCAATAGTTATCGGATTAGCGATTGCTCTGATATCAGCTTTACAGGTAGTATTGGCAAGCCATAACTCTCTATCTCGCTCCGTTAGCGTCACGACATGGTCAGCAAAACGAGCAGCTAATCTACGCGCTAGTCGACGAGTAGGTTTTCCAAGATCGACAGTAAAATTAAAGTGCTCCCAGCATACATGTCTTATGTTTAAACCGAGGGTTGCCGGCAATGCATATAGCGCTAACATCGATTCAACGTCAACCAAGATATCTATATTATGTCTCTTTAAATAAGACCTCAACATATTAATTGCGAATGGTAGGCGAACAAGCCCGCTGCCAACCGTACTAAAGAGTGAATTATATGTAATACTAGATGAAAGTTCAAAAAATGGCTTACCACAACTCTGTAAGCTTAACATATGGACGTTATATCCATATTGGCATAAGTCATTAGCTATAACAGACGAAACTCTTTCCGTTCCGCCACTATTGCTTAAATCTCCAACAAAAAAACATATGTTTTTCATAAAACCCTAATTTATTAAATAACTTAAAATAAGACGCCGTGGGAGAGTATTGTTTTCATGAACGCCCCCTTTTTCTAAGGTAAACAAAATACAACGTTTTAACTCTAGCATTAAAAAAAATCAATGTAGTCAGAAATAAAACCATCCAAAGACAAGAATTAACAACAAAGCTTACATGATAGAACTGAAGTGCAATAGACAAAGAAATATATAAAACAAGTATGATATATACTTTCTTTCTAGGAAATGATTGCCAAAGAAATACACTAGACTCTGTTCTAACAGTAAAAAAAACAAGAAATGCAATTAAAGTAGCTATAGCAGCACCCGAAGCTCCATAGTCTGGTATTAGAATAACATTTAGAGTTACGTTTACAACAAGAGCAACTACGGAAGCAAGAATAGAAAATGAGGTTCGTCTAGAAATACCAATACCTACCTGCGTGACCTCTGATAAAATATATATTAACGGAACTCCAACAGCGGCGACAAATAAGTAGTTTAAATTTTGATAACTATCAGGGACAAACGGCACCAAAATAAATGAAAACACACCCAGAAATGACCAAGAAAAACTTAAGAACAGTATCATTACCTCAATTGACATTATTATCCTAGATATTTTAACACCTTCACTTACCCAACGGTAAAGAATCGGATGCCACATACTTGAAAATATGGAGGAAAATATACCTGCTATACTTGCAAACCCAAGTGCAAGTGCATAAACACCAACTTCATGTAAAGTCGATAGTGACTTTATAAAGAAGCGGTCTAAAGTTGTGAGTCCAGTGTAAGCTAGGCCTGCTATAATAAGAGGAAGACCAAAATTAAGCATTTTCTTTAACTGCACAAAGTCTACATCCAATTTTAGAGGTTTAAAAAAGCCTTTACTTAAACATAATACAGATATTATTGTTGTAGCCGAAATAGAAAGAAAATTAGCTAGAATTAAATATTCAAAATTGAATTCTTTATAACCATAAATCACCACTAAGGTCGTTATAAAAAAAACCACCTTAGGTGTAATTATCGTCAAAGAGTAAACAAAACCTTTTTCTTCCATTCTAAATATATAGCCTAGCTGATTATTGAGAATATATAGGCATAATGTTAAAGCTATTAGAATTGAACTAAACTCACCATTAAAATCAAGTACAGAACCTATTATCGGGCTAAAGTAAAACAAAATAATCAATAAAGGAAAGAATAAAACATTGGGCAACATCATGACCTTTGCTAAACCAGGCTTATTATCATACTCGTGGAACTCTCGAACAAAAGCCTGATCTAACCCTAAAGAAAAGAGCATTACTCCAATACTTAAACTCACTTGAAGAATTGAAAATCGGCCTAAATCCTCTACAGAAAAAAAGTTCGCTATCAGGGGAAGTGTTATAAAAGAGAAGAGTGCTCCACCTAAAGGACCAAAAGAATAGGATAGTACTTTTTTAAACTGCATAGGAAATACCAAATATTTCTTTAAATTAACTAGTCGTGGAATAAAAAACATTTTGTTTTTTAATAGTAGCATCAAAGGAAAATAATAGGTTTGCTAACGTAACATTATTTTTTAGCTGATGAGTACCAAAACTGATGTTTTCATAATCGAATATTTCAAAGCCTAGTCCTTCCAAGTATTCTGAGCTTGTACTTTGACGATTTAAATAAATATTTGTACCTAATGATAATAAATTCAATATATTCCCCATAGCTTGCTGGCCAGTATGTCCAAAAATTGCAATATCAATCTTAGATAAAAAATTTTTATATTCCTCTGGCTCTATAAACCTCTTTATCACCTCTACATTAGACTCACCTAATTTATCAATAGCATACGCTTCAACAAAGCTAGCATAATCTAAATCACCATAAGACAGTGGTATATAATACTTAACACTTTTATGATTATGATTTAGATTAGAGAGGCGATCTATTATTAGCTCATGGGCATTTCTCTTTAAGGCTGACGCACCGATCATTACATTTAAGGTTTCAATTGATCTCTCCGATCTCATTATTCTCAGATCCGTACCTATAACAATATTACTAGGATAAAATGAACCAACATTAATATACTTTACGATTGAATTATTTGATATTTTTTTAGCTAAATTATAATCATCATCAATATAAGTAATAAATCCATTCATAGACTTAAGAAATAACGTTGAAAAATAAGACATCACTTTACTTTTGAACGGTATATCTTGTTTAAAATGTATTTCTCCTCCCCACAATACCAAATAAAGTCTTTCTAATTTTGAAAATTTAAATAAAAAAGGTAATATTAAAATAAAATATGATGTTGGTAATGTGTGGAATATAACTTTATCATAACTTTTAAGCATTAATAAAAAACGTATAACATCAAAGATAGAGTTTCGAAAGATCTTATACTCATGCCCCTTACCAATGCCATATTTGTCACCTATATAAATAAAATCGTGCTCAGAACCTTCAGCAAACGTTGTAATCATACGAGCATAATCTGGTACGAATTTATTTCTATACATTTTACTGTTATTAGCTAAATGTATACACTTGGGCTTAACACTCACTTAGTTCACCTTCAAATAAAACGATAAAATAAAAAATTATACTTAGTCTGTCAAAAAAAAGATTTTATAACTTTACAAATATAATCAACTTCAGCATCTCTTAATTCATAAAACAAAGGTAAGCGCATTAGACAATCTGTAAAGCTATCTGAATTAGGCAACGAATTACCTAAATACTTGTCTTGAAAAAATATACTTGAATGTAGTGATTGATAATGAAACACTGAATGTACTTTATTCTTTTTTAGGTGGGAAATAAGTTCACTTCGCTGTTCTAAATTACTACAAACCAGATAGAACATATGTGCATTATTTGTAGAGTTATTAGTTACTTTAGGTAATGAAACACCTGTATTCTCTAGAACCAAATCGAGCTGTTCATAGTAACGGTTCCAAATAGCTTTACGTCTGGCTTGGATGACATCTATATTTTCAAGCTGAGCATACAAGTAAGCGGCAATAATATCTGATGGCAGGAAAGATGAGCCAATATCTACCCAACCATACTTTGCAACTTCACCACGGAAAAAAGATGAACGATTAGTCCCCTTTTCACGAATGATTTCCGCGCGATGAATATACTTCTCATCGTTTATAGCTAATAGACCACCTTCACCAGCGATGATATTTTTAGTTTCATGGAACGAAAATGTACCAAACGTACCAATACTACCAAGCGGCTTCCCTTTGTAATAACCATCTATAGCTTGTGCAGCATCTTCAACTACCGGAATATTGTATTGAGTGGCGAGAGCCATGATGGCATCCATATCACAGGCAACACCGGCATAATGCACTACAACAATAGCTTTAGTATTGGGGGTGATTAGTTTTTTGATTTGTTCAGGGTCAATATTGGGATGATCATGATAACTATCAGCAAAAATTATCTTAGCGCCACGCAGAGCAAAAGCGTTGACCGTCGAGACAAACGTATAAGATGGTGCAATTACTTCATCACCGGGCTGAATATCTAACAGGATCGCGGTCATTTCCAAGGCATCAGTACATGAGGTTGTTAATAAAACGTTTTTAAAACCATAATGAGTCTCAAAAAAATCATGGCACTTCTTGGTGTAAATACCATCACCTGATATCTTGCCTGCTGTTACAGTATTAGTAATATAAACCAATTCATCACCGTGGAAGTAAGGTTTGTTAAACGGTATCATCTTATAATCCTAAATTTTTTAAAGTTTCATTTTGACTTTTTTTACATACTGACAACAAAATGTGGCCTTGACGATCAGAACTTGATTTAATTAATTTACAGTTCACGAACAGCTCTTTATTCAAATCTGAATGAATAACACTAACATCTTCCATCCCGATTATTTTTTCTGACATATTTAAATCTTGTTCATTAAAAATAAATTTTACAATAGTTACTCTAGGGATAAGGTGATTTGAAATATATTTTCCTTTGCAAAAATCTTCACCTAAAGCGATTGCAAGAACAGCTTTAGTAAAATCAAAACCGGTACTGTTCAAAACCAAGTCAGATCCAATATAATCACCTCCCATTCTTGATCCAATTTCGATTATATAAACATCACCATTTTCATTTATTTTCAATTCAGTATGTGATGCACCATTACTTAAGCACACTGCATCCAATAATTTATAAACCACATCAAAGATTGAAGCTTTTTCAGCCTCAGTTACTCTTGCAGGACAGATATGACCCTTTTCAATAAAGTCAGGAGAGCCAGTTGTGAATTTCTCTGTTATTTGAAGAATCTCATGCTTTCCCTTAAAGCTGATTGACTCAACACTAAATTCGCGTCCAGTAATGAACTGTTCGATCAGAATTTCTTTAGAGAAAGATTCAGCATATGCAAATTCAATGGCGCTTTTGATTCCAGCATTATCTTCAACCAATGTAATGCCACGGCTTCCTGAGCGATCTATTGGTTTTACTATTATGGGAAAATAAACAGGTTCAAAGATAATTGATTCATTAATATAAACAAATTCAGGAATTGGGATATTATTTTCTTTTAACACATTTCTCATTAAATGTTTATTAGTGGTGTAATCCGTACATTGTTCACTATTTGAAACGAGTCCCATAGCTAATGCAATATAATTAACAGTAATATTAGCAAGGTCAGAACCTATTGAACAAATGCCATCAATCCCAATATCTTTACATTTTTGCAAAATATCATCTTTTTCAACAATACTTATTTGATAGAAAAAGTCTGGAATATCCTCATTGCCACCCCAAGAAAAAACATGAGTCTCAATTCCTTGCTCTTTTGCAGCTTTTATTAATGGTAATTGAAATTCACTAGAGCCAATTATTGCGAGCTTTTTCATACGATACAAACTCCAAAATCTTTCTCAATCCGACTTATTACTCTACCTGGAACACCAAAACATTTTGAGAAATCAGAAACATTAAAATTTATCAAAGTAGAAGCACCTATAAGGCACTCCTGACCTATCACTATAGAATCTAAGACTGTTGCATTAAAACCAACAAATGAAAGTGAACCGAGCTTTGAAAAACCGCCAAAGGTTGAATTCGCAGCAATAAAACTGTGCCTGCCAATTACAGCATTATGACAAATCGTCACATTTGACCATAATGTAATATTTTCATTAAGCATTACACCATGCTCAACAACTACACCATCAAATATAATACATCCAGAACCAATGCTATCAGTTGATATATGTGCATTGGGTGAAATTAAAGTTTCTATATGAAGATTTAGATTACTTAATTTATTATATACGGCCTCTCTGGCACGCATATTTTTATAGCCTACTGCTATTGTGTAACTTGCATTCGGGTAGTTTAACATTGCATCGTGTAAACTAATAATATGGATGTTATTATATTTCGATGGAAAACTTCCTATATATTCATCGTCTACACATATCGCGACCACTTTTATATAACTAATCTTATTACAAAGGGAAATAATACTGTCTGTAAATGATGAGCATCCGAAGATAATAAGGTCTTTCTTTTCTTTTATAAGCATTTTTTTCACCTATTTAGCGATTGCCTCAAGATAAGCTCCATAACTATTTTTATTCATTTTCTCAGCTTTAAATCTGATTTCAGATTCAGTTAACCATCCATTTCTAAATGCAATTTCTTCTAAACAAGCAATCTTAAAGCCTTGACGTTTTTCAATAGTCTCAACAAACATAGCGGCTTCTAGTAAACTTTCATATGTACCAGTATCGAGCCATGCAAAACCTCGTCCGAGAAGTTCAACATTTAACTCCCCTATATCTAGATAAGCTTGATTTATACTAGTGATTTCTAACTCACCGCGCGAGGATGGCTTAACATTTTTTGCAATATTAATAACTCGATTATCGTAAAAATATAAACCCGTTACCGCAAAGTTCGATTTTGGTTTTTGTGGTTTCTCTTCAATACTTATGGCCTTTTGATTTTGATCAAATTGAACCACTCCAAAACGCTCAGGGTCTTTAACTTGATAACCAAAAACAGTTGCGCCAGTTACTCTGGAAGCTGCTTTCTTCAAAATAGGAGAGAAACCTTGGCCCCAAAAAATATTGTCGCCGAGGGCTAAACAAACGCTGTCGGTGCCAATAAACTCTTCACCTATCAAGAATGCTTGAGCTAATCCATCAGGGCTTTCTTGAACTGCATAATGGAGTTGTATACCAAATTCACTACCATCACCTAAAAGCCTTTGAAATGACGATTTATCTTCTGGTGTAGTGATAATTAATATATTTCTAATGCCAGCAAGCATTAATACTGAAATAGGATAATAAATCATCGGTTTATCATAAACAGGTAACAGCTGTTTGGACACACCTTTGGTTATGGGATATAGGCGTGTTCCTGAGCCACCAGCTAAAATAATACCTTTCATAAGTAAATAAGTTCCTAGATTAATATGCCCTAAGTTATAAAGTATAAACCTAGGATTATATGTCAATGCGAGAGTTGACTAAATGCCTAAACGTTCTCTTTGATATGAACCATCTTCTACATGTTGACACCACGTTTGATTTGTTAAATACCACTCAATGGTTTTACGTAAACCCGTTTCAAAGGTCTCTTCTGGCTCCCAGTGCAATTCATTGCTCATTTTACTAGCATCTATGGCATAACGACGGTCATGACCGGGTCTATCGGTGACATAAGTGATTTGCTCAGCGTAAGGAGTCTCTTTAGGC
>TARA_R110002033_G_scaffold14287_16_pt1 | contig 13241 bp, 11 predicted proteins | sample TARA_R110002033 | Tara Oceans TARA_R110002033 (sample SAMEA4397051) | marine metagenome | biome: Polar Biome; feature: [SRF] surface water layer (ENVO:00010504); material: water (ENVO:00002006), including particulate matter (ENVO:01000060) such as... | depth 5 m
GATGCTAATAAAGTGAACGAATGGTAAAATTGTAAGCTAGTTTAAAGCCCAATCTTTATATCCTGAGTTCTTTTCTAAAGCATTCTCTATATCGTCATTAACCTTTGGAAAAAAATCAATCCCGGTCATCTCTTCTATTTGATCTATAGAAACAACAAACGTATACAAAGGTGCATCACTCTTTTTATTAGGCATTAAAAAGGCAATCGCTTTAAGTTTGTTATGATCATCATCAAAAACAATTTTATAGAAGTAATCTGGTACTACGACGTTCTCAGTTCCTATTGTTTTTGTAGTGTTTTTAAGCACTCCTCCTGTAATTACATACACACCGTCATACTTTGTAGACCAATAGCGCACTTTTTGCTCTAATCGATTCCAAATACCAGCATTAAAGTCATGATCTTGCGGCGAAATGTTTGACGTGTAAAAAGTATCATTATATGCATTTTTGTCAAATTCCATATCTCCAGCGGGACACAGATGCCCACGATCATAACCTGATTTTTTATAATTTCTCCAATCAGCTGACTTTGCCTTTACTAATTTATCTTCAATAAAATAAGGCCTTTTAAAGTCATTGTTTACAATGTAGTTTTCTTTTAATTCGTAAGCCAACCACTCTGCTTGTTCTGCATTATCATCATAAGAAAAAGTATAATACTTATGATTCACAATTTGATTCTCTGAAGGCGCAGGCAAATAGTCATCAAACGTTAATGGATTAAAGTTCGAACTATTAGATTTTGAATTGAGTTGCTCACTTGATGCATTATCAGCACCTTTTGCTTGCTCTTTGCAGGACACTAAAACAATCGTACTTAAAACTGTAATTAGTAGTACCCTTTTCAACATATTGCTTTTCATATTACTGTAAATTTAGATTATTGTTTAACATCTAATGCATCTCGAAGGGCATTACCCATCATCATAAAGGCAAGAGTGAGCGACATAATAGCTAAGCCCGGTACCATTGCGAGATATGGCTTACCTAAAATAATGTAGCTATAATGATCTTTTATAATACTTCCCCAACTAGGAATAGGTGGTTGCGCTCCCAACCCTAAAAAACTAAGTCCGCTTTCTACTAATATAGCACTAGCAAAGTTAGCCGCAGATATTACAATTACAGGAGCCATAATATTAGGTAAGATGTGATTGAAAATGATGCGAAAATCATTGAAACCTAAAGCTCGAGCCGCGGTAACGTATTGCATTTCTTTAACGCTTATTACTTGGCCTCTAACCACACGGGCTACTTCGACCCACATAGTTAGCCCAACTGCCACAAAGACTTGCCAGAATCCTTTTCCTAGAGCAAGCGTAATAGCAATAACCAATAGTAAGGTAGGGATTGACCATATAATATTTACAATCCACATAATTAGAGCATCTGTTTTTCCTCCAAAATAACCTCCTACAGCACCAAAAAATATACCTACAATAAGAGAAATCACTACAGCGACCACCCCTATAGAAATAGAAACACGTGAACCTATTAGCATACGGCTCAGTAAATCTCTCCCATATTTATCTGTACCAAGATAAAAAGTTCTTGTAGTAATGTATTTATTCGAAATTTCTTCAATAGTAGTAACGTCATAAAATTCACTTAGACTTATTTCTTTTTCCATCTTTAAAGATGGTTCATCAGAATACTCTATGTATGTTAGTTTATTGTTTTTGATCGAATAAGATGTAATTGGAACCTCAGTTACGCTATTGGCTGCACCAAAAAAATAATCACTGAAATGATTGTCTTGCTTATGGCTCAATGGAATCGTTAAAATTTGCACTTTAAAACCTGGAGATTTAGAATGAATAGATAAATGCATTTGGTTGGCATTCTCTGATTTATCAGGTGCTAATACATAAGCAAATATGGAGGTGAGTACCAATACTAGAATAAAGGCAAAACTAAAAACGCCCCAAAAATTCTTTTTGAATTTTTGGAGCGCAATAGCTTTTAAAGACTGAGTTGTATTATTGTTCATTTATGATTTACTACTATGATTTTGCTAATTTATCACTTTTTAGTTTATCATTTTTTATTTTTGTCACTGTTCTTTTAGGGTTAGTGCCATCTTGAAGATCATCTAACACATTTAAAGCCTCTTCGATATAAATATCTTTAGACAAACTTTCATGCCATCTTTCACGTTTTTCTTTGAGACTTGCATCGCTTTTCATTTCGGTTACTTCATAAGGAAGTGACGTAAATATCAAATCATTTTTATAATCAGATAGCGGACGGTATTTTTTCGCTTTTTCTTCGATGTCATTTTGCGCAGCTTTAAATTTATCCATATTCAAGCTATACGTATTGTCTTTACTTCGACTATCTACCCATTTAGCACTTTCTTCCATCAACTGAAATTGAGGGTTACTTGCTACTCGTTGTTTACTATTAGCAATTGCCGTATTAAAATTAGCCGATTTTTCCCAAACTTTATATGGCGCTGCATCGATTTTATCCCATGGCATAGCATTATCAACATCACGTTCACCCATTTTCAGGTAAGCGTATCTATCTGGCATCACTACATCACTGCTTACTCCTTCAAGTTGCGTTGATCCACCATTGATTCTATAAAATTTTTGAGTTGTCGTTTTCAAAGCACCTAGATCACCTACACTGCTACTTCTCATAAACTGATTCAAATCAATAACATTTTGAACAGTTCCTTTACCATACGTTTGTTTACTCCCTATGATAACTCCTCTTTTATAATCTTGGATCGCAGCTGCTAAAATTTCTGAGGCTGATGCCGAAAAACTATTTACAACAATCACTAATGGTTTATCCCATTCGATTTTTGGATCTTTATCATATAATACTTCTTTTTTTCTACCAGCAGATTTAATTTGAACTATAGGTCCTTGCTCAATAAACAAGCCTGCAATATCTACTACAGTAGATAATGAACCACCACCATCGTCTCTTACGTCTAAGACAATTCCGTCTACATTAGCAGCCTTAAATCTTTCTACTTCTAGTGCGATATCTTTACCAGCATCTCTACCATCTCTATTTTCGAAATCAATATAGAATTTAGGCAAGTAAATTATTCCATATTTCAAACCGTTTTTCATAACGATACTAGACTTTGCATACGTTTCTTCAATTTCAACAATATCTCTAATAATCGAAATGACTTTTATGGTACCATCAACTTTTTTAACGGTTAACCTTACTTCTGAACCTTTAGGTCCTTTAATTTTTTTCACCACATCATCAAGACGCATCCCTACGATATCCACAGGTTTTTCATTTCCTTGAGCCACTTTCATAATTACATCACCTGCCTCAAGATCTTTCCCCCTCCAAGCCGGTCCACCAGAAATTAAATCTGATATTTCAGTGTAATCATTTTTCTTTTGTAAACGCGCACCAATACCTTCCAGTTTACCACTGATACTTACATCGAAACGCTCTTTTTCTTCTGGAGCAAAATAGTTTGTGTGTGGGTCAAAACGTGCAGTAATCGAATTAATATAAACAGAGAACCAGTCTTCTCTATCTAAATCATTCATGAATCCAAAATACTCATCTAGTGATTTTTTAGCATTTTCACGTGTTTCCTTTTCAAGTTCTTCATAAGACTTTGCCTTATCAATTATTTTCGAGATACTATCTTTATTAGTAGCTGCTGCCAATTTTTTAGCATTATCATCTTGAACTTTAATACGATCAGTTAAAGTAGCTAAAGCAGACAACTTAACTTGTTTGCGCCATCTTTCTTTTAATTCTTTACTATTTTTAGCATACGGTGCTTTTTCATAATCTGTATTAAAAGATTCGTCCTCTTTGTAATTAAAAGGCGCTTTCAACACATCTGTATAAATGGCTTTACTCTCTTCCATCCTTTTCATCAAACGAGTATAAGTAAGATCAAAAAATGTCAAATCCTTATCAATAATTTCATTGTCTAAAAGCAATTCATATTTGGCAAAATCATCAATATCAGACTGCATGAAAAAACGCTTAGATGGATCTAAGGCTTGTACATAATCTTTATAAATTCCTTTAGAAAACTCATCATCTATAGCAGCTGGACTGTAGTGCCCTTTTTCGATAACAAAGGTTAATAATTCTAATAATAATTTATCCCTATCTGGATCTGGTTCGTTTCCTGATTTAATTTTAAATGCAAACAATGTCACAGATAAGAGGACAATTGTAAGGAGTATTTTATAATTTCTTTTCATAAAGATAATAATTGTATTCATCCAATTTTTTAAACTAAGTTACGGTAAAAACTATGCCAGCTACCGTAGGGTGCCTATAAATTTTTGTTAAAGATATAAAATTGAATTTTTGTTTTGGGTTTATCGGTTCAAGTTAATAAATTTTGTTTCCTTTGTTTGTAATTCCGCAGCAAGCAGGCTTATTTTTGCACTATTGCTGAATTTACAACTTTAAATTAAATAAAAAAAACATGTCTAAGAGAAAACCTTTGATTTTAGTAACAAATGACGATGGAATTACGGCACCAGGTATACGTGCACTAATCGATGTTATGTCAAAAATAGGAGACGTACTCGTTGTAGCACCAGACAAACCTCAAAGTGCGATGGGACATGCCATTACTATAAATAGTACACTATATTTAAATAAAATTTCTGCAGAAGATGCTGCTGTGACTGAGTATAGTTGCTCTGGAACTCCAGTGGATTGTGTAAAACTAGCGGTGAACGAAATTTTGAAAAAGAAGCCAGATCTTTGTGTATCGGGAGTGAATCACGGTTCAAATTCCTCTATTAATGTTATCTATTCTGGTACCATGAGTGCTGCAGTAGAAGCAGGTATTGAAAGTGTTCCCGCAATAGGATTCTCTTTATTAGATTATGACTGGAATGCCGACTTTGATACAATTAAACCTTTCATAGAAAAAATAACTTTAGAAGCTCTTGAAAATGGAATGCCAAAAGACGTGGTTTTAAACGTAAATTTTCCAAAACTTAAAAAAGAAGCGATTAAAGGAATAAAAATTTGCCGTCAAGCGAAAGCTATCTGGGCCGAAAAATTTGACAAGCGAGTAACGCCGCAGGGAAAAGATTATTACTGGCTAGCAGGAGAATTTATCAATCAAGATAAAGGGCAAGACACTGATGAGTGGGCATTAGCAAATGGCTACATATCTGTAGTTCCCGTGCAGTTTGATTTGACTGCACACCACAGTATTCAAGAACTTAATACTTGGAAATGGAATGAATAAATTAGAATTGTTTTATGGTTTATTAATAGGTTTTGCAGGAACTCTCGTAGGTAGTTTTCTATTTATCACCCTCCTCACCGATTATACTTTTATTGCTGGTATCGAAATAATGAATTCGCAAGGATCATTAGGAAAAATAATTACTTTAGGTTCAATACCCAACTTAATCATTTTTGCCGCGTTGTTAAAATTCAATAAAGACATGATAGCTAGAGGTGTCGTTCTTGCACTGATTATCCTGACTTTAATCACCGTCTTTTTATAAATATATATTAAAGATTTTTTGCTTTCGAAAGCAATTTATTTAGAATTTAATTTTACTATTAAATATTTTTTAGATGAAATATTACATTATAGCTGGAGAAGCATCTGGAGATCTACATGGTTCTAATTTAATAAAGCAAATTTTATTGAAAGACGATCAAGCCGAAATCAGATGCTGGGGTGGTGACTTAATGCAAGCAGCAGGAGCAACATTAGTTTCCCATTACAAAGAGCGTGCTTTTATGGGATTTGCCGAAATCATTAAAAATTTATCGTCAGTTTTGAAGTTTATTGATGTTTGTAAAAAAGATATCGCTGAATTTAGACCTGACGCCTTAATATTTATTGACAATTCTGGATTTAATTTACGAATTGCAAAGTGGGCAAAACCCGCAGGATTTAAAACCTTCTATTATATTAGTCCGCAAGTTTGGGCATCAAGACCAGGCCGGGTTGAAACAATTAAAAAAACGGTGGATCACATGTATGTTGTGTTACCGTTTGTGAAACCTTTCTATGAAAAATATGATTATCATGTAGATTATGTAGGCCATCCTTTAATCGATGCGATCCAAAGCCGAAAAAAAATAGATGAGGCTACATTTAAAAAACAACATGATCTAGATAGCAAACCTATTATTGCTTTATTACCTGGAAGTCGCAAGCAAGAGATTACAAGCATGCTTGCAGGAATGTTAAGTGTAGTCAATGATTTTCCTGACTATCAATTTGTAATTGCCGGAGCTCCTAGTCAAGATTATGAATTCTATGCCTCCTTTATCACTAATAAAAACATTAAATTTATTTCGAATAAAACGTACGATTTACTAAACATCGCTACTGCTGCTCTAGTCACATCTGGAACGGCGACCTTAGAAACGGCATTGTTTAAAGTACCTGAAGTTGTTTGCTACAAAGGTAGTTGGTTATCATACCAAATCGCAAAACGCATTATTACTCTTAAATATATTTCGCTTGTCAACTTAGTCATGGACGAAGAAGTTGTAACAGAATTAATTCAAGAAGACTTTAATTACAAGAACATTAAAAAAGAGTTAGAAAAGATTTTAGAACCTACCTATAGAAAAAAACTACTCTCTAACTACACCATTTTAGAACAAAAACTGGGAGGTGTAGGCGCTAGTGAGAAGACAGCATCATTGATTATATCAGAATTAAAAAAATAAAACTTGAAAAATTTACTCTATTGTTTTGCTTTACTGCTTATATTAAACTCATGCAAATCTTCTTCGGCGATTGTTACTACTGCCGCAAAAAAGAATGAAAAAACGAGCAATAAAATTGCAGCATCAATAATTGAAGATGCAGAAGATAACATAGGTATCAAGTACAAAACTGCAGGTACAACTAAATCAGGATACGACTGCTCTGGACTTGTTTTTACACTCTATGGAAATTATAATATAAAATTACCTCGTACATCAATTCAACAATCCAAAACAGGACTTGATTTAGGAAAAGATATTTCGAAAGCACAAAAAGGAGATTTAATCTTTTTTAAAACCAATAGCCGGTCACAGATAAATCATGTAGGCATCATTACTGAAGTTTATGAAGAGGAGCTACTTTTTATTCACACCTCTACTTCAAAGGGCGTAATATTATCCTCAACTAAAGAGCCGTATTATCAAAGAACCTTCGCTCAAATTAATAGAGTAATTTACTAAATAAGGCTATGTAATTAAAATTCTGTACTTTAGAAAAATGAAAGTACTTAATTTCCCCTTAACACAAATAACAATTGCGCTAGTACTGGGCATACTATTTACACAATTCATTACAGTACATACATCATTTACTTTTGGATTAGTATTCACTGCATTATTACTTTTGTTCGTCACAAACGTTTTTTACAAGAAGAGCATTGTATCCAAAATTTTTTATTCTAGTTTTTTATACTTCACAGCTTTCTTACTAGGAATTACCGCTACCATTGTGCAAGATGACAGTTTAAAAAAGGACCATTATAGCCATTTTACAGAGGCATTTCAAACACCCCAAAACGTAGTACTAGTTCTCAAAGACAAATTAAAAACGACATCATATTCACATCGTTTTGAAGCTTCGATAGTAAAAATTGGCACTAAGAAAGCGTCTGGTAAAATTATAATCAACTTCTCACCCACAGCTGCCCTCGACAGTTTATCGACAGGTTCTGTCTTAAAATTAGAAGAGAAATTAGTTCCTTACAAAGTGGCTAAAAATCCAGATCAATTCGACTATAGTGCTTATTTAAAAAAGCAGCATATCTACGCTCAAATTTACAGTAATGATCAATTTGTCGCCGTTTCAAAAACAAAAAAAACAGATATCTTCTACTATATTGCTACCCTCAGAGCAATCATTATTGATAATTTAAAACGAAGCAGCTTTCAACAAGAAGAACTTAATGTGGCTGTCGCATTAATTATGGGACAAAAACAAGAGCTTTCACAAGAGTTGTTACAAAACTATCAATTTGCAGGAGCCATTCATATTTTGTCTGTCTCGGGTTTGCATGTGGGCTTATTGCTTGCATTCATTAATTTCATATTAAAGCCCTTCCCTAATTCAAAAAGAGGAAGATTAATTAAACTAATTCTTACCATAGCATTCTTGGTTTTCTTTGCTTTGTTGGCAGGATTAAGACCATCAGTTGTGCGATCTGTGACTATGTTTTCTTTTGTAGCAATAGGTTTATATATTCGAAGGAAAAACTCGATATATTATACGTTACTACTTTCCATGTTTGTAATTTTGTTAGTTCAACCCAGCTTTTTGTTCGAAGTAGGTTTCCAATTGAGCTACTTGGCACTATTTTTTATTCTTTGGTTCCAACCCATTTTAGCTAAAATTTGGAAACCAAAAAACATTGTTGCCAATTATTTTTGGGATGTAATTACGGTAACTTTTGCAGCACAACTTGGTACTTTACCATTATCAATCTATTATTTTCATCAATTTCCCGGATTATTTTTTATTACAAATCTTCTTGTGATTCCGTTATTAACCGTTATTATGATTATAGGAATTGTAACGTTTTCAATCGCTGCATTTACAGTTGTCCCAATTTATTTTATTAAACCTTTAGAATGGCTAATTGTTACTCTCAATACAATTATTAGCAGCATTGCATCACTAGAGCAATTTATAATGAAGAACATCGCCTTAAATCTTTTTTTGATGCTGATATTATATCTAGTTATAATTGCTACTGGGCTATTTCTGGATAAACCCACATTTAAAAAAGCAGTAGTTGCGTTATCTACCGTTTTGCTATTGCAATTAAGCTTTATTCATAACAGATGGCAAACTGCTTCCCAGAAAGAATGGATTGTGTTTAATAGTAGTCGCAACACTATCATAACAGAAAGAATTGGAAATCACGTTACAGCTTATGGAAACGATAGTATTTTGAGAAGAAAATCTCAATTACTAAACACGTATGCTGTTGCCAACTTCTCTACAATCATCGCATCGCTACCAGCAACTAACAGTTTCTTTTTTAATGGTAAAAAAATCTTGTTGATTGACTCCTCTGCAGTGTTCCCAAAAAATTGTAAGCCAGACATTATCGTTTTAGCCGAATCACCAAAAATAAATTTGGAACGCATAGTTGCTTTGATGAAACCAGAAATAATTGTTGCCGATGCATCAAACTATAAGTCATACCAAGAGCAGTGGAACGCGACATGCTTAAAAATGAAAATCCCTTTTCATGCAACTGCAGAAAAGGGATTTTATAGCATTAAATAATTACCATTTCAATTTGTATCATTCGATACAGGAAAGTAACTATCTATGATTTTTTACTTTTAATAATTTCGTCAGCGTTTGCTAACCACACTGCGGGCCCACCACTAAGATAACCGCTGCTTCCTAAACCTACAAAATTTACTTTTCCGTCCTTAGTACTCGCTTTGGCAAAATGAACTGTAGGAAAGCCTTTGATTCCGAATGCTTGTTGTAATTCATTATTTTGCTGCTTAATTTCTAATGCTTGTGGTGTTCTTCTAGGGAAGTCCAACTCTACTAAAACAACATTATCTTGAGCCCATTTTTGAAACTCTGGGGTTTTCAACACTTCTTTTTGTAATCGAATGCACCATCCACACCAGTCACTACCGGTAAAGAATAACATAAGTGGCTTTTTCTGTTTTTCACTGATTTTAATAGCTTCCTTCACATTTGTATGCCAAACTAAATCTTGAGCTTGAACAAATTGAGTACCAAATACCAGTAAAAATAACAGAAGAAACTTTTTCATATTGTGTAAGTTAAAAATTTTAAAAAGTGAAGTTTTCTTATTTGACTCCGTGCATTAATTTTTTCATCAATGGAGAAAGAAGAACCATTAGCAGTCCAGCTCCCATTGGTACAAGCGTAAATATAAGAAAAAACGTTGATAAGCTATATTGTGTGGTAATCGTTTCAATCATCCCACCCATCAAACCAGCAATCTTATTTCCCATACCAATAAACAAATAGTATACACCAAACATGATACCAATCCACTTTGCAGGGACTAATTTACTCACATAAGATAAACCTACAGGAGAAATACAAAGTTCACCAAGCGTATGAAACAAGTATGCGGCTATTAACCAAAACATACTTACGCGTACCACAGAATCAGCATCAATCCCCATACTTCCGTATGCTAAGAAACCAAAACCAGCACCTAATAACGTAAGACCTAAACCAAATTTCATTGGACCAGATAAATTGTATCTACTCTCCCACCATTTTGAAAACACAGGTGCAAACACAACAATAAATAAAGAGTTTAATATACCAAACCATGTTGCAGGCACTTCAGTACCAACAGCTGCATATTCTCTACCTACTTTCCATAAAACTATTGCCCAGATAATTATAAAACTTACTGATAATATTAGATTACCTATAGAATACTTTTTGAACGTTTTTGAAAATAATTTTATTAGCACATAAGTGATAATCAATAAAGGAACAATTGTCAGCAAAGTATCGGCTAGCTTGAACATAGAAGCACTACTACCAAACAATTCTCTTTGAGTAAATTTCTCAGCAAAAATAGTCATTGATCCACCTGCTTGCTCAAATGCAGCCCAGAAGAAAACAGTAAATACTGAAAATATTAAAACCGCTATTATACGATCACGAACAATATTAGCTGGTACTTTAACTTCTGCTGCTCTATCTATAGATTCTTGTTTTGAAGCTGCTGTTGGTTTTAAACCAATATTTCCAAAAATATTCTGTGTAAAATAAAATTGCAACATACCAAAGAACATGAATATTCCAGCTAGACCGAATCCCCAACTCCAAGATATTTTTTCACCTATGTATCCACAAAGCATAATACCTAAAAAGGCTCCTGCGTTTACACCCATATAGTATAAAGAGTAAGCACCATCTTTTTTCTCAGGGTGTTTTTCGTATGCATTAGAAATAATCGATGTCATATTAGGTTTAAACAATCCGTTACCTATAATTAAACAACCAATACCTATGTACAACATCAATGGCGTTTCAAATGCCATCGCAGCGTGACCCAAAGTCATTGCTAAGGCTCCTAAAATTACTGCCCAACGATAGCCTAAATATTTATCTGCTAAAAAACCTCCTATTACTGGTGTGAAATAAACAGACATGGTATACGTTCCATACAATCCTAATGCATCCTCAACACTCCATGCCCAACCACCTTTAGCAATTGAAGAGGTTAAAAACAGTACTAACAAGGCACGCATTCCGTAATAAGAAAAACGCTCCCACATCTCTGTAAAAAACAATACGAACAATCCTGCTGGATGCCCTAAAACAGAATCTTTAAAAAATTGATCCGAAGAAGTATCTTGACTCATATTTAACTATTTAAAATATATTCTAATTATTAATTATTTCTCGTTGTCCTCAGCACCGTGAGTCAATCGCTTTAATGGTTTTAAAAGCATCAAAAATAATGTTCCTACAATAATTGTAAAAACTAATATTCCTAAAAACACTGCATATTCACCTAATTCACTTGCTGATTCACCTAAGATTCCCGCGACTTTATTCCCTAATCCTGTTGCTGCAAAATATACACCCATCATTAATGACGCGTATTTCACTGGAGATAATTTTGTAATAAATGATAAGGCCACAGGAGAAATACAAAGTTCCCCTATTGTATGAAATAAGTACGCCATTACTAACCAAAGCATGCTAGAAGAACCCACTTTTTCAAATTCCATTGTCGCAAATACCATGAAAAGAAAACCAAATCCCATAATAATGATACCTATTGCCATTTTAAAAATAGAAGAAGCTTCTTTACCCTTTAATTTTCTTTTGGCCCAATAAGAAGCTACAATAGCGGCAAAAATAATAATAAAGCCTGCATTTAAACTTTGAAACATTACTGTAGGAACCTGCATTCCTAATAACATTCTATCTGTTTTTGTATCAGCGTATAAGTTCATTAAACCTCCAGCTTGCTCATAAGCTCCCCAGAAAATAATTACCATAATAAATGACAATAGCAGTACTAAAAAACGATCTTTATCTTGTTGTGAATCTAATTCCTTATAAATCATCATCATTAAGGCAGCGATTACTGTCAAGAAAATAAACAGCAACCCATATCCCCAACCCAAACTATACCATCCAAAAAGAGACAAAATAGCTAAAGCGATCGTTACTGTTAATTGTTTTTTCGAAATCAATAAATTTTGAAAAAGCGTTCCATAAGAACTCTCTTCTTCTTCTTTTTTATCTTGAACTTCTAAGTTTCCTACATGAGTCAAATATTTTTGGCCCCATAAATACACTACTAATCCTAATACCATTGCTATTCCAGCAAGTCCAAAACCAGCATGCCATCCCCACTGCGCAACAACAAATCCAATGATTAATGTTGCTAATAATGACCCTGTGTTGATCCCAATGTAAAATATACTAAATCCTTTATCTCTTCTAATATCTCCTTGCGGATACAATCCACCAACCATGGTAGAAATGTTTGGTTTCAATAACCCAACTCCTAAAATAACTAATCCAAGTCCCGTGTAAAAAGCCCAAGTTTCTGTAAACACTAGAACTCCATGCCCTACACATAAAATTACTGCTCCTAAAAGCACTGCCTTTTTCTGTCCTAACAATTTGTCGGCAATCATTCCTCCAGGAATAGACATTACATAAACTAACATTGTGTACCAACCGTATAATGCCAATGCTTCTTGACTAGTCCATCCTAAACCAGGTCCTCTAGCATCTCCTAAAGTCTCTGTTGTCATATATAGCACTAATAATGCTCGCATCCCATAGTAAGAGAAGCGTTCCCACATCTCTGTAAAAAATAAGATGTACAATCCTATTGGGTGTCCAAATAATGTTGATTTTAAGTGAGCATCTACGGTAGTGTTTGACATAATCAGTTTTTAGGTTTGTATTTTATTTTACTTCTTGCATTAACTTTTTCACCAAAGGCGAAATCGCAATTAAAATTAATCCAGCAATCAATGCATAAAGTGCTAAATCTTTATATCCGTCGGCGTAAACCGTTAGTTTTTCTAAATTTGATGCGTTCTCTGACGCTTCTGCTATATTAGCCCCTAATAGTCCCGCAAAGTATTGCCCGTAAGCACTTGCTAGAAACCACATTCCCATCATTACAGCCTGTGTTCTATGCTGAGACAACTTGGTCATCACCGACATTCCTATTGGCGATAAGCATAATTCACCAAAAGTAATTATAAACCACCCAAATGTAAACAAATCTAAAGAAGTTTT
>TARA_R110002033_G_scaffold8_18_pt1 | contig 13229 bp, 12 predicted proteins | sample TARA_R110002033 | Tara Oceans TARA_R110002033 (sample SAMEA4397051) | marine metagenome | biome: Polar Biome; feature: [SRF] surface water layer (ENVO:00010504); material: water (ENVO:00002006), including particulate matter (ENVO:01000060) such as... | depth 5 m
GCCTCTTTAATTTGCGGTAAGAGTTCAATTTTATCCTGTAAATGTTCGGCATAATCCTTTAGCTGGTCTGAGGTATAATTTCCTGTAAGATTGATGTTAAGAATTGGCATTTCTTCAGAAATATTCAAATCAAATGCATTGGGTTCAGCCTTAGAGCCATTACTCAGGGTTGGCCAGGTAACATCAGTTTTTACTTGATCAATTTTGTCTTTAACACGTTGCTTGGCTTCAAAAATGGGTACTGTTTCTTCAAACTCTACCAAAATTGTTGAGTAATCTTGAACTGTTTGAGAGGTTATTTCTTTAACATCACTGATGTTTTTAAATTCCTCCTCAAGAGGTTCTGTGATAAACTTTTCAATATCTTCGGCAGAGTTTCCAGGATTTAAAGTACTAACATAAATCTTAGTTTCAATAATTTCAGGGAATGATTCTCTTGGCATATTGTAATAGGCCATAGCGCCACCAATTAACACAATAAGAATGATGACATAAACCGTCATTCGATTGTCGATGGCCCAAGTAGAAAGTTTAAAATCTTTATAGTTGTTTTTAGTGCTCATATGTTGCTTATTTAATGCTTACTTCTTGACCATCGCGTAAGGTTCTAGCGCCTTCAATAACGATAATATCACCAGATTTTAATCCTTCTGATACTTCAGTTTCACCATTTTGTTCTTTGCCCGTTTTTATAATGGTTTGTTTTACCGTACCCGTGGAATCGGTTTCTGGTATAAACATGAAAATTAAAGATTCATTTTTGCCATTTTTTTGAACGATATTATTTGGAACTACAATAGTATTATTAGCAACATAGTCGTTCAATTTTATGGTTGCAATTAAATTAGGTTTAAGCACATGATCTTTATTTGGAAGAGCCACTTGAACACTAAAACTTCGATTGTCAGGATTGATGTAATTTGATACCTGACGTATTTTTCCGGTATAAGTTTTTCCGAGGGAAATAAAATCAACGAGGACTTCAGATCCTTCAGTTACTTTGCCTAAATAGTTTTCTGGAACATCGGCTTTTACATACATATCGTTTGTATTAACAATTCGCATTAGAGGGCTTTGTCCAGGACTTACCAAACTTCCTTGGTCGGTTATGATTTGGTCTATGGTACCGCTAAAAGGAGCTGTTACATTGGTTTTTCCTAATTGTTTTTCCAATTGATCAAAAGAATTTTTTGAAGCTTCATAATTGGTTTTGGCTTGCAGATATTGAATTTCGCTACCAATTTTTTGGTCCCATAAACGCGACTGGCGTTCAAAAGTAGTTTTTGCCAATGCCGTTTGTGCTTTTACTTGCGCCAATTGACTAGAAAGTCCACCATCATCAATTTTTGCAAGAAGTTGCCCTTTACTTACTTTTTGGCCTTCTTTAACGTAAATTTTGGTTAAAGTACCTGAGAACTGTGGATAGATAATAATATTTTGGTCAGTCTCTACATCACCTTGCACTTCGGTAAAATGTTTAAAAATGGTGTCTTTTAGTGTTAACGTTGTTACTAGGTCTTTGTGTTTAGTATTATCCAACTCATTGATTTTATCTTCAAGAACGGTTAATTGACGTTTTATTTCTGTTTGTTGTTGTCCAAGTTCTTTTTTCTTGGCACGTAACTCTGTTAAAGAACCGTTTTTGGCTAAATCTTCGACCGAAGTTTCTTTATTCCCGCAAGAAAAAAGTGCCAATGACAAAATAGTAATAGTGATTATTTGTTTCATAATAATTATTCGTTTGTGTTGATTGAGTTTGTTATAGTTTCTAGTTCTGCTTTTTTATTGATAACGTCAAGCATAGCTTGTAAAAATTCTTGCTGAGCAGTATATAATTGGGTTTGGGCTTGTCTTAAATCGAAGCTTGAAGCAATCCCTTCAAAAAACTTGATTTCGTTTTTTTTCTCAATACGTTCTGCAAGATTTAAATTTTGCTTTTTGTTATCGTAATCTTCGATAGCGAATTGATAATCGCTTTTTGCCGAAGCTATTTGAAGTTGTAATTTTTGTTCGGTTTCAATTAAATCGTCCTCAGATTTTGCAAGGTTAATTTTAGCTCGTTGTGTAGCAGCACTTCGTCCTAAAGAACTAAAAATAGGAATGTTCATGTTAATCCCTAATAAGGATGAACCAAACCATTTTTGGTCTTTACTGGTAAAGTTGAAGTTATCTCCATACCCTTGATAACCCCCATTAACAAAAGCATTTAATGTTGGAAGCGCTTTACTTTTTTCTAGTTTAAGCAGCAACTCTTTTGATTTTTTATCGTTTTCTGCAATTAGGTAATCAATAGTGTTTTCAACATTCACAGGAGATTCAAGCAAGTCTAACGACATATTTTTCAAAGTTAAATCTTCAAGACTATCGGTAATAATGGTTTTGTTATGCACATCCAGTCCTAAGGTAATATTTAACATTTGGTAGGCTAAAGTTTTTAAGCGAAGCGTATTTTTTAATGAGCTATCTACACCAGATAAAGTGATTTGTAATTGCTCAACGCTTTCTTCTTCTTCAAGGCCATTTTTATACATTTGGGTCAGGTCATTCAGGTTTTTTTCAAGGACTGCTTTGTTGCGTTCCAGAATTTGAACACTTTGTTCAGCTAGCAACACATTTCCATAAGCGTTAATAACGGCTTTTCTAACTTCTAAATCTGTTTTTGCTTTTGCATTTTTAGAAATCTCTAAATATACTTTAGCAGATTGTAAACCAACTAAATAAGAACCGTCAAACAGTTTTTGTCTTAGTGTAGCAGTAGCAGACATGCTTTGTTTAGTACCAAAAGTAAGTTCGGCAAATTCTCCTGGGTTTCCTCCAAAAAATTCAGCTGGTATCAATGATACCTGTTGTTTTAAAAAGTTTTGATAATCTATAGTAGCATCTATTTGTGGTAATCCTGTTGCTGTAGTTTCCCATTTTTGTTGTTTAGCAGCCTCAATATCTCGTTGCGCATTTTTTGAGGTTCTATTATTTTCTAAAGCATAGTCAATAGCTTCTTGCAAGCTAAAATGTTGGTTTTTTTCTTGCGAAAAGATTGAAATGCTTATTAGAAAAACGAATATAAAAGCAATTTTTTTGGTCATGTTTTAAGATTGATTATTGATGAATTTGTTTAATGTTAGAAGCCCTTTTTCCGTGCTTATACCTCTTACATGATACTCTAAATAGTTATCTAATAGGGTATTCATAGAAAAATGGTTTAGTGGAAACAACTCGTTATCTTTTAGAATAGTCATGCAATGAAAATAAATTCTAGAGATAAATTCTATATTTATGTTAGGTCTGTAGATTCCTTGCTCAATACCTCTGTTAAGGTTGTCTTTAACACACTCTTGCATAACTTCAAACTGTTTCTTTTTAAGTGTAGTAAAAATCTTAGGATAATATTTTTGTAATTGATATTGAGGAGATGATTTTTCATCCTTTAAATGTTCCATTACAAACTTCTTTATATCAAAAATTTCTTCAATAGGATTCTTTTTTGAGTTGCATATTTCATTAATTCCACACGAAATATTTTCAAAAACATGCATGGATACAGCTTCCACGAGGCTTGTTTTATTTTGAAAATGCTGATAAATTGTTTTTTTTGAGATACCTAAATTATTGGAAATATCATCCATAGTCACGCTTTTAAACCCATAGTTTAAAAACAAATCAGTCGCATTATTTAATATTTTTTCTCTCATAACGGGCGCAAATATACAATTGGAAACTTATAAAACAAAAAAAGTTTCCAAAGTTTTAATGATTTTTTAACATATAATTTACATTGTTACTTTTACATACGATGTTTTAATTTATTTTTGCTTTATGCTATTAATAGAAACATACCAAGAAAAGTTTGTTGAATATTTGGAAGAGTATTCAATTATAAAAGAGCCAGAAAGTCTTTACGAGCCTATTCAATATATCTTAAAATTAGGAGGAAAACGGTTGCGTCCTGTTTTAACGTTAATGACATCAGAGATTTTTAACACTGATTACAAAAAGGCTTTAAATGCGGCTTTGAGCATAGAGGTTTTCCATAATTTTTCACTTATTCATGACGATATTATGGATGATGCGCCCATACGAAGAGGACAAGAAACAGTGCATGAAAAGTGGGATGTAAATACTGGAATTCTTTCGGGTGATGCGATGCTTATTATGGCGTATCAATTGTTTGAAAACTATGATAACAAGACGTTTAAGTCTTTAGCTAAGTTATTTAGTAAAACCGCTCTAGAGGTGTGTGAAGGCCAACAGTATGATGTTGATTTTGAAACAAGAAGCGACGTTACTATTGATGAGTATTTAAAAATGATTGAATACAAAACTGCTGTTTTAGTTGGAGCTGCTATGAAAATGGGAGCCATCGTAGCTGAAGCATCTGAAGAAGATCAAAATAAAATTTATCAATTTGGAAAGAATTTAGGGATAGCCTTTCAATTACAAGACGATTATTTGGATGCTTTTGGAGACCCAAAAACTTTTGGAAAGCAAATAGGAGGAGATATTATTGAAAACAAAAAAACAGCTTTATTTATCAATGCGTTAAAATTATCAAGTCCTGAAGATAGCATTCAATTACAACATTTATTCAGTATAAACCCAAGTAATCCTGAAGAAAAAATTCAAATTACAAAACAGATTTTTATATCGAGCGGATCTGCGGATGCTACAAAACAAGAAATAAAATCGTATACTCAGCAAGCATTTTCTGTTTTAGAAACGTTAAACATCTCAGAAGATAAAAAGTTAATTTTAAAACGGTTTGGTGAACAGTTAATGAATAGAAACGTATAATGCAAGTTCCTGCAAATTTTGATGTTTTAGTTGAAGAAGCTACTCAGTTAGACTTGTATAAAAAACTTGTTGAACAACTTAATAAAGACTTCTTATTAGCTAATATTGATGCAGATTTTCATGAAGAAATTTTACCTTCAAGTTTGAAAATAATGCTTCATGAAACCATTTATGAACTGATACAACATAAATTTACAGAGTATTTAAATTTATTGTACATCATTGATGTTCCAGAACACCAAGTTAGACAATTAGATGGTGATGATACTATTCAACTGGCCGAACAGGTGTCGTTTTTAATTTTAAAAAGAGAATGGCAAAAAGTGTGGTATCGCAATAAATTTTAAAACCTAATCGAGTGTTCTATAATACTCAAGAATAGCTCTGGCATCACTTTCAGAAATATCCTGCTTAATCATTGGAGCGTAATTAAACTCAGCAAGTAATTCTTTAGCCAAGGGGTCTTTTCTAAGCATTTCTTCAGGATTTAAAATCATATTCATAATCCATTCGGGAGTTCTTGTCTTTAAAATACCTTTAGGCGCAGGACCAATAAATTTTTTGTCTGGCCTATGGCATGCGGTACACATTTTTTTAAAGATAGCTTCACCATTTTTAGCCAAGTTTTGGTCGATATTTTCGGGTAATTTTAATTCTGAAATTGGCCCGATTCCTTTATTTTTTAAATCTACTTTTTCTGATGCTAAGGTTTTTACATTATTATTTGATTGCTTTGTATCCGTTTGTATCTTTTCATAAGTAAAACCTTCTTTTTTCTTTTTTTCTTTTCCACCACAACTTAAAAATAAGACAGTAATGAATAAATAGAGATATGGTAACGTTTTTCGCATCTAAAAATTTTAAAGTGGTAAAGCTAATAAAAATAATTATGTGATAAAACTCATTAAATTATTCCTTAAAAAGCATTTTAGTTTAATAGTTTTGTTAAAATAGTGTGTATATATAAAAAGTATAAAACAATATCTAATTTTAGTAAAAGTTGTATTTTTGAAAAAAAATTGCAACCATACGATTACCTGATATAAAATAATGGATAAATATTCTTTTCTTAATGCTGCTCATACGTCATATTTTTCTGAATTATATGAACAATATTTACATAACCCAGATTCTGTAGAACCAAGTTGGAGAGCCTTTTTCCAAGGTTATGATTTTGGATCTGAAAATTATGATCTTGATGGAGAAATGATTGAAGGTGTTTCAACTCAAGTTCCTGAATACGTTCAAAAAGAGTTTCAGGTTTTAAGATTGATAGACGGTTACAGAACGCGAGGACATTTATTTACAAGAACAAACCCTGTTAGAAGCAGACGAACCTATGAACCTACGTTAGATTTAGAGAATTTTAAACTTTCAGATGGTGATTTAGATACGGTTTTTAAAGCAGGAGAAGTTTTGGGTATTGGAGCACAACCATTGCGTGAAATTCTTGTGCATTTAAATAGAATATACTGTAGTTCTATTGGTGTAGAATATATGTATATAAGAAACCCTGAAGTTATACAGTGGTGGCAAGACAAGTTAAATGTAAATGATAATCATCCTAATTATTCAGAGGGTGCCAAAAAATATATTCTTTCAAAGTTAAATCAAGCAGTAGCTTTTGAGAATTTTTTACAAACCAAATATGTTGGTCAAAAACGATTTTCTTTAGAAGGTGGGGAGACATTAATTCCAGCTATAAGTGTAGCACTTTTTAATGCATCTGATTTGTATGATGTTAAAGAATGTGTGTTAGGAATGGCGCATCGCGGACGTTTAAATACACTCGTAAATATTTTTAGAAAACCCATAAAAGAATTGTTTAGTGAGTTTGATGGTAAAGATTTTGAAGATGAAGATATTGATGGCGATGTAAAATACCATTTAGGATTAACACTTGAAAAAACCTATCAAAACGGGAAAAGTATCAGAATGAATTTGGTGCCTAATCCGTCACATTTAGAAACTGTAGCCTCAGTTGCCGAAGGAATTACCAGAGCTAAAATTGATAATGATTACGAGGGAGACGATTCTAAAATACTACCTATCATAGTGCATGGCGACGCTGCTATTGCTGGGCAAGGAATTGCTTATGAAGTTGCTCAAATGAGTCAATTAAAAGGCTATAAAACAGGAGGATCTATTCATATTGTCGTCAATAATCAAATTGGTTTTACTACTAATTATCTTGATGCTCGTTCAAGCACCTATTGTACAGATGTTGCAAAAGTTACATTGTCTCCTGTATTGCATGTCAATGCGGATGATGCAGAAGCGGTTGTTCATGCGGTAGAAATGGCTTTAGATTATAGAATGCGCTTCAAAAGAGATGTTTATATTGATTTATTAGGTTATAGAAAATACGGTCATAATGAAGGTGATGAACCTCGTTTTACACAACCAAAACTCTATAAAGAAATTGCAAAACATCCTAATCCTTTTAAAATTTATACAGACAAGTTAATTTCAGAGAAAACACTTGAGAAGGCCTATATTGATGGTCTTGTTGATGAATTTAAAGACTTCTTGGAAAGAGAATATACGAAGTCTAAAGAAGAAGAATCTTCTAAGGTTAGAGAATTCATGGAAGAACGATGGACTAACTTTAGCCGTAAGGGATTAGAAGAGATGTTGCAACCGGTTGACACAAGTTACCCTAAAGACAAACTAGAAAACATTGTTAAAGTAGTTTCTACAGTTCCAGAAGGTGTTAAGTTTTTAAGAAAAGCCGAAAAGATTTTGCATGGTAGAGCTGAGATGGTTTTTGAATCAAATTCTCTTGATTGGGGAATAGCTGAAACCCTAGCATACGGTAGTTTGTTAGAAGAAGGCTACAATGTAAGGATGTCTGGTCAAGATGTAGAACGCGGAACATTTAGCCATCGTCATGCGATTCTTCGTGATGAAATATCAGAAGAACGAATTAATTTGCTAAACATCAATCCTGAAAGTAAAGGTGAAATGTTTATATATAATTCGTTGCTATCAGAATATGCTGTGCTAGGTTTTGATTATGGATATGCAATGGCTAATCCAAATACATTAACCCTTTGGGAAGCTCAATTTGGAGATTTTAGTAATGGTGCTCAAATTATTTTTGATCAGTATTTATCAGCAGCAGAAGATAAATGGAAGTCACAAAATGGTATTGTTGTGTTATTGCCTCATGGATATGAAGGTCAAGGGTCCGAACATTCATCTGCAAGAATAGAGCGTTATTTGCAATTGTGTGGAGATGATAATATGACTGTTGCAGATTGTACTACTCCAGCTAATATGTTTCATTTGATTCGTAGACAAATGAAGCGTGATTTCAGAAAGCCTTTAATCGTATTTACCCCTAAAAGTTTGTTGAGAAACCCTAAAGCTGTTTCGCCTTTAGAAGATTTGGTAAATGGACAATTTAATGAAGTTATTGACGATACTTTAGACTCTAAAAACATAAAGAGACTGGTTTTCTGTAAAGGTAAGTTTTATTATGATTTACTAACAGAACGAGAAAAATTAGATAGAGATGATGTTGCTTTAATAAGAATTGAGCAATTGTTCCCTTTGCATTTTGATAAAATACAAAAAGTAATTGATAAGTATTCAAATGCTAAAGAATATATTTGGGCACAAGAAGAACCAAAAAATATGGGAGCTTGGAGTTTTATGGCACAACGAATGAATTTGGTAAAACTAGATGTTATATCTAGACCCTATAGTTCTGTTCCTGCACCAGGATCTAGTACACGTGATAAAAGAAGGCAGCAACGTGTTATTGATGCTGTTTTTGAAGTAAATAAGTAGAGTTAAATTAAGAAGACACTTAAAATTATAACGAATGATTTTAGAAATGAAAGTCCCTTCACCAGGGGAATCTATAACAGAGGTAGAAATTGCTACATGGTTGGTAGAAGATGGTGATTATGTTGAAAAAGATCAAGCTATTGCCGAAGTTGATAGTGATAAAGCGACCCTCGAATTACCCGCAGAAGCTAGTGGAATCATCACTTTAAAGGCAGAAGAGGGAGATGCCGTTGAAGTTGGAGCTATTGTTTGCTTAATTGACACCAGTGCTGAAAAACCAGAAGGAGATTCCTCAAAAGAAGACAAGAAAGAGGAAGCGCCAAAGGCTGAGGTTTCAAAACCGGTCGAAAAAGAAACTGAGTCTAAAACATATGCCACAGGAACCGCTAGTCCAGCAGCAAAAAAGATTTTAGCTGAAAAGGGAATGGAAGCTTCTGAAGTAAAAGGAACTGGAAAAGATGGTCGAGTTACTAAAGATGATGCTGTAAAAGCTACACCATCTATGGGAACACCAACTGGTGGAAATAGAGGAAGTTCAAGAAGTAAAATGTCAATGTTACGTCGTAAAGTAGCAGAGCGTTTAGTGGAAGCTAAAAACACAACAGCCATGTTAACCACCTTTAATGAGGTTGACATGTCACCAATTTTTGCGTTACGAAACGAATATAAAGAAACCTTTAAGGAGAAACATGGTGTAGGCTTAGGATTTATGAGTTTCTTTTCTTTAGCAGTGGTAAGAGCTTTGAAAATGTATCCTGCTGTAAATTCTATGATTGACGAGAAGGAAATGATTACGTATGATTTTTGTGATATTAGCATCGCGGTTTCTGGTCCTAAAGGTTTAATGGTTCCAGTCATGAGAAATGTGGAAAATATGAGTTTTAGAGGAGTAGAATCTGAAGTGAAACGTTTAGCAATTCGTGCTCGTGACGGACAAATTACTGTGGATGAAATGACAGGTGGAACCTTTACTATTTCTAATGGAGGTGTTTTTGGTAGTATGTTGTCTACGCCAATTATCAATCCGCCACAGAGTGGTATTTTAGGAATGCATAATATTGTCGAAAGACCAGTGGCAATTGATGGAAAAGTTGAGATTAGACCTATAATGTATGTAGCCTTATCTTACGACCATAGAATTATTGATGGTAAAGAGAGTGTTGGATTTTTGGTAGCTGTTAAAGAAGCATTAGAAAATCCTATTGAATTATTAATGAATAATGATGTTAAAAAAGCGTTAGAACTTTAATATTTTATTTAATCTATAATAGAAATGAACTAAAAGAAACAAACAAAGATATTAATGGAAATAACTATAACAATTAAGATGATTAACGTAACCATAAAAAATTTATCAAATTTATTATTTAACATTATATAGGCAGATTTGGGTTTTACACTTTTAACTTTTTTAATTGAAAACTCTGTATCATTACAACACAGAGTTTTCGTAAATTCTCCCTAAGAATTAATTAATAGCAGTGTAAAGATATATCTTAGCATTGAAAAAAAAAATACGCACTTATGCGTATTTTTTAAAATTGATGCTTGTTTAAATTAGCCCAGACAGAAAGAGACATGGGTTTGTTGTCTAATTTTAGCTTAGCAATTATATGACTTCTATGTTTATGAATTGTTTTTATTGAAACCGATAATTCCTCTGCTATTTCTTGACTAGTCTTATTCGCAGCAATTAGTTTTATAACCTTTTTTTCGGTTTTAGTTAATACGTTTAATGCGTCATCACTTGAAGTACTTTTTTTTAGGTGACTTTCAATTCCTTTACTAAAATAGGGTTCATTTTTTAAAATATGCTGGATGCATATTTCAATTTCCTCAATAGCCAATTCTTTTAAAATATAGCCATAAACATTAAGAGATCTCGCTTGCTCGTATAATTCTTCTTCTTGATCAAAAGTTATTAAAATAATCTTAGTGCTTAACTTGTTCTTTTGACACTCTTCAGCAATTTCTAATCCCGTTTTATGCGGCATTCTTATATCAAGAATGGCAATATCGGGTTTTAGTTTCACTATTAAATTATAGGCGCTTTGTCCATCTTCAGCAACACCAATAATGTTAAAGCCTTTCGACGTTAAAAAATCACTCAGGCCTCTTAGCAGAAGAGGGTGATCATCTGCGATTACTATTGAATTCATTCATTTAAGGGATTAAAGACCATAAATGTAAGAATTTTGTTATTTAATTAAGGCTTTAGGTACAAATATTTCTTTTCATAATCTATAATGCCCTTACCTTTTTTTAAAATATCGGCACCAATAATTCCATCTACAGGCTCTGAATTATGATTAATCAGAGCTGTATTTACATGAGTTAGATTGAATAAAATTAAAACAACATTTTTTTTCTTCCACTTGCCAATTTTAATATTGTTTTTTTGAGAAATTTGAGTTTCCATATCTATGGCACCAGCACCAGCAGCTTTAATAACAGATTCTTCCGCAGCAAGCTTAAATGTTTCAATAGCTTCTAAGCCAACGCAAGAGCTGGAAGCGCCCGTGTCTAATATAAAACGACCTTTTACACCATTAATAGTTGCTTTCAACTCGAAGTGATCTGTTTTAGCAAGTTTAAGTTTTATTTTAATATATCCTTTTTCAAGAAGGAATTCAGAAAGTGATTGCATCAAAATTAATTTTAAACAAAGATACTCATGTAAAACAATTATTTTTGTTGCTAGAATAACGATTATAATTTTTTTAACTTACCATTAGTGATACTAACAGATACACATACACATTTATACAGCGAGGATTTTGATGAAGACCGCAAAGAAATGATAGAGCGAGCTATTCAATCAAATGTTACGCGATTTTTTATTCCTGCTATAGATTCAACATATACAGCATCAATGCTTGAGTTAGAAAAGGAATTCCCCAACAATATTTTTTTAATGATGGGTTTGCATCCAACTCATGTTAAAGACAACTATAAGGAGGAATTAAAACATGTAGAAGACATGCTTGCTAAACGACCATTTTATGCTGTTGGTGAAATAGGGATAGATTTGTATTGGGATCAGTCAACATTGCAAATTCAGCAAGAAGCGTTTAGGCGTCAAATTAAATTAGCAAAAAGATATAAACTACCCATAGTTATTCATTGTAGAGATGCTTTTAATGAAGTTTTTGAAGTTTTAGCAGAAGAGAATGATAATGATTTATTTGGTATTTTTCACTGCTTTACTGGCACAATAGAGCAAGCGCATCAAGCCATATCTTATAATATGAAATTAGGAATAGGCGGCGTAGTTACTTTTAAAAACGGTAAAATTGATCAATTTTTAAATCAAATTGATTTGAAACATATTGTTTTAGAAACAGATGCCCCATATCTAGCCCCCGCACCATACAGAGGAAAACGTAATGAAAGTATCTATATATTAAAGGTGTTAGAAAAACTATCAGAAATCTACAATATATCCAAAGAAGAAATAGCACGTATTACTACCCAAAACTCTAAACAGGTTTTTAAAATTTAAAGAATGAGTACACCAAGTCCAAACATACTCCTCATATATACTGGAGGAACAATAGGTATGATAAAAGACTTTAAAACAGGAGCGCTAAGAGCTTTTGATTTTAAAAATCTTTTAAAACGAATTCCAGAACTTCAGTTACTCGATTGTAAAATTGATACGATTTCTTTTGAAACACCTATTGATTCAAGTAATATGAATCCAGAGTATTGGGTTCAAATTGCCGAAATAATAGAAACCAATTACAACCTATTTGATGGGTTTGTTGTGCTACACGGAAGCGATACCATGAGTTATACGGCTTCAGCATTAAGTTTTATGTTAGAAAACTTAGCAAAACCGGTTGTCTTTACAGGGTCACAATTACCTATTGGCGATTTACGAACCGACGCTAAAGAAAATTTAATTACGTCTATTCAAGTTGCTTCTATGCAATATGCAAATAAACCAATCATTAAAGAGGTGTGCTTATATTTTGAATACAAATTGTATAGAGGTAATCGAACAACTAAAATTAATGCAGAACATTTTGAAGCCTTTGCCTCATTAAATTATCCCGATTTGGCTGAATCAGGCGTTCATTTAAAAATTAATAAGACATATTTATTTAAACCAAATTTAAAAAAGTCACTCATAGTTCATAAAAATTTAGATACAAACATCGCACTGGTTAAATTATTTCCTGGAATTACAGAAGTATTACTAAATAATATATGTAATACTCCAAATTTAAAAGGCATTATTTTAGAAACCTATGGAGCAGGAAACTGTACTACCGAAAAATGGTTTATTAATTTACTTGAAAAAACCATCAAAAATGGGATACATATTATTAATATAACACAATGTTCTGGCGGAAGTGTTATAATGGGACACTACGAAACTAGCGAACAATTAATAAAAGCAGGTGTAATTTCAGGAAAAGACCTTACTACGGAAGCTGCAATTTGTAAGTTAATGTATATGTTAGGGCAAAATATCTCCTCTAATGTATTCAAAACCATATATGAAACCTCTCTAAGAGGAGAATTGTCTTAAAATTAACGGATAAAGTTTTACCATTTAACAAATTTTTTGTTATTTGAGCCCTCGTAATTGAGTATATTGAAATACAGAGAGGTGGCCGAGTGGTCGAAGGCGCACGCCT
>TARA_R110002033_G_scaffold70812_2_pt1 | contig 13216 bp, 12 predicted proteins | sample TARA_R110002033 | Tara Oceans TARA_R110002033 (sample SAMEA4397051) | marine metagenome | biome: Polar Biome; feature: [SRF] surface water layer (ENVO:00010504); material: water (ENVO:00002006), including particulate matter (ENVO:01000060) such as... | depth 5 m
ATTTAAACTGAAAATTTTAGACGAAATTACAACGGGAAAACTAAGCAAAAATCAAATTCTCAAAGCTTAGTGATATCCTCATTTAATATTAACATGTATTTTCCTACTTTAATATTGTAGGAATTATACTATTTCTAAAATAAATGAGTTTGTATTATTTAGATAAGTAGTTTCAATAACTCCCTTGATTACATATTTAAAAATCAGCAACAACAAGAGCCAATTACAAAGCAGATAATGGAAATAAAACATACTAACAGCATAGAATAAATTTTAACTATGAAAAATACAAAAATAAAACTCAATACCATTCTCTTAATTGATGATGACAATGCCACTAATTTCCTACACAAATTTGTGCTTAAAAAAACAGATTGTACCGATAATATAGTTATTGTAGAAAATGGTAAGGAAGCATTGGAATATCTTCAACCTACGGAAAATAAACCGTCACCGCAGCCAAATATCATTTTTTTGGATATTAACATGCCTATTATGAACGGCTGGCAATTTTTAGAAGAATATGAAAAATTGAATCAAAATAAACAAGGCGACATTGTTTTGATTATGTTAACTACGTCATTAAACCCCGACGATTTGAAGAAGGCCAATAGTTTCTCTACAATTAGTGGGTATCGAAATAAGCCTTTAACCGCTAATATGATAGATGAAATCATTACAGAATATTTTGCCCCAACTGTTTAAATAAATTGTTTACACCGATCTCATAATTCAAAAAATGAGGTCTTTACTTTTTTTTTATTATAGTCATAGTAAACATAAAACTGTTCAACAACCATCGTATAAAATTATCCGTTCTTTTCTAATCATTTACGCATTAGAAATAGGACATCCCGACTTCTAATAAATTATTATTAACACTATAGGCTACTCAAATTGATTCAAAAAATAACATAATGACAATTTCAATAACCAATAAACCAAAATATATTAAGATTATAAGCTTATTCACTTTAGTGATTAGTTTGATTGTTATTGTCGGATGGTTACTTAATATACGACAAGTTTTAAGTGTTATCCCAGATGCTCCAACCATGAAATTTAACACTGCTCTTTCTTTTTTTCTACTAAGTTTGGGAATTCTATTTTCTCCTATAAAATCTAAATTTTATTCAATTTTTAATAGTACCACTATTAGTTGTGTATTGATAATATCAATGCTGACAATTGGACAATATTTTTTTAATATTAACTACACTATTGACACATTTTTTGTACATGATCCCTATTCCTTAGAATTTCCTGGAAGAATGTCGCTGGCCACAGCTATTTGCTTCTTTTTATTAGGAATTGCAATTTGGGGAATGCAGTCAAAATCCCAGATAATAAAGAAAATTATCCAATTTATTTTTCTTGTTATATTATTAATAACTTTTGTTACCATACTTGCTTATATATTAAATATCCCAGGAAGGGATAAATCAAGTTTTATAAATTCAATGGCAATCCATACATCCTTAATTTTATTCTGGTTTTCTGGTGTGTTATCTTTAAAAAATGCATCTCAAGGCTTTAATAATTTATTTTTTAGCAAGTATGCGGGAAGCAAAATAATTAGAATAGTAGCCCCATATAATTTTACAATGATTATGATTATGGGCATGCTGCTATTGTACTTAATCAATAATAATATAGTAGAAGTTAATTTTGGATTAATTGTTTATTCGGTCATTGCGGTTTTTGTTTCAATAAGCTACATTATTGTGGTAGCAATTCAATTGAACAAGGCAGAACATGAAAAAGAAATGTTTGAAAATGCATTTCGTCTTTCAACCAAAGAAATGAATCAGTACAAAGAAGCTTTGGATTGTAGTTCTCTTGTAGATATCACAGACGCAAATGGTATTATCATTTCTGTTAATGATAAATTTTGTGAGGTATCAAATTATGAAAGAAATGAGCTTATTGGAGAAACACATAAAATAATTAGTTCTGGCCACCATTCAAAAGAATTTTTTACTGAACTATGGACAAAAATTAAGCGAGGTGAGGTTTGGGTCGGAGGTATTAAAAACAAAACCAAGAATGGAAAATTTTATTGGGTACATACGGCAATCATTCCCTTTAAAAATGAACTTGGTGAAATTTATCAGTTCCTAACCATTCGACAAGATATTACCCAACTTACAATGTTATCTGTACAATATGAGAATCTTAAATTAAAGACTAAGGAAATTGAGCAATTTACATATATTGCTTCGCATGATTTGCAAGAGCCCTTAAGAACAGTAAGCAGCATGATTGGCATTTTACAGGAGCAATACTCCAGTCAATTAGATGAAGATGCTAAATTAGCTCTGAATTTTATGACTGAGGCTACGGATAGAATGAGTGAATTGATAAAAGGTCTTTTGGACTATTCAAGAATTGGAGGTGGTCAAGAACTAATGACTTTTGATAGCAATGAAACAATTAGTGTTATAACTAAAGATTTGGCAACCATAATGGAAAGCACAAACACTATAATTACAAAGGATAAATTGCCAATATTAAAGGCTTACTCGACAGAGGTTCGACTTTTGTTTCAAAATTTGATTAGCAATGCCATAAAATTCCAAAAAGATGGCGTCTTACCAAAAATTCACATATCCGCACAAGAAGATAATGACTATTGGAAATTCTCAGTTAAAGACAATGGCATTGGTATACCAGAAAAAGATAGCCGTAATGTTTTTGCTATTTTCCAACGACTTAATAAGCGAAATGATTATGAAGGAACTGGCATTGGCCTCGCCCATTGTGAGAAGATAGTCCATTTGCATGGAGGAGAAATATGGGTAGATTCGAAAATCAATGAAGGAAGTATATTTTACTTTACAATACCTAGGAATTTAAATTAGCAAGTCATTTTGATTTCTTCATCGATTGAATTATAGGGTTCTTGGGCAATGAAGCACGCGTCTAAGATGGATAACTTAAAGAACCTGCTCAATTAAATGAATAAATCCATAGTTTGAATATGGTTTTATAAAAAAACATCTGGGTATTCTATATATAAATTTTTCGAAATTTTGAAGGCAAACTCATCACACAAAGGTCGCGAGATCAACTGTCGTACACCTTACTACAAAAAACCATTGTTAGTTTTTTTTGCGTGCTACTTTCCGCGTACTATTTGTTTCGTAAAAAACTATTTACCTACTAATTCTAGTAATAACTTTTCTTCATATAACGTATTTTTACGTACTAATATTCTAGAATGAAAAATACAATATCTCAAAGAGTTGCCGATTTTTTAAAAAATTACCCTCCATTCAATGGATTAAAAAACAGTGACTTACAACAACTCTCTGAAGAAGTAACCATTCTCTATAAAGAAAAGGATAGTATTATATTTTCTGAAAAAGAACCTGGTCATCCACATTTTTATGTTGTACATAAAGGTGCTATCGCATTAGCAAAAAGCGGGAGTACTACTATTGTGGATATGTGTGATGAAGGGGATATTTTTGGCCTTAGACCATTAATGGCAAATGAAAATTATGAGTTAGAAGCAAAAGCACATGAAGAAAGTATACTGTATGCTATTCCAATTACCATTTTTAAACCCCTTGCTTTAGAAAATAAAGAAGTTGGTAATTTTTTAATTGAAAGTTTTGCCTCTAATACTAGAAATCCATACTCAAAAAGTTACCGAGGAAAATTATTTAGTGAAAATACTGCTGAACAAGAAAAACAAGACTCTAGCCTTAAGTTATTAGACCTCCAAACCGTACAATACTCAAAAAATATTATTTGTTGTACCCCTAGGACAACTGTAAAAAAAGTTGCCCAAATAATGACGAGTAAGAAAATAGGGGCTATTTTAGTCGTAAAAGACAAACTTCCGGTTGGTATAATCACCGATAAAGATTTAAGGAATAAAATCGTTACAGGAGCCTACCCTATTACTGCAACTGCTAGTAAAGTAATGACTTCTCCAGTAATTACTTATCCTAAAACCTTGACTATCACACAGGCACAGATGGCCATGATGAAAAGTAACATTAGTCATTTATGCCTCACGAAAGATGGTACAGTTAACACAAAAGCCATAGGTATTTTGTCTAAGCATGATGTGATGGTTGCTTTAGGAAATAATCCTGCAGTACTTATTAAAGCTATTAAAAGGGCGAAAAAAATAAAGCATATAAAACCAATCCGAGCCAGTATTATTGGATTACTCAGAGGATATTTAGATGATAATATCCCAATGACTTTGATCTCCAAAATAATATCAGAGCTAAATGATGCGTGCCTTAAACAAGTTATTAAAATAGCATTAGACAAAATGAAAACACCGCCGCCTGTTAACTTTGCGTGGCTTACATTGGGGAGTCAAGGAAGAAGTGAGCAAATGTTGCATACAGACCAGGATAATGCGCTAATATTTGAAGATGTACCAGAAGAAATACTCCCAAAAACTACCACTTATTTTTTAGATCTTTCAACATTGGTCACCAAAGGATTAAATAGTATTGGTTATGAATATTGCCCTGCTGAAATGATGGCCTCTAATCCGAAATGGTGTCTAAGTTTAAGTGAATGGAAAAAAACAACCTCGCATTGGATTATAAATCCTGGTGTTGATGAAGTTCTATTATCCTCCATATTTTTTGATTACAACTTGGTTTATGGTGATGTTAACTTAGTTAATGAACTTTCGGAACACATTTTCTATACGGTCAAAAAATATCCAATTTTCTTTGTTCACCTAGCTAAAGGAGCCTTACAGAACCCTTCTCCTACTGGTTTTTTTAGACAATTTTTAGTAGAACAAGATGGTGCTCACAAAGACTCATTTGATGTAAAAAGTAGAGCGCTCCGACCGTTAACAGATGCTGCTCGAGTACTTATATTATCGCATTCAATTAAGTCCATTAACAATACTGCAGAACGATTTGAAAAACTTGCTGAATTAGAACCAAACAATAAAGATGTATATTTAGCGTGTTCTTATGCCTCTAAGGCTTTACTGAAATTCAGGACTAAACAAGGATTAGCACATAACGATTCTGGACGTTTTATCAATTTAAATACGCTATCAAAAGAGGAAAAAATAAAATTAAAACGCACCTTTAAGACGATAAAAGAAATACAAGAATTAGTGACTTTAAGGTTTCAATTAAAAACAATGTGATGCTGAATTTCTTTACAAAAAAAACAGTTGCGCTACCTGATTTCTGGATGGAATACACAGCCACTTTCAATAAAAATATCCCAGAAAATATTGACGAAATCACTTTTGTTGTTTTGGATACAGAAACTACAGGATTTAGTTATGCGGAGGATAGAATGCTTTGCATAGGTGCTATAAAATTACACAACCAGAGGATTTCAATAAAAGATGGCTTTGAAGTGTTTATAGAACAACAAGTATATGGAAAAGAATCTGCAAAAATACACGGCATACTTAAGAATGAAACTATTCCAAGAGTATCAGAATTGGAGGCTTTGCAAGAGTTTTTAATTTATCTGGGAAACAGTGTAATTGTAGCCCATCATACCATGTTTGATATAACTATGATCAATACTGCACTACTTAGACATGGCTTGCCTAATTTAAAAAATAGTACTTTAGATACTTCTGCACTTTATAAAAAAACATTAATCAAAAGCAATCTACTTTCTAGAAAAGAAAACTATTCACTCGATGAGTTAGCAGATAAGTTTAGTATCTCAAAAAAAGATAGACATACCGCAATGGGGGATGCTTATATTACTGCTATTTTATTTTTAAAAATTCTAACAAAACTGAAAGAGAAAAGAATTTTGAGTTTAAAATGGTTACTAAAATAACCTAACACTAACTTTTTTGGCATAAAATATTCAACTGAAGGAGGGTACTATACTCATTTCATCGATGAAACGTAAAAAAAACAGATTAAATACACATTTATCGGATTTATTTTTTTATTTTTCGCTGCGAATTAAAAGAATAGGAAATGACAAATGCTAAAAAACTAAAAAGTCTATTTTACTTTATATGTTTCATAATAATTGCTTCTATGTATCAAATTACATATCCAGAAACAGATAATACAAAAGTAATAAACCTCGAAAGCACAAGTAAATTACAAAAAATAGAACCTTCTGAAGCAAACGCTATAACTACAATTTATGTAAAATAATAAACTGCTATCCTTTTAAATATTCTAATACATTTTTTTCTATTCTATCTTGAATATTGGAAATATCAGCTTTAATAAAGGGTTCTCCTGTAATATTCTCGTACAGTTCTATATATCGCTCAGAAACAGTAGCTATATATGCATCTGACATTTCAGGAACTGTTTGCGCTTCTAAACCTTGGAAATTATTAGCAATCAACCATTGGCGAACAAACTCTTTCGAAAGTTGTTTCTGTTGCTCTCCTTTTTGTTGACGTGCTTCGTAACCATTCGCATAAAAATATCGTGAAGAATCAGGCGTATGAATTTCATCAATCAGTACTATTTTACCAGCTGTGGTTTTTCCAAATTCATATTTGGTGTCTACTAATATTAATCCTCTATCTGCAGCAATTTCGGTTCCTCTATTAAATAAAGCCTTTGTATACTTTTCTAAAATACGATAATCTTCTTCCGAAACGATTCCTCTTTTTAAGATATCTTCTCTTGAAATATCTTCATCATGGTCACCCATTTCCGCTTTTGTTGCGGGAGTTATTATGGGTTCAGGAAACTTATCATTTTCTTGCATCCCCTCTGGCATTGGCATTCCACATAACATTCTCTTACCAGCTTTATATTCACGAGCCGCATGCCCTGACATATACCCGCGAATAACCATTTCAACTTTAAAGGGCTCACAAGCATGACCTATTGCTACATTAGGATCTGGAGTAGCTAATAACCAATTAGGAACTATATCGGCTGTATCAGCCATCATTTTAGTTGCAATTTGGTTTAATATTTGGCCTTTATAAGGTATTCCCTTTGGCATCACTACATCAAAAGCAGAAAGCCTATCTGTAGCTACCATAACCATCAGATCATTAGCTATACGATATACTTCTCTGACCTTTCCTTTATAAACACTTACTTGTCCTGGGAAATTAAAATTTGTATCTGTAATGGTATTATTCATGCTTTACTGCTTAATCGTTTCTCGTTGAGAGTGTTGATATTTTTCATGTATAAACTAGAAATTAATTCTGATGTTCAATTCCTTTATAAGCTTCGATTACACTTTTAACTAATTTATGGCGTATCACATCTTTATCATCCAAATAAATAATCGAGATACCCTCTATATTTTGTAAAACTAGTAAAGCCTCTTTTAAGCCCGAAATAGTTCTTCGAGGTAAATCTATTTGTCCAGGATCTCCAGTGATTAAAAACTGAGCATTTTTACCCATTCTGGTTAAAAACATCTTCATTTGCGCATGAGTAGTATTTTGGCCTTCATCTAAAATAACAAAAGCATCATCTAATGTTCTACCTCTCATAAAGGCGAGTGGTGCAATCTGAATGGTTCCATTTTCGATATATAAAGCCAATTTTTCAGGAGTAATCATATCACGTAGTGCATCATAAAGTGGCTGCATATAAGGGTCTAGCTTTTCTTTTAGATCTCCTGGTAAAAAACCAAGGTTCTCCCCTGCCTCGACCGCTGGTCTTGTCAAAATAATTCTACGAACTCTTTTCTCTTTTAATGCTTGTACTGCAAGTGCCACTCCTGTATATGTTTTTCCAGTTCCGGCAGGACCGATTGCAAAAACCATATCATTTTTTTTGGTAGCATCAACAAGCTTTCTTTGATTTACAGTTTGTGCTTTAATTAATCGTCCACTAACCCCATGTACTAATACCTCACCACTACGTTCAGATGAGGACAAATCGTCTTTTCCCGTACTCATTAACAACCGCTCAATACTATTCTCATCGAGCTTATTGTATTTTTGGTAATGTGCCGTCAACATATTAAACCTCCTGTTGAACTCTTCTAAAAGTTCATCATCACCATAGACTCTAATTTTACTTCCTCTTGCTACTATTTTAAGTTTTGGGAAATACTTTTTTAGTAAATCTATATTTTCGTTTTGTTGTCCAAAAAAATCTCTAGGACTAATCTCCGTAAGTTCAATTATAAGTTCGTTCAAAGAATATTGGGTTTAATTACTATCTTATAAATATTAATTTTAGTTGCCTTAAATTTTATGTAATTTTGTTTAACAAACTTAAGTAAAAATCGGTTTAATTAAGAAGTCATTTAATTTTTTCTTTTACCTACGAAGTTCATATTTTGTCCTTTAATTTTGATATTTTTAATTCCGTAGTTAAAACTATGCCACCAAAAAATAACTTCAGTAAAGAACACAAACTAAAATTTTCGGTGCCAAATAAAAAGTTAGAATAACTTCTATATAAAAAATACAGCAACAGTCCTACATGGCAATTATTACATTAACTACTGATTTTGGATATAAAGACCATTTTGTGGGCGCTATAAAAGGCAGTATTTACAAAGAATTGGCTGATGCCAGAATTGTAGATATTTCTAATGAGATTAGTCCGTTTAATATTCCTGAATGTGCCTACATTCTTAAAAACTCCTATAAGAGTTTTCCTGAAGGTACTATCCATATTGTTGGAGTAGATTCAGAACCTACACCCGAAAATCAGCACATTGCTATTCTTGTGGATGGGCATTATTTTATTTCTGCGAACAATGGTGTCATCTCTTTAATTACTTCAGAAATTGAACCTGATAAAGTGGTAGAAATAAATATCCCAAATCCTGAACATGGTTCTTTCCCTGTAATGGATGTTTTTGTAAAAGTAGCGTGTCATATAGCAAGAGGTGGAACGCTAGAAGTTGTTGGTAAAATCTTTAGTAATTTAAAAGATATACGAGAATTTGCACCAAGAATTACAGAAAATGGCAATGGTATTGTTGGAAGTGTTATTTATATTGATAATTTTGGTAATGTTATTACTAATATTGAGCGACATACCTTTGAAGCCTATCGTAAAGGCAGAAACTTTGTTTTAAATGCTCGAAATAAAAAAATTACGCAGATACATAACAAGTATAGTGATATTATAAATTTTGATTTAGAAAAAAGTAACCGAAAAGGTCCTGGAGATTTATTAGCATTATTTAACTCATCAAACTATATAGAATTGGCCATTTATAAAAGTGATTTAAATACTGTAGGGGGAGCTTCGACCTTAATTGGTTTGGATTATCGTGATACCATCACCATAGATTTTATTTAGAAATCCAGCTAAAAAAAATAGAACGTTTCTTTACTTATAAACATCTTTTCTAAAACTATAATTAATATCAAAAAACAGGAAGAGGTATAAACATACATTTTCTAATTGATTAACAGTGGGTTTACCGCTAATAAGTACTTTTATGAGTAGTAATTATTACTAGTTTTTAAACAATGATAACTGTTAATAAGTTTGTTTCTTTAAAAACAACAATTAAAATATCTTTGTTTTTCTTGCAGTGGTCATAATTTTAAGGCTTTGAAAATATTGGAGCTTAAAAAAATTATAAAATTTGTGATAAGAATTAAGAGAAAACAAAACACATAAAGAATGAAATTTATAGTATCTAGTACGTATTTACTTAAACAATTACAAGTTTTAGGTGGTGTAATCAACAATAGCAATACACTCCCTATTCTAGATAATTTTCTATTTGATTTAAAACAAAATCAATTAACTGTTTCTGCTTCTGATCTAGAAACAACCATGAGTAGCATTTTAAATGTTGATTCAGATAATGAAGGTTTAATTGCGGTACCTGCAAAATTATTACTTGAAATACTTAAAACATTTCCTGAGCAACCCTTAACTTTTGTTGTTGAAGATAACAATACTGTAGAAATAAGTTCTAATCATGGTAAATATGCTTTGGCGTATGCCGATGGAGCAGAATTCCCAAAAGCGGTTGAGCTTTCTAATCCTAGTTCTACAACTATTATAGGCGATATTTTAGCAACTGCCATAAACAAAACTATTTTTGCTGCTGGTAATGATGATTTAAGACCAGTAATGAGTGGTATATTTTTTCAGTTTTCTCCAGAAAGCTTAACATTTGTTGCTACCGATGCTCATAAACTAGTTAAATACCAAAGAACAGATATTAGTGCTTCGCAAGTAGCAGAATTTATCATGCCTAAAAAGCCTTTAAATCTTTTAAAAGGAATTTTAGGAGGTAGCGAATCTGATGTTACGATAGAATATAATGATAGTAATGCAAAATTCAGCTTTGAAAACACAGAGCTAATTTGTCGTTTAATCGATGGAAAATATCCGAACTACGAAGCCGTAATTCCGAAAGAGAACCCTAATATGCTTTCTATTTCTAGAAATCAGTTGTTGAGTTCTGTTCGAAGAGTTTCAATTTTCTCAAACAAAACAACACATCAAATTCGTTTAAAAATTGCCGGTGCTGAATTGAATATTTCTGCGGAAGATATAGATTATAGTAATAAAGCTGAAGAACGCTTAACATGTTCTTACCAAGGTGATGATATGCAAATAGGCTTTAACTCTAGGTTTTTAGTTGAAATGTTGGCGAATTTAACCTCAGATGATATTTCTTTAGAAATGAGTCTTCCGAATAGAGCTGGAATTTTAACTCCTGTTGATGGTTTAGATGAAGGTGAAATTATTACTATGCTCGTTATGCCAGTTATGCTGAATAATTAAATTACAACCATACTTTATAGAAAAACCCCAATTAAAATTTAATTGGGGTTTTTTGTTTTATGCTGTTAAACTAGGTTATAAGAATTTTATACTCATCGGATAATAAGGATTTTCTCCATTACTAACACGTACCGCATTTACGATAGGAAAAACGAAAGTTAAAATTGCTACAGCCAAAAATCCAAGTAATCCAAGTCCGAATAATAGAATTAGTGGAATACTAATCAATATATATAAGAACATGCTTATTCTAAAATTCAGAATAGCTTTCCCATTCTCGTCCATATCCGCTACAGAATCTCTTTGTGTCAACCAAAGGATTAATGGAACTATAAAACCTCCAAAACCTGTAACAATGTCCAATAACTGACTCAGGTGGGTAATAACTAATAATTGTCTGTTTTCTCTTTTCATGATTTTTGATTTTAATAGATTGATGTACTTATAAGACGTAAATCATGATGAAATGTTACAACTAAATTAGATTATTGTTTACGCTCTAACTTTCTTAGCTTCTCTTTACCTTTTAGAATTGAAATATTTTCTTTGGCTATTTTATTGTTTAATTTATCGATAGCTACAGGTGAAAGTTTGCCTTTACGCTGACCTTCCGCAAGCTTTATTTCATACTTCTTAATTTTCTTTTCTCTTTTTATGATGTCCTTTTTTTTATCTTCAATTTCACCTTTTAGATCTTCATGCTTCCTTACTGCCTTTTCTAGCTTTTTCTTTTCTTTTTCTGCTCTTTTTAATACTTTCTCTGCTCTTTTGGCCTCTTTTATCGTTTTTTTTGCTTCTTTTTCGGCTTTCTCAATCCTCAATAGCGTTGCAGCATCTTTGGCGGCATTGGTTGCTAATACAATTGAATCAGTTACTGTTTCTGATTTTTGCTTAGTTTCTTGTCCGTAACTTGAGAATGTAAATACTACTGTTAATCCGAATACTAAATAATGTTTCATAAATTAATAAAATTCATATTGTTAATGGTTTGGCGAAGATATAAAATAGTACAATTGAAAAATTAAAATTAAAGGGTACTATCTAAAGAAAAGTTTAACGGATTCCTACTTTCGTTTTTTATATTTTTGCACTTAAATTATTACTATGTTTTCAAATGAATCGATTATAGCATTAGCCACACCCTCTGGAGCTGGAGCAATTGCTGTAATTCGAATTTCAGGAATAGATGCTATTTCAATTGCTTCCAAACACTTTATTTCTAAAAAAGGAAAAAAGCTAGCGCTTCAAAAAAGTCACACTATTTTACTTGGACATATTACCGATGGTAATCGCATACTTGATGAAGTATTAATTTCAATTTTTAAAGGACCTAATTCATATACAGGAGAAAATGTAGTAGAAATTTCATGTCATGGTTCTACCTATATTCAACAAGAAATACTACAACTTTTTTTAAGAAACGGATGTAGAACTGCCGATGCGGGAGAATTTACACTACGTGCTTTTCTTAATGGAAAAATAGACTTGAGTCAGGCTGAAGCAGTGGCCGATGTTATTGCATCGGATAACGCTGCAAGCCACCAGATTGCAATCCAGCAAATGCGTGGGGGATTCAGTAATGAAATAAAAGAATTGCGGGCAGAACTTATGAATTTTGCTTCATTAATAGAATTGGAATTAGATTTTGCAGAGGAAGATGTAGAATTTGCCAATAGAGCCCAGTTTCAAGATTTAATACATAGAATTCAATTAGTTTTAAAGCGATTAATAGATTCTTTTGCCGTCGGAAATGTTATAAAAAACGGAATTCCAGTAGCTATTGTTGGTGAACCAAATGTTGGAAAATCTACGCTTTTAAATTCATTATTAAATGAAGATCGTGCAATAGTTTCTGATATTGCAGGAACAACAAGAGATACCATTGAAGATGAAATATCTATCGGTGGAATAGGTTTTAGATTTATAGATACAGCCGGAATTAGAGAAACTGTAGATGTTGTTGAGGGCATTGGTATTCGTAAGACTTTTGAAAAAATTAAACAAGCACAAGTTGTTTTGTATTTAGTTGATGGCTCTCTCTTAGCTGCAAATAATGCTATTGAAGCCTTAAAAATTGAGCTTGAAAAAATAAAAAATCAGTTCCCACTAAAAACAATCATCATAATTATTAATAAATCAGACCAGCTTGCCACAGAAAATATTAAAGCTTACCGTCACCAACTTATAACGGAAGATAAGCAGCAAAAGACCATTTTTATTTCTGCAAAAACAGGTGCTGGAGTTGATGATCTAAAGGCTGATTTGTTAGGTTTAATAAATACGGGGGGCCTTAGAAACAATGAAACTATTGTAACAAATTCTAGGCATTACAATTCCTTATTAAAAGCTTTAGAGGAAATCCAGAAAGTGCAGTATGGAATGGACGCTGGCTTCTCTGGAGATTTATTGGCAATAGATATTCGACAGGCATTATACCATTTTGGTGAAATTACAGGAGAGATAACCTCTGATGATTTACTAGGGAATATTTTTGCTAATTTCTGTATTGGCAAATAATAAAGGAAAACAAATGATAACAAAAG
>TARA_R110002033_G_scaffold87524_4_pt1 | contig 13205 bp, 5 predicted proteins | sample TARA_R110002033 | Tara Oceans TARA_R110002033 (sample SAMEA4397051) | marine metagenome | biome: Polar Biome; feature: [SRF] surface water layer (ENVO:00010504); material: water (ENVO:00002006), including particulate matter (ENVO:01000060) such as... | depth 5 m
CTGCTAATGCAAACGTCATTGGAAAAATGGCAGCTGTTCCAAACCCTACCAAACAAAATCCTAACAATGAAGTCCAAAAGAACGGAAATAAAATTGCTGTTAAAATTCCTGTAATAATGATAAAAGAACTTAAAATGTATGTTTGTTGCATCCCTATTTTTTGAATAATATTATCTGAAAAAAATCTAGAAATTGCCATACACACCATAAAAGAAAGGTAACCATATGTAAACACCTCTTCTTTAATAACTTCTTTAAAGTATACGCCACTCCAGTCAAACATGCCTCCTTCACAAATAGCTGCTAAAAAAATAATTAATCCTAAATACAAAATAAAAGGATCTGGCTTTCCAAAAATTATCTTATTTCCTGTTGTAGATTTATCATTCTTTAAAGTAAACCTATAGACTATTAACGCTGTTATTAATGTTAATAATGAAACGGACAGTAAGTGGGCATGTATTGAGACTCCCATTTTTACCATTAAAGTTGAAAATGCCACGCCTACTAAACCTCCAGTACTCCAAAGGCCATGAAAAGATCCTACAATACGCTTCTCAAATTTTTTCTGTAACGTTATTGACTGCGTATTAATAGCAATATTTAGAATTCGCATACAAAATGAAAAAAGACAAATAGCTACTACTAGTAAAAAAGGAGTTGTTGCAAAACCAATTAAGGTTAGTGCTACAGAAAAGAAAACAAAAGAAATGATTAGTGGTGTTCTACTGTCAAATTTTGATACTAACCAACCCGAAATAGGCAACCCTATTAAAGAACTAATTGGCATTGCTAAAAGAATTGTACCAAGCTGCGCATCATTAAAATTAAAAAATGTTTTGATAGTAGGTATTCGTGAAGCCCATGTAGCAAAACTAGCACCGGTTAGAAAAAAATAAACGCCTAAAGCAATTCTCTGCTTAACTTTTAATTCCATAGTAGATTAAATAACCAATATAAAGCCTGCAAATTTACAAAAACCTTAAGTGTCAACTTGTTTTTGTAGTCGCTATTAATGTGATTTTTAATTTTTTAAAATGTATTCTTTATAAAAGACAAGGCAAGCTAAATTAGCTTGCCTTTCTAAATTGAATAATAGTATATTATTTATACAATTCTTGGTAATATTGTTCTGCCATTCTATGACTTGAAAATTCTGGAATAACATCATCAATTCCTTGAAATACAATTTTTTGCCATTCCTTTGGTTTATCATAATACGTTGGAAGTACTTTGTTTTCAAGAATATCATACAAATTATCAGCATCTATATTATCTAGCTCCCAAACAGGCATATTATGGTCTAATTCTGGTAACACAAAACAGTTCTCGCCATTTTTTTCAAATTCAGGTATCCATCCGTCATTTATTGAAACATTCACAGAACCATTCATAGCAGCCGTCATTCCACTTGTTCCTGAAGCTTCTCGTGTTATTCTAGGTGTGTTTAACCAAACATCCGATCCTTCTTTGAGCATCTTAGATAAATCTATTTCATATCCTATTAAAACAGCTAAATTTGAAGCCGTTTTAGAATGATTTACTAAATGATTAAATATATCAATCGCATAAAAATCTTTTGGATAAGGTTTTCCTGCCCAAATGATTTGTACTGGATATTTAGAATTTGAAATTAACTTCTTGAAGCGTTCTAAATCGTACAATAATAAATCTGCACGCTTATAACCTGCAAAACGCCTTGCCCAAACGATGGTTAATACATTTGGATCAAATAGTTTTTCAGTTTGATTCAAAACTTCGTCAAACAGTTCTTTTTTAAGTTCTAACTTTCTTTTTAGATAAGCTTTACTACTCCTTTTCTTCCAAGCATTTTTAATCTCTCCATCTTGCCAGAAGTTTTGATTTTGAGCATTGGTAATAGGAATGATTTCGCAAATATCACTAAAATCCTTCCACATATCATTAGCAACAACTGCATGTAATTTTGACACAGCATTTGCTTTCTTTGCCATTCTTAAAGCAGAAACTGTATAATTAATCATACCGTTATTTACTGTTTCCTTTGCTAGCTCCTCATGAGAAAGCTTTCTACCAAAAAAACCACAGCGATTTAAATGCTCTCCTTCTCGCTCTTCATTACCAGCTTTCTCTGGTGTATGCGTTGTAAAAACAAATTGCTTACGTTTAACACCTTGATCTCTTAAATAATAAAAAGCCGGTAACCCGTGCCCTTCGTTTAAATGATAGATGTCTGCACCTCCTAGAGCTTCAACTACTTTTGCTCCTCCAATACCAAGGACAATACTTTGAGACACTCTAGTTACTTCATTGGCATCGTATAAATGATTAGTAATGGTTCTTGATAAAAAATCATTACTATCTATATCTGTGCTTAATAAATAAATAGGAACAGAACCAAAAATTTCTGGTTTTAACACATAAGCTCTAACTCTAACATTAGGATTATCATGTAATTCTACAGAAACTTCAATGCCTGTATCTTCTAAAAAGTTATATGATTTTTCTATAAAATCTGTACGAAGTGTTTGGTCTTCATTTCTTGCTTGATCATAATATCCATATTTCCATAGCATTCCAATTCCAATCACATTTTGTTTAAGTTCATGAGCAGAACGCATATGAGAACCTGCTAAAAAGCCCAATCCGCCGGAATAAATTTTCAATGCTTGATGGATACCAAATTCCATACTAAAATAAGCTACTTTTTTATCGTACTTCTTTGCTGGCTTGTATGGATGGTTCCATTTGTTATTATCATTTACCATATTTTATTTTTTTAAGTTGCAAACTTATCAATTATTAGCCAATAAATTTCATGATTTAAATCATAAGCCTTTATATTTATAAAAAATAACATTAATAACCCATTGCCTTTTTGATTTCGTTAACATGATAAAATGTTAATCAAATAAACAACGGGCTATTAAGAAAATACTTTTGCTTTCTATGAATTTGAAATAAAAATCTATGAAACAACTTTTGTTCCTACACTTTTACCATCAATAATATCAATAATAGTATTGTCTCGCTTTCCATTTGCTATAAACGTAGGAATGCTATTTGAAGCTGCTTGTTTTGCATAGTCTAATTTAGAGCCCATGCCTCCTCTACCTTCTGCTTCACCTTTATGGCTCTCCTTAATATACTTGTCTACATTGTCGTCTGAACTAACTTCCTCGATAAGACTACTACTATCTAAATCTGGATGCCCATCATACAACCCATCAATGTCTGTTAATATAATAAGTTTGTCGGCATTAATTAGTTGTGCAACTAAACTAGCTAACTCGTCATTATCAGAAAACATAGACATGGTAACCGAAACGGCATCATCTTCATTTAAAATAGGAATAACGCCTTCAGACAATAATCCTTCATAACAATTTATCATATTTTCTCTATGAACTCCTGGGCTAAAATCTCTTTTAGTTGGAAGCACTTGAGCGCACTTCATACCATAATCCATAAAAATATTGTAATACAAGCGCATCATTCTAGGTTGTCCAATGGCAGAATATACTTGTCTTCTTTGCGTTTTATCTTTTATTTTTGATCGTCCTAAGACTTCTTTTCCAGCAATAACAGAACCAGAAGACACGAGAATTGTAATAATATCACGCTCATAGAGTTCAGCAATCTGTCTTACCAATCGTCTTAAAACAGGTCTTACTATTCGTTTATCTTTGTTGGTCATAACATTAGTACCAACTTTAATCACTATTTTTTCTTTGTATTTTTCCATCTTATTTTCCTAATTCAACAGCTCTGTTAAATGCTGCAAATGCGGCTTCTTTTATTAATTCATTTACATTATTATCTTCCATTGAGTCAAGAGCGGCTCGTGTGGTACCACCTTTTGATGCTACCATATCCATCCATTTATTAGGCGAATGATCTGCTTGATTAAATAATTCTACTGCCCCTGTAAACGTTTCACTTACTAGTACCTTTGAAATATTTTTTGAAAATCCCATTTGAAGCGCAGCTTCCATCATACTTTGCATAAAGTAGAATACGTATGCTGGTCCACTACCCGAAATACCTGTTGAAGCATCAATAAAGTTTTCATTGCTTACTAAAATAGATTTTCCAGTAGTATCTAATAGATTTTCAACTAATATAAGTTCTACTTTTGACACTGCTTCTGAGGCTATATATGAGGTTAATCCTCTACCTATCTGAGCTGGTAAATTTGGCATAGCTCTTACAACTTTATCAAGACCTGTTAAGTCTTTCATATAATCAATAGTAATACCAGCCATTATTGATATAATAATTTGCTCTTTATTTGCTAAAGGTGCTATTGCTTTAAATAATTCTTCTGAATGATAGGGTTTAACAGCTATAAAAACAATGTCTGCAAATGGAACACAGTCCTTTAAATCTTTATAGACATCAAAGTGAGAAATCTCATTTAATTCTTTAATTTTTTCTTCGGAAGTGTCTAAAATCATGATATTTCTTTTTTTAAGAAGTTTTGATTTAGACATACCTTGAGCATAGGTAAGCCCCATGTTACCTGCTCCAATTACTAATACTTTCATTAAATTGTTTTAAAAAATTGATAGAAATTACCTTGAATAGATAATATTTTAATCTTTGTAAGCTTTTTATATTTTGTTGATTACCGAGCTATTGAGCAATCCTCGCAATCTTTTATTGCACCGTAATAAGTTTCACGGTATTTATGCAATGTTTTAACTGGTAAACCAAGTAAATACTTTCTGATATAAGTAACATTTGTACTTAATTCACCCATCTTAATACTATAACGCTTTTCTAATTTAGTTTTTCTTTTAATTTTTATAAGTTTCATGAAAATTGTGTTTGCCGATAAGGTTAAAAAACAACCGCTATACTGAAAGGATTTTATGTTAAAATAATGTTAATTTTTGTAAAAAAAGACATAACTACAACGTTATATTAATAATTAACACTCTAAAATCCAATTATTTACAAAATTTTAATTTTTGTACTTTAAAAATTTCGAAACTTATATGTAGGTAAAATATTTTAACAAAAAATGGCATTAATGTATGGGACTTTGTGTACACGGACAATTACTGATTGATTGTAAAAAGTCGAAACCAATAGTAACCACGTGGGTACCAGAATTAAAACCTGACAAATCGTTAGTCGTTATTTGGTACGAGTACCCAAAATAAAAATTAGACTTTTTAAACCCGGCCATAGGGCCTACATTTAAAGGTTTAAAAAATTGATCATTAAGAAAACGGTAAGATACGCCTGCCCAGAAATAATCTTCATTTCTATTATATTTTCTGTATTTTATATTAACATCTGTACTAGACCGTTTATCACTGCTAAACATTTGATAATACACAGAAGGTTCTATTTCTACCCTACTTCCTTTAGATCCCTTTATTTTATAACCTGAATAGATTTGGTAATTCAATAGCAAACTTGGTTCTAAAACTCTAAAATCTGCAACCTTTTTATCTAAAATATTACTTGCATTAAAACTTAAGTAAAACCCTTTATTCCTATACAACATACCTACATCAAAGTTATTATTTGAAGTCGCTCTATTATCAGTTACAAAAGGATCTAAAATGGGTATTTCGTATGTTGTATCAAACTTATTGACATCAATTTTAAAATTATTAATATTATACGAAATACCAAATGACAAGTACTGTTTAGAATAATAGTCTAAAATAATATGATGAGCAAACGAAAACTTAACGCCTGTTTGCTTAGTATATCCGTTGCTATCGTTATACAAAGATATTCCTACACCAGATCGGTCTGCAATTCTAAAATCAACATACAACGACTGATTATCTGGAGCATCCTTAATACCTACCCATTGTGTCAACCCATTAGCCCTTATTCTTAAATTATCGCCTATTCCAGCATATGTTGGAGACACCACAAAATCATTATCTGCCAGGTATTGAGTAAATACAGGCAAATTAAGCTCTTGGCTATAACCTTTGGCTATAACAATGAGAAACAGATATATAACTAGTCTTTGCATGTGTGTGTGTTTAAGGTTTGAGGGCATAATTGCTAATTTTATTTATCTGTAAAGAGTGAAATGTCCAACAAATTCACGATCATCATTTTTATCATTTAATTTTATTACGTACCAATAGTCTCCAGTTGGTAATGGTGTTCCATTATAGGTACCATCCCATGTTTGTCCTAGACGTTTTGTGGCAATTTTTCGACCATATCTATCAAAAATTGAATACTCAAGATCTTTATATGTTATGGTACATCCTGGAGCCCAATCATCTGTAACACCATCTCCATTCGGTGTAAAATAGTTTGGAATACAAATATCTATGTATTCAAAATACCTTGTGATTTCAGTTGTACAACCATCACTATCTGTTACCGAAACTGTGTAGTCTCCAGACTGATAAATAACAAATGTGTTTGAACTACCATTAGATTCGCCATTTAACGCGTATTCATATATTCCTGAACCACCAGTAGCTGTAACTACAATTTGATTTATCTGGGTATCATCTATAGTCATTGCTAATGGATCTATTTGATCAATAACAAACGGTGCAGTTGATTTTATACAACCATTCGTGTGTCTTGCATCAATAACATGTGTTCCTGGAGCTACATCAATAAATATATTACTAGCCTGATATGGACCTCCATCAAGGGAGTAATCTACATCTGAAGGATTGGTAATGCTGGCATCTATAGTTACCGTAACGGTATTAGAAGACATATTATTTACACATCCATATTCAACAACTGCCTCTGGATCTATTATAACAGATTCTGGGAATGTGATATTCCATTCAGACTCACAACCTTGGCCATCTATTACATAAACCACATGATCGCCTCCTGCTAATCCGGTAAAATCAAATTGTGTTTGAGCTAAGTTTCCTGTTGTATACGCAGCATTAATATCGTCTAAAGCAACACTATAAGGTGCGGTTCCTCCAGTAATATCAATACTAAACTCACCACTCAAATCACCTGTACAAACTTCTGGAATTAATGATCCCGGAACGATGTTAACCATCAGTGGGTTTGGTTCATTAATTGTGAAATTAAATACGATGTAACAACCTAATTCGTCTTGAACAATTACATCATAAGTTCCTGGCGCAAGATGATCAAAGGTTGGTGTATCAAAAAATTGATTTAGTTGCGGTGAAATAGCATACTTAATAACTCCTGTTCCACCTGAAGCATTTATTTCTAATACTCCATTGTCAGACCCATTACACGTAACATCAAATGACGTATGACTTTCTGTTAATGGCGACGCTGGTTCTGTAATAGCTATTACAGTCGATACTGTATTACAATCTCCACTATCTACTTGCACCTGATAATTTCCAGCAAAAAGATTGGTGAAAACACCTGGTGCATTTTGTACGGCTCCTGGAATAGGATTTCCTAAATTATCTTGTAATGTGTACACATAACTACCCAGACCGCCTTGAGCAGTTGCTACAATAACGCCTGTATTATCTCCAGCACAGTTAATAAATGCATTGGTAGCATCTACAGAAACCACTAATGGTGGAAGCGGATCGATTTTTATTTGATTTGACACACTAGCATAACAACCATTAGCATCTCTTACATAATACATATACGTTCCTGGAGTCACATTAATTGTAGTTGATGATGCAAATGATCCTAAAACGGTTGTAAATGCAGCCGTATCACTATACTCATAAGTTCCTGTTCCTCCTGTAGCACTTAATGTAAGTGTTGTACCTGTTAAACATGTTTGAGATGTTGATTTTACCAATAATGATTGTATTTGAGCTGGTTCTGCTATTACAATATTAGCAGATGTAAATGCGCAGTTATAGCCATCGGTTATATCTACTGTATAAGTACCAGCTCCTAATCCTGTAAATACAGGTGACAACTGAGGTCCTGACGTACTAGGATTTGGTAAAATTGTATTCAGTGTATAGGTATAATTAGTTCCTTGACCTCCTGCTACTCCGCTCACTGTGATACTCGCATTAGTGTCTCCAAAGCATGATAATAAATTTGTGCTTGGAGTTACCGTTGCTGATATTGGTATTGGTATTGCTAATGTAACAACATCTGAAGCAATACAGCCTCTAGAATCTCTTACACTAACTACATAATCTCCTGCTGTTAATCCACTAAAATTAGACACATTACTAAACGGAGTAATAATAGTACCAGAAGTTAGTTCCAATTGATATTCATAACCACCTGGCCAGCCTCCCGTTGCAGTTGCTGAAATAGAGCCATCATTGTTACCGCTTACACAGGTAATTTCTGTATGGGTTTCAAAAATAGCTAAAGCTGCTGTTGGCGCTGTAATTGTAAAGTTTTTACTTACTGAACAATACGGTGCATTTGTTAAAGTTGCATTTATAGTATAGGTTCCAGATGCTAATCCTGATATGGACACAGGACCTGCATTTGTTGATGTTCCAGAAGTAACTAGGTTACTTAAAGCATCAGTAACAGTATAATCAAATATACCTGCCTCGTCTGTTGGCGTAGGCACTCTATCAATAAACGTCACATTAACACTACCATCCGAATCATTAAAGCAAGTAACATCAACAACTGAATCTATTGTAAGATCAAACGTATTTGGATCACTTATATAATGTACTTTTTGTAAACTACATCCTGTATCCAAATTGGTAACAGTAATTATATAATTTCCTATTGGCAATGCCGTAAAAATACCTGTTGTATTCGTTTGAGTAGGTAAAATGGCAGCAAAATCTTCTAATGTATATTCTAAATTTGTTGGTGTACCACCAATACTGCTTACCGAAACAGTAATATCTTCATCATTTGTACACGTAATGGCATTATCAATAGTTACATTGATTGTATCTAGTTGAATATAAGGTGCTATGGTAGCAGTTGTTGTACCTGAACATCCATTATCGTCATAAACATTAATTGTATATGTGCCTCCTAATAAATCCGATTCAGTGTATACATTATTATTGCTAAACTGAACAACAGTTCCATTCTTTATAAATTCATAATTGGCGTATGTACCAGATCCACCTGTTACGGTATTAACGGTAATAGTTGCAAAATTGGTTGTGTTTGTACCTGTTGAACAAGCATAATCAACCACTATAGGTGCTGAAATTACTATAGGATTTGGCTCATTTACCGTTACATCTTGTGATAATGTACATCCTCTACCAGAGGTTACTAAAACTGTATAGGTTCCAGCAGCCAATCCAGAAAAAGAATTCGAAGTTTGAGTAGCTACCGTTGTAGGTCCTGCTGTAATCTCATAGGTATAAACCGGATTATCGTTGCTTGCTGGTAAATTTACAGTAATACCGCCATCACTTCCGCCATTACAACTTACATCAGACGATGTTGCTGTAAAAGTTACAGGGGTGGCTGTTGGTAAATTCACTATTACATCTTTTGTACATAAAGTTGTTGTATCTTCTATAGTAACTGTATAATTAGTTGCTGATGACAAACCTGAGAATGCATTACCTGTTTGCGTTATAGATGCAGAAGGAGTTATGCTATATGAGTAGTTTCCTGAACCTCCTGAACCTGTTACAGTAATTACACCATCTCCTTCAGAACAACTTGGTAACGTAGTTATTGCCAACGTTACATCTAATGCAGGATAAATAATTACATCTGTTGGCATTAAAGCTGTACAACCATTTACGTCTTTAACGGTTACATTATAAGTTCCTGGTGTTGACACTGTAAATGTTGGATTTGATTGAAAACCGGTTCCTATTGAATAGGTGAAAGGTCCAACTCCAGTAGGACTTGTTACTGTAAACGTGTAAGGATCTCCAGTTAAATTACATTGATTTGATGCTACTGCTGGAACCGTTACCGTTGGTAATGGATCTTCTGTAATGGTAACCAAACTTGGTAGTGTAATACAACCATTAGCATCTCTTACATAGACATCCCAAGCTAAATCTGCTCCTAAATTGGTATCTACTGTTATAATATTACTACTGTTATAAGCTGCAGCTGCCGGTGCTGGATCTCCTGATACGACAGCAGCATAGGTGTAACTAGGTGTTCCTCCTGTTGCTGTAACCGTAATTTGTGAATTATATTCGTTACAATGTACATTTGTTGCGCTAACCGATGTAATACTTAATGCATTTGTTGGCTCATCAATAGTAATAATTGAAGAAGCTGTACATCCTGTAATATCATCTGTAACTACAAGAGTATAGGTATCTGCAACTAATCCAGTTAAAGTAATAATGTTTCCTGATTGAACTAAAGTTCCTGCTCCACTGACACTGGTTAAAACAGGCGTATAAGTTCCTGCAAAATCTGAAACTGTATATTGTATGGCTCCTGTATTATCTCCTTTACACAACACATCACTTAACTTTAATCCTGAAATTGTGATATTCGTTACTGGATCTACAGTATAGGATTCTTGATAATAACAACCGTTAGCATCTATTACTTCAAACATATAAGTGTCTGCGGATAAACCTGTAAATAATCCAGTACTTGCGCCTGTCATATTTGTTGTTGCGCTTGCTGGCGATACAATTGCATAACTTAATATACCTACACCGTTAGTTGCTGATAGTTGTACACTACCTCCTGTTAAATCTGAACAGGTTACTGCCGATAGAGGTGTAAATGCTAAATCCGTTGGTGGATCTAAAGCTACAACTGTTATATTTTGAGGCACTGTTGAACATCCATTAGCATCTTTTACTACATATGAAAATATTTGATCGCTACCATTATCATTTACTGTTAAGGTATTAGTAGAACTAAATGTTGTTCCGCCATTAAAACTATATTGATAAGGAGCTGTTCCTGTACTTGGAATTGCTATGGTAATTTCTGCTGATTGCTTAGTATTAGTTGGACTACAACTTAAAGGTGTTGTTACACTTGCTGTAGCAACTAACGCTGTTGGTTCTGTTATGGTTACAGATACACTCGATGTACAGTTTTTACTGTCTTGTACATAAAATGTATATGTTATACCCGCAACTGATCCTGGCAGACCTGTGAATAATGATGTTGCTGTAAAAGTTGTTCCGTCATCACTATAAGTGTAACCGCCTGAACCGCCTGAACCTATTAATTGAACAGTTCCATCTGAAGCGCCATTACAACTAACATCCGTTTTAGTAGCTGTAACTACTGGATTGGTGATAGGGTCTACTGTAATTATACTTGTTGTAGTACAACCATTAGCATCCGTAATTTCAAACGTATAGGTATCTTCACTGCCTGGAGCCACTGAATAGGTAAATGTAGTGCCTACTATAGCTGTTGGTGCACTTACTGCTCCTGCTCCTTTTTGAACAGTATACGTAAATGGTCCGTTACCTCCTGAGATATCCACTGTAATCACTGCGTCTGGTGAAACAGTACAATCCAATTCTTTGGTCACAGTAGCAATACTTGTCAGTGGTGCGTAAACCACCGTTGGGGTTGGACTGGTCGCTGTACAACCATTGGCGTCTTTTATTGTTACAGTATAACTTCCTGGTGTATTCACCGTAAATGTATCACTTGATTGATACGATGCGCCTCCATTGATACTATACTGATATGGTGGAACTCCTGATGCACCCACGGCCGTAAAGGTAAACCCTGATGTAACTGTACATTGATTTGATGCTACTGCTGGAACCGTTACCGTTGGTAATGGGTCTTGTATTACGGTTTTATTAATTGTAGTTTGACAATCATTGGCATCTTTTACATATATAACCCAATCTAAATCTACTCCAGAATTGGTGTCAACAATGATTACGTTGCTAGTACCATAATCTCCTGGCGCTGGTGCTGGATCCCCGGTTCTTACGGCAGCATATTGATAAGGTCCTGTTCCACCCGTTGTGGTGAGTGTAAGTTGTGCCCCTGAATTGCAGTTTGCATTTACTTCGGCAGTAATTGCTGAAGCAAGTGGTTGTAACGGTTGCGTAATTTGGAATTGTTCAGTAGTACTACATAATGTTGTACCATCAAATTCTTTTACATATAAGGTGTAATTACCTGCTGGTAATCCAGTAATTGTGCCTGGTGCTGGTGCGCCTGTTAAACCTGTTAAATGACCATTTTTTGCTGGCACAATAGCCGTATTAGTCAAATTATCTCTCACTTCATAATACAAGTCTGTTGTTGAAGAATCGTAATTATTCACAGTAAATGCTATTTCTCCATTATCAGCTCCAAAACATGTAACATTGGTCGCAACTAATGGATTTATAATTATTGGAGATATAATTCCTGTGGTAAATTCCCAATATGAAGGACAACCATTAGCATCAACTACTTTAAATTGATAGGTTGTACCTTGGTCTAAGCCTGTAAAAGTATGAGTAGTTGATGATGTTGGACCAAAATTACTTGTTGGGTCACCATAGATTGAATATGTATAATCTGGAACACCTCCGGTTACATCTAAACTAACATCAACTCCAGTAGCACAAGACGCATTAATCACTTGCCCAGAAACGTTCATGAAAGGAGTAGGCTGTATTCTAAGTTTAGAACTTTTGTACTCACAACCGATCGCATCTACTATAGTTATATAATAATCACCAAAATCATGACCTGTAAAGCTATGTACAAACGACGCAGGAAGCAGAGTTGTAGTATAGGTGTCTATTTCGGTAAAAGAATTATTATATAATTTATACGTATAAGGTGCTGTTCCTCCTGAAGCTATATCAATATCAAAACTTCCTAATTCAAAAGGAGGTCCACATGCAATTCCATTAATACCAATAGTAGGAACAATAGGAGCAGGATCATTTAATGTGATAGTAACGGGTATTGTTTCACAATCTTTACTGTCTTTAACAATATAATCATACGTTCCTGCTACTAAACCTCCAAATACATTTGAAGATACAAACGTAACTCCATTATCTATACTGTATGTAAAAGGAGCTTCACCTGCCGATGCTGTTAAGGTAATAGAACCATCATTATATCCATTACACGTTGGATCAACTGACGTAAATGATGCAGTTACCGGAACAGCTGGATTAACTATTATACTACTTGACTCAGCTTGACAACCTTGATCATCAGTCACTCTAAATTGATAGGTTCCTGAGGTATTTGTTGTATAAGTAGAACTTAAAATAACTACATAAGTTGCTCCTCCATCTGTACTAACTTCATAAGTTGAGTAAGTTCCTGTTCCTCCACTTGGAGTTAACGTAATACTAGCATCAACGGCACAAGTTAAATCTTGTGTCATATTAGCGTCTAGT
>TARA_R110002033_G_scaffold100506_4_pt1 | contig 13194 bp, 8 predicted proteins | sample TARA_R110002033 | Tara Oceans TARA_R110002033 (sample SAMEA4397051) | marine metagenome | biome: Polar Biome; feature: [SRF] surface water layer (ENVO:00010504); material: water (ENVO:00002006), including particulate matter (ENVO:01000060) such as... | depth 5 m
ACTTTTTCTAAAATAGTGTCCATTAAACACCACTTAGTTAAAGATGATTGTAATAAATTAGCGCCTACAAAAGCAGTAAACCATAACCAGTTTATATTTACATAAATGGCAAGTAATAAACTTGCTAGTATAAATGTTCCGGCTATACCTCTAACAATTCTGTTTTTCATAATACTATAATTTTAGTTGGTTTTTTCTATATTTAATACAGCCACATGAATATGTGACATTGTTTTTTGCTCATCATTAAACTTGTTGACTAAGCCAAATAATAAATCGACGTTTTCTTTTTTTACAAAGGCGTAAAATAAAATAGATTCTGTTTGATTCATTTCACTTGAAAACCAATTTGATTCTACAGCATCTTCAGTGCTGTCTCTGTATCCTGTAACTTCTCTAAATGAGAACGTTTTTACTTGCGCTTTTTTTAGCTGCAATTTGATGTCTTTTTCAAATTCTTTAATGGCAGTAATAATAACTAGTTTCATGTCTTTGTTTTTTTGTTTCTCAATGATTATGATTCATCTTCACTTAGCAAAAATTATAACACCCATATTTATAAACTACTCCTAAATATGGGTGCTTCATATTATTGTTCAGTTGTATCTTCTTTGTTTTCTTCAACAATATCTTTCTTTTCCCATTTTTTACGCTCTGTGATATAATAGATTAACGGAACCACAATTAACGTAAGTATAGTCGATACAATGGCTCCAGCTACTAATGAAATGGCTAAACCTTGGAAAATTGGATCAAACAAAATAATGGATGCTCCAATGACTACGGCGCCTGTTGTTAATAAGATTGGTGTTGTTCTTACAGCACCAGCATCGATAATTGCTTGTTTTATAGGAATACCATCATTTAATCTAATCTCTATGAAATCAATTAATAGCACCGAATTTCTAACCATAACTCCAGCTAAAGCAATCATACCAATAAAAGAAGTTGCCGTAAAGAAGGCGCCTAAAAGCCAGTGCCCAAGTACAATACCAACTAACGATAGAGGTATAGCGACCATCATGACCATTGGGGTTTTAAAGTTTTGGAACCAGCCTACAATCAACATATAAATAATAACAATAACTATTAAAAAGGCTGTTCCTAAATCACGGAACACTTCAAGAGTTATTTGCCACTCACCATCCCATTTTACGGTAAAATCTGTTTCTTCGTTGGGGGACCCCATATACAATTCGTTGATTTTATATCCTTTAGGAAGTTTTATTTTTTGAAGTTTTTCATTCATTCCTAAAATAGCGTATACTGGACTTTCAAGTTGGCCAGCCATATCAGCAAGAACATAAACAACACGTTTTTGGTCTTTTCGGTAAATAGTATGTTCTAAGGTTTGCTTTTTAACTGATACTAAATCGCTAACAGAGACTAGTTTACCATTATTACCCTTAATTTTTAAATTTTGAATATCATTTAGCGATGTTTTGTCTTTATCATCTAATGATAATACAATACCAACATTGTCATTTGATGTTTCATCATATAAATTAGCAATGGGATATTCTCGCAGCAAATAAGTTAAATTACCAACGACTTGCTGTGGAGCAATGCCATGAAGCATAGCTTTCTCTTTATCTACTTCTAATTTATATTCTACTTGATTAGCTTCTACCATCCAATCAGTATCCACAACATCAACCGTATTTTCTAAGATGTTTTTTACTTGATCTGCAACTTTAATTTGAGCATCGTAATCAGGTCCACCGTAAACTTCAGCTACCAATGTAGAAAGCACAGGAGGTCCTGGTGGAACTTCAACAATTTTTACATTAGCGCCGTATTTTTTGGCTATTTTTTGAATGTTAGGACGCACAATTTTTGCTACATCATGACTTTGTAAATCTCTATCAGCCTTATGTAAAAGATTAACTTGAATATCAGCCATATTGCTGCCACCGCGCAAATCATAATGCCTTACTAAACCATTAAACGTAATAGGAGCAGACGCACCAATATAATTTTGATAATCTGTTATTTCAGGAATGGTTGTTAAGTATTGAGAAATCTCTTTGGTAACTACCGCAGTTCGTTCTAATGTGGTGCCTTCAGGCATATCAATTACTACTTGAAACTCATTTTTGTTATCAAACGGTAACATTTTTACAGCAACCGATTTAGTGAAAAACATTAATACAGAACCAAAAAGAAGCACTAAGGTAATTACGAACATGACGTTACGCTTCTTAGAATTATCTAAAAACGGCTGCTCAATCTTTTTGTAAATTTTATAAATTTTACTGGTTTCTAAACCTTCCTCTTCTTTGTGTGCTTGTGTGTCTTTTTCTTGTAGCAAATGGTAACCTAAATAAGGGGTTACTGTTAAGGCAACAAATAACGATAATATCATGGCGATAGATGCTCCAATTGGCATCGGACTCATATATGGTCCCATCATACCAGATACAAAGGCCATAGGTAATATGGCAGCAATAACAGTAAAAGTTGCTAATATCGTGGGATTTCCTACTTCATTAATGGCATAAATAGCAGCTTGTTTAAAAGGCAAGCGCTTCATTTTAAAATGCCTATGCATATTTTCGGCAATAATAATACTGTCATCTACCACAATACCAACTACAAATACCAACGCAAATAGTGTAATTCTGTTTAAGGTATACCCTAGCATATAATAAGCAAATAAAGTTAGGGCAAAGGTTAATGGTACCGAGAAAAACACTACTAAACCACCACGCCATCCCATAGCTAGCATCACTAAAATAGTTACTGCTAAAATGGCAACTCCTAAGTGTAATAATAATTCACCAACCTTATCAGATGCTGTTTCTCCATAATTTCTGGTCACATCAATATGAACATCACTTGGTATTAAGGTTGCTTTTAACCTATCAATATGCTGTAATATCTTTTCAGATATTTTCATAGCATCTGCGCCTTTTATTTTTGAAACCGAAATTGTAACCGCTGGATAATCAGATTTATAATCTTTAAAAGATTGATTGGCTTTACCATAACCAAAAGACACATAGGTTTTTGGTGATGATGGTCCATCTTGAATAGTTGCTACTTGCTTGAGGTAAACAGGCATATTTTCATTAACACCAACTACTAAATTTTCAACATCTTCAGCCGTTTCTAAAAAACGCCCAGTTGTAATTAAATATTCGGTATCATTGTTTACAAAGCTTCCAGATTGCGAGCTACTGTTGTTGGCTTTAATCATTTGCATAATTCCTAAAGCATCAACACCATTTCCAGCCATTTTATCCTTGTCAAGAATTACTTTTAATTCTCTATTTCTTCCACCAATTACTTTGGTGATAGATACATCTTTTACTTTTTCAATTTCAGATGTTAACTCCTCAGCGATTTGCCGTAATTGATAATCATCATAATTTTCGCTCCAAAGCGTTAATCCAAGCATGGGCACATCATCAATAGAACGTGTTTTTACAATAGGTTTGTAAACACCTTCTGGAAACATGTTTTCGTGCTTCATCAACTCGTCATATAATTTTACATAAGAGCGTTCGGTATCTTCACCAACATAAAACTGAACTACCATAACGGCTTGACCATTCATAGCCATACTATGTATGTGTTCAACACCTTTAATATTCGAAATAATTTTTTCTAAAGGCTTTACAACTCTATTTTCAACTTCGGCTGGATTAGCACCTGGATAGCCAACCATCACGTCGGCCATAGGGACATTTATTTGTGGTTCTTCTTCTCTTGGTATGAGAAATGAACTATACACACCAATAACCATCAAAGCAATCATCAATAAAATGGTTAGTTTTGAATTGATGAAAAAATGGGCAATTTTACCTGAAATTCCTTCTTGCATGGGTTTCTATTTTTTGGGCGTTTTAACAGGCTTTCACCAGTCGCTTTTTTTGTTTTTTCACAAAAAAGAGCTCCAACAATGGCTCAATCCTTAACGCGTTTTTTTAATTATTGAATACTTACTTTAGCACCATTATATAATTTGCCATCAGCAGAAATAATATAAGATTCATCTGATGATAGACCAGATAATACTTCTACTTGGTTACCATAGGTTCTTCCTATACGTAACCAGCGCAACAATGCGGTATTACTTTCACTAACCGTATACACACCATAAAGTTGTCCTTTAGTTACAAGGGCTTCTTTGGGTATTAAAATAATTTCTGTTTTTTGTTGTTTTTCTATAGGAAATTGAACGGTTACAAACATGCCCGATAAAATTGAGGCATCTGTTTTTTCTAAAGATACTTTTGCTAAATATTGTCCGCCAGTATTTTTAGCAGATGTACTTATTTCGGTTACTTTACCTTTTATAATTTTATTAATTGATTTTACAACCACATCTACAGATGTGCCAGATGTTATTTTTGAAATTTCGCTTTCAGGCACCATAGCCATAACCTCAAAACTTCCTGGTGATTCCATAGAAACTAGAGGCATACCTGGATTTGCCATATCACCATCTTTAATGTACTTACCAGTAACAATACCATCAAAAGGAGCACGAATATTAGCATAAGCAAATTGTGCATCAACTTCATTTTTCATTTGTTTAGCACCCTCTAATCTTGCTTTAGCCATATTATAATGTGCTGTCATATCATCAAGTTCTTTTTGAGAAGCGCTATTTTCGGCAAACAGATTTTTAAAGCGATTATAATCTTTTTCTGCATTTGTAAATGCTGCTGTTGCTTCAGTAATACCAGCATTAACCTGAGCTAATTTAGCTTGTAAATCTGCGTTATTAATAGAAACTAACAGTTGTCCTTTCTTTACTTTATCTCCTACTTCAACAGGCATTTTAGTAACAAAGCCCATCATACGAGTACTTAAATTAGCACTGTTAACAGCTTGTATGGTTCCACTTGCAGTTATAAAAGGGTTATTGTCATTTTCATTTACAGCTTTTACCTTCACAGAAATTGGTGCTGTATCTGTTATTGTTTTTTTCTCATCACTACCACAGCTAGTTGCTAAAAATGTTAGTGCTAAAAAGGCTATTGTATATCTAGTTTTCATCTATATTAATTTTATGTTTTTTTTAGTTTTATATAGGTCTTGACTGCGCTCGATCTGACATTTTTGGTCTCCTCAAGCATAGTCGAGAGTTTTTTAAGCTTTAGTTAAAAATTGTAAGTATGCTTGTGCATAGTTGTATTCAAAAATAGTTTGATAATATTCTAATTGTTTTTGTGCAAATTGTGTTTCGGCTATCAATAAATCGGATGTTTTTTCTAAACCTTCTTTAAAGCGATTGGTTCTCATTCTTAAAGACTCATGTGATTGTTCCATGGCAAGTTTAGACAGTTTTAATTTGTTTTCGGCATCAATAAACATTCGTTTCGCTTTATTAAGTTCTAACTGACTTTGAGATACGTATTGCTCGTATTGCAGTTTTGATTTTTCGTACTCAGCTTTGCTCTTTTGAGCTTTTCCAAAACGTTTGGTACCATCTAAAATAGTCCAGCTTAATTGAGCTCCAACTAAATAGCCGCTAGCATCACCTTGAAATACTTGATCGTCGTATAGCTCGTAACTACCAAAGGCATTCAACGTAGGAAGAAAGGTCATTTTATCTGCTTTATTCATGCTTTCATAAGCATTAGAAGCCAATTGCATCGCTTTAATATCTGAACGATCCTCAGAAACTTGTGACGCAGTTATTAAATCAAGTTTGTTAATGGTTAAACTATCTGATGGTTTTAATATAGTATTACTATGGTCGTTCATTAAAAATGATACGTAGTTTGATGCGTTTTCAACATTGCTTTTAGCCATTTGTAGTTGATTCTTTACTTCGGTAACTCTTACATCTACAGCTAATACATCGGCTTTTTGTAGATAGCCTTGTTTAAAACTGTTTTCGGCTAATTGTTTATTAGATTCTGCTGCTTTAAGGGCTTTTTCAATAACATCTAGCGCTTTATAAGCTAACTGCAACTGCATGTAAGCCTTATCAACTTCAAATATCAAATAGTCATTGGTTCTTTCAGTTTTTAAACTCATAGCTTCCATTTTGGTTTTGGCAGCTTTACGCTGATAAAAACCATCGACATTGATAAGTGGTTGCTTAATTTCAATGCGTGTTGAAAAATTTTGAGTCTGATTTGGATCATTCAGCAAGGCAGGATTAAAATCATTGGCAGTCAATATCTCCTGATTTAATTTAGACCCAAATGCCATTAATGGATTAGTCGTTGAAATTCCTGTGTGAGAAATAGCAATGTTTGGTAAAAAAATGGCGTTAGTTTGTCTAAAATCAGCTTTTGCCTCATTAAAATCTTCTTCTGAGATTTTAATAGTCTGGTTATTTTCTTTAACCTTGTTTAATACCTCTGTTTTAGATATTGGCACAATATTTTGTGCGTTCAGTAACGAAACAAAGCTTAAAAAACTAAAGGTTAATATGCTTAAAGTATTTTTCATAGATTAAATTTATTTAACAGTGCAAATGTATAGGTGTTTATACAGTTTTTTAGTAACCTTTGTTACCGAGTGTTCTAGAAATAATGCATTGTAGGTATAACGTTAAGTGTAAGGGAAACTTCACCGTTTATATAATGATGTTGTATTTATAGTATTCGTTATAGTCTAAATCTTTTGATAATTCAAAAACTTAGACTTCGTATCTTAACAACCTTAAGGCATTTAATACAACTAATAAAGTTGAACCTTCATGACCTACTACTGCTGGTCCAATTGCTATGGTTCCCATAATGGTCATTGGAACCAAAATGGCGACCATCCCCAAACTGATTACTAAATTTTGTTTGATGATTTGTTTCGCTTTTCTGCTTAAGCCAATTGCAAACGGAAGATTATTCAACTTGTCCGCCATCAAAGCTATATCTGCTGTTTCCAGAGCAACGTCTGATCCTGCTGCACCCATAGCAATACCTACTGTGCTTTTTGCCATGGCAGGAGCATCATTAACACCGTCTCCAACCATTGCAACATTTCCTACTTGTTGTTTTAATTGTTCTATGGCATTCACTTTATCTTCGGGTAATAAACTACCCATTGGATCGGTAATTTCAATATGTTTAGCGATTGCATTAGCTACTTTTTGATTATCCCCGGTTAGCATAATCATACGTTTAATTCCCATTTTTTTTAAGGTAGCAAGAGTAGAAATGGATTCCGGACGAGCAATATCCATAGCAGAAACAATACCTAGGTAATTGTTGTCTTGATAAATAATCATGGCTGTGTGACCACCTGATTCGAGTTCTGACATTTTTAAGTCTATTTCTTCAGGAATATTTTTCTTTGTCAATTCTTCAAAAAGTCTTCGATTACCGATATGGACTAAGCTACCCTCCCAATTAGCTTGAATGCCCCTTGCTGTTAGTGCTTTTAGGTTTTCAGCTTTAGGAATTGTAATGTCACCTAATTCTTTTTTTCCTCCTTCAACTATTGAGGCAGCTAATGGATGATCACTTAAAGCCTCCACAGCAACAGCGATTTTTAATAGTTGTAATTTGGTGGTATTTCCAAACGGAATGGCATGAGTTAAGGTTGGTCTTCCTGTGGTGAGTGTTCCTGTTTTATCGAAAGCTATTGCTTTTAATCCTCCTAAATCTTCTAGGGGACGACCTCCTTTAATTAACACCCCATGACGGGCGGCACGTGCAATTCCTGCCAATACAGCACTTGGTGTGGAGATGGCTAATGCACAAGGTGATGCAGCAATTAAGACAGACATTGCTCGATAAAAACTCCGTTGAAAGGTTTCGTCAATCACTAGGAAACTGAATATTAGCAAAACCACTAAAACTAATACGAAAGGAACATAATATTTTTCAAACTTGTCTGTAAGATGCTGTGTTGGTGATTTTTGGTTCTCAGCTTCTTTTACCATTGTAATAAGTCTTGAAAGTGTACTATCCTTTGCTTCCTTTAATACTTTAATTTCCAATACACCATTCCCGTTTATAGTACCAGCGAAAACTCGGTGTTCTGGAAGAAGTTTATTGATTTCTTTTTCATTTTGCCAATTGTTGTTGGGATGTTTATCTACAGGGACACTTTCTCCAGTGATAGAGGCTTGATTCACGGCGCTTGTTCCTTTTGTAACCACACCATCTGCAGCAATTTTTGAATTAGGTTTTACCACAATAATATCTCCCAATTTGAGCTGTTCAATATGCACTTCAATTAATTCGTCATTGCGCTTGACCAAAGCCATAGGTGGAGTTAAATCAGAAAGAGCTGTAATAGATTTCTTTGCTCGCTTCATGGCATAATGCTCTAGGGCATGCCCCAAACTAAATAAAAAAAGTAATAAAGCTGCTTCTCCCCATTTCCCCAATATGGCGGCGCCAGCTGCAGCAAAGAGCATTAGAAAATCTATTTCAAATTTTCCCTTAAGTAAATCTTCAACCGCAGTGAGTAAAGTGAAAACACCTCCGAAAACGCCTCCAATACTATAAAGAATGGTAGAAACATTATCAGGAATGCTAGACATAAAAGAAAAAATAACACCTGATATCCAGAATATGCCACTAAGTATTGCAAAATAAAGTTCGGTGTTTTCTCCTAAAATTTGAAGATTGGAAGATATCTGTTTACTTTGTTGCTCGCTAAGTTGCTTCTTAGTATTCTTTGGCTGGTTAGTAGTTAAACCTAATTTTTCAATTGATTCAATAATCTCAGATTGATTTGTCTCATTCCCATCCCATTCCAATTGTACAATCCCTAGCTTTGAAACAGAAACATGATTAACACCCTTTTTCTCATGCAAAATTTGCTCAATTTTTCGAGCATTTCGAGTATGTTTAATTTCGCTTATTTCTAAATGTAGGGTGTTCATTTTTATTATAATGAATGCTTTGAGTCTCTTTTAAATTTGTTTTTTAATCAGATGGTGGAAAGCAACAATATAGATATTGAACAGGAAAATAAACATGATTTTTGTTAGCTATTAAAAAACATTCTTTTACCCAGTAGATAAAAGATGTTTCTAAAAAAGTAAAGCAACCTTTATATTACTAAAGATTGCTTTATTTAAAAACCAAACAACAAAAAAATCAACCATTATGAAGGTCAATTAACTTTTCTTGTGCCGCCATGTCCGCCGGCAACAATAACCATTACTTTTATACTTAAAATAAAGAATTTAAAGAGTTGTATTATAGGATTCATCATTTTGAATCGTTGTATCGGTGAAATTCTTCTCATAATTTTTCGTTTTTATTTTTTGAATTAACTTTCTTTTTTGATAATTAATTCTTTTAAATTTTAATCCAATCAAATAAATTGATTCCTTTATTCAGGAATCAACCACCAGAAGGGTTTCATTTTGGCTTTGTAAATAAAAGCGTAATGTAACGCTAGTTTTAACCAATGTCCGGCTAGTCCTATAGACCCAAACGTTTTACCTAAATGGCGTCCTTGGGTTTTTGAAAACTTTTTATAATCAGGTATTATAGGAAATGTTGTAATGCTTATACCACTACCGTCTAGCAAACCATAGCCAGCAGAAGCAATACAGGCTGCTCCCATATTACCCATAGAGCCTTTATGTTTTAATGATTCTTTTCCACTTTTGACGGAGTCAATAATATTATCTGCCACTAATTTTGCAGTTATTCCTGAAGGCATTCCAGTTCTTGGAGGCGCAGGAAATATATCTGTTCCATTTCTGCTTTTTCTTGGTTTTGAAATGGTATGAGGTGGTGCAAATGCAATACCTGGTGCAAAAATATTTTTATAACTAGGATTTTGATATGTTTCTGGCCAATCTTGAACGGTCCACTCCTCGTAAGGTCTTGGTGTATAGTCGGCATCAACAATCATAAATCCTTTGAATAGTTTATCCGTGATTTCTTGATTGTTTTTATCAAAAGCCTTAAAACCATGACCAGAAAATGAAGGAATCAACATGGCGAAATCAAAAGGTTCTGATTTATTGTCTCCTTCTAAATTTTCGTAATGTGCAACACCATCTTCAATTTTATTGACACCTGCTCCAAGAATCCATTTAATATCTCTATCCTCAAAAATCATTTCTACCATTTCGCTTGACTTCATGGTAATCGATCCATAACTCATCAGCATACCATCCATTCCAAAATCACCTAGTTTGTATTCATTAGAAATCCAAGTAATTTCAGCCATATCGCGAACTTTGTGTTTGCGTAATTCTTGTTCAACATTTAATATATATTCAAAAGCGGCACCTTGACACGTCGCTTTTGCATGACCTGTTCCAATAAGAATTTTAGCTTTTTTACCTTGTTTCATTTCTTGAATGACGTTATTCAAGCCATCCCAAGCGTGTTCTGCATGCGTGTAGGTACAAACAGAATAGGTTTTGTTTGTGCCAGGATTTAATCCATTGGTAGCTTCAAAATTTAATTTTGGCCCGGTAGCATTAATTAGATAATCATAGGTTACTTTTTCTTGAGTTCCTTGTTTGTCTCCAGTAACATATTCAGCCATGACGTAAGGCTTACTCTCTTCAAGATCTCCTTCTGGATGAAACGTTACCGCTTTGGCTTGTTTAAAATCAATACCTTTCTTTTTATATAATGGTGCTAATGGGAATAATATTTTTTTAGATGGCATTCTTCCAATTCCAACCCAAATATTAGAGGGAATCCATTGATAATTACTATTAGGAGACACAACAACAACTTCATGTTCTTTAGTTAGCTTTCTTCGTAGATGTGAAGCAGCTACATGACCAGAAATTCCAGCTCCTAAAACTACTATTTTTGACATATTTATTGGTTTAGTTAGTCAAATGTAATCTGATATTATAAGTTATCTGGTTACAATTGTTACATAAGAAAAAATTAATAACTGGTATCATCTAATTTTACTTTTCCGTAAAAGGTTTTGTAAAGAAAAATAAAATATCCAGCCAATAAAGGTGTGCCAATAAGTACAATGGTTAACATGATTCCCAATGATTTTTGTGAGGATGCGGCATTATAAATGGTTACACTATGTTCTGGATGAATTGTAGATGGTAACAATACAGGATATAATTGAAACGCAACCAACATAAGCAAAAAGGCCATGGTTAATGATGAAAAAACTAGTGCGTACGAATACTTCTTTTTTGATACTAATCTAGGAACATTAGCCACTGCTAAAAAGGCTAGTATTGGTAAAACAAAAAATATAGGAGTTTCTTTAAAATTATCGGCTACACCAGGAATAAATATTAGTGTATATAAAGATGTTATAGAGAAACTTATTATAAAAAAGATCATTCCTTTTTTTAATAAAAATGTTATTCTTGCATATAAGCGACCTTCCGTTTTTAGTAATAGGAAAATGGCGCCCTGAGTCATAAAAATAGATAAGGTTGTAAATCCAACCATAATGGCGTACGGACTTAAAAAGGAAAAGAATATGCCTCCTTGATATGTAAAGTTTGGACCAATTTCAAAACCTTGTAAAACATTTCCTAAAACCACTCCTAATAAAAAAGCAATTAATGTATTTGATACAAAATAGATTATATCCCATGTTTTTCTCCACCAAAGCATCTCTTCTGCACTCCTAAATTTTATAGCGGAAGATCTCAAAACTAAAAGGATTAAAAATAGCATAAAAGGAATATACATAGCAGAAAGCATTGTAGCATACATAACAGGGAATCCTGCAAATAAAGCGCCACCTCCAATAATTAGCCATACTTGGTTAGCATCCCAAATAGGCCCAATAGCATTAATGGCTATTCGTCTGCTTAAATCTTTCTTTAAAAATAAATGCCATGCGCCTGCTCCATAGTCAAAGCCCTCTAAAATAGCATAGCCTGAAAATAATAATCCTACAACTAAATACCATAGTGTTGGATAATCTATACCTAAAAATGTTTCCATTTGTTTTTTTTTAAATAATTTCTAATTCATTTTTTGCTTCGTCGTACGGCCCATTTTTTATTTTCTTATTCAAAGAATATAGAAATAAAATTAATAACAGGGTATAAACCACTGTGAACAGAACTAATGAAAACACAATTTGATTGGATGAAACTTCTTGTGAAAAGCCTTCACTAGTTCGTAAATGTCCGTAAACAATCCAAGGTTGTCTTCCCATTTCGGCAGCAAACCATCCTACCTGATTAGCTATTTGAGGTAAAATAACAGAAAACGCAAAAATTTTCATAAGCCATTTGGTTTCAAATAATTTTCCTCTCCACCATAAAAAACTAGCATAAAAGGTTAGAGCTATTAAAAATAGTCCAATTGAAATCATAATATGATAAAATTGAAAAACCGCATTAACTTGTCCAGGTCTTTCATCTTCAGGAAACGCATTTAAGCCTGTAATAGGTGCGTTAAAATCTTGATGAACTAAAAATGATAAGCCTCCGGGAATTCCCAGTCCTGTGACTTTTTGATTTTCGTCATCTACCCAACCAAAAGCATATAAATCGGCTGGTGCAGATTTATCATAATGGCCTTCCATTGCAGCTAATTTTGCTGGTTGGTTTACGGCAACACCATCGGCAGAACTGTGTCCTGATAGTAGCTGTGTAAACGATACTACTGTAGCAACTGCTAATGCAATTTTAAAAGCCTTTTTAGAGATTTCAACATATCTTCCTTTTAATATATAATAGGCATGAACACTTAAAACTAAAAACGCTCCTGCTAAAAAGGCGCCTTGCCATGTATGAATAATTCTATCGACGCTTGAAGGGTTAAAAACCATAGCCCAAAAATCGGTAACTTCGGCTCTGGCACTTAAACCTTCACCAACAATATGATAGCCTGCAGGAGTTTGTTGCCAACTGTTAGCAACTACAATCCAAACGGCAGAAAACATGGAACCGAAAAATACGCCTATAGTAGAAATAAAATGAACTTTAGGAGACACTCTATTCCAACCAAAAATTAAAATACCTAAAAAAGTACTTTCTAAACCAAAAGCAAATAACCCTTCTGCAGCTAAAGCACTACCGAAAATATCTCCAACATATTTTGAATATACAGCCCAGTTGGTACCAAATTCAAATTCCATAATAATTCCAGTTGCAACACCAATACCAAATGTTATTGCAAATATTTTTAACCAAAAACGGGTAAGCACTTCATAGGCTTTTTTTCCTGTTTTTAAATATAAGCCTTCCATAATAACCATGATAAGTCCAATACCAATACTTAAAGGCGGATAGATATAATGAAAGGCAATTGTAAAAGCAAATTGTATTCTTGCTAAAATTTCTGTATCCATAATAATTTTTTT
>TARA_R110002033_G_scaffold43902_1_pt1 | contig 13177 bp, 9 predicted proteins | sample TARA_R110002033 | Tara Oceans TARA_R110002033 (sample SAMEA4397051) | marine metagenome | biome: Polar Biome; feature: [SRF] surface water layer (ENVO:00010504); material: water (ENVO:00002006), including particulate matter (ENVO:01000060) such as... | depth 5 m
AGGGTTTTCGTCTAATAGGGTGGAAGTGGAGCTTAGTTGGAGGAAGGCGAGTGTTGGGGGGTATGCAATGGTGACCTTGAATCCAATATTTAATTATTTATAGTGATGAAAGAGTTTTCCGAAACGGACATTATTAACGAAAATTGCGGAATTTAGATTTGTCTTAAAAAGGGTAAAGTTGCATTTATATAGTAGGTTACAAAAGGATAAGACTATATATCCATATCACGTTAGTTAAAAGTTCGAATTCCATTAAATGAGTAATATACATTAGAAAACTACAATACTGTTTCCTACTTTTGTTGTTAATTTAAAAAGCGATTCCATGAAAGTCCGTGAACGTTTTATTCTTATCTCAGCACTAGTTCTTATAGCCATCATTTCCATTGCTCTTTTCTGGCCTCCTATTTTATGGATTTTCATATTAGTAGGACCATTGCTTTATATGGGTGTCTATGACATTTTTCAAAAACGTCATACCATAAGACGCAACTTTCCTTTGATCGGTCGGTTTCGTTACGTCCTGGAATCCATCCGACCAGAGATTATGCAATATTTTGTTGAGACCGATACTGAAGGAAGGCCTTTGAACCGTATTTTAAGATCAGTGATCTACCGAAGAGCGAAGGGCCAGACGGATACGGAACCTTTTGGTACTCAGATGGATCTATACCATTCGGGATATGAATGGATGGAACATTCCATGTACGCAAAGAATAATCCAAAAGATATAGGCGAGTTTCCCAGGTTGCTAATTGGAGGCAAGGATTGTAAACAACCATATTCTTCAAGTCTGTTGAATATTTCAGCCATGAGTTTCGGTTCTTTGAGTAACAATGCCATTTTAGCCCTGAACAAGGGAGCTAAAATGGGTAATTTTGCCCATAATACCGGCGAGGGCGGTATCAGTGATCATCATTTAAAATATGGTGGAGACCTAATTTGGCAAATTGGAACTGGGTATTTTGGCTGTAGAAACGATGATGGTACCTTTAATGATGTAACATTTAGGGAAAATGCGTTACGACCCTCTGTAAAAATGATAGAGATCAAATTGTCGCAAGGGGCGAAGCCCGGTCATGGTGGAATTTTGCCCGCCATAAAGAATACAGAGGAAATTGCCAAGATCAGGCATATAAAACCTGGCATTTCCGTTCATTCTCCTCCTGCACATTCCGCTTTTTCTGACCCTATACAATTCATGTATTTTATAAAAAAATTGCGCGACCTTTCCGATGGAAAACCAATCGGGTTCAAATTGTGCATCGGTAGGAAACAGGAATTTATGGATTTCTGTGAGGCCATGATCTATACGGGTATAACCCCGGATTTTATCACCGTTGATGGAGGCGAAGGTGGCACTGGTGCCGCTCCCGTTGAATTTTCAAATACTATGGGGATGCCTTTGCGAGAAGGATTGATATTTGTACATGATACATTGGTGGGTTTCGGATTGAAAAAAGATATAAAAGTAATCGTTGCTGGAAAGATCATAACCGGATTTCATATGGCACGTGCATTGGCATTAGGGGCCGATGGTTGCAATAGTGCCCGTGCCATGATGTTGTCTATAGGGTGTATCCAAGCCCTACAATGCAATATGAATACTTGCCCTACTGGCATTGCTACACAGAATAAATCCCTCGTTAAAGGGCTTGTGGTGGACGACAAAGCACCAAGAGCAAAAAATTATCACGAAGCCACTATCCATAGCTTTTTGGAATTGGTTGCTGCGGCCGGACTCGATGGCCCTGCTGATTTAAGAAGGGAACATATCAGTAAACGGGTAGGCATGTACATAGTAAAGACCTATGACGAAATTTATCCCTATATGGAGGAAGGTTGCCTTTTGGATATTGCCGACATCCCGGGAAACTATAGAAAATATTTTCAGTTGACGCGGCTAATGAAGTAATATATATTTTCGTCCCTCTAAATGTTCAGCCATTCAAAATTTCCAATTGTGTAATATGCTGTTCTTGCATATCCGGATCAGGTTTTCCATCTCCAAGGGTTGCCAGCACCTCGTCGAACATTTTTAAATAGGTCGATTTGGAGGAGACAATAGTCTCGATTTTTTTGTGCCTGATTCGTCCAGTGTAACAGGCATGACTTCTTTGCCTTTTTCCGCGATACCGTGTAGTTGATCTAGGGGGGATATAGCAACAATTGTTCTTCCTGAATTTCGGTATGGTTCAATAATCATGGCTATAGCTGGATACCCCCCATATGCGTTCAGAAAATACAAGGCATATTTTTTCCATATATGGAATCCATCAGTTCCAAACCAGAATGAAGGTGTGTTATGAAAAATTGGTAGGTAACATTATTCTAGATGTTCACTGAAGTTGCCGAGTGCTTTAAGAACCAATTGGAGAAAGCAGGATGGAGTGGTAACGCGTGTCCGTCCAATAAGGTAGAAAAATTATTCAGTATTGTATGTCTTAGACTAACTAGGCACAGGCTTCGCAGACAGGTTTTCTGAAACAAGTTGAGCACGGGCAGAATAATAAAAACCCGCGCATCAACATTTATTTCCTGCAGCAACTACCTAGATCACTTTTTATCTATAAGTGGAATTACCATAAACGGAATTTCAATATGAAATCCTATTTTTTTAATGATGGGCTCAACAAACATACGTTCAAAAAAAGTATGTTTGTTTCGCACCATTACTAAAAGATCCATTGCCTTCTTGGACTGAAACTGATTAATGCCCTTAATAACCCCTTGATCTGGCAGGTCATTTAAAATATAAGTTGGTACAAGAATATCTTTTAGTTTTTGTTTGTTCCGCAATTGCTCTTCTGTTAAATCGTAACCTGAGGATATATGAATTACATCTATTGTTGCCCCATACTTTTTGGAGATATTCAATAGTTGTTGCAAATTTCCCCTATTATAATCTATTTCATAATCTGTAGGAAATAGAATAGCCGTTGGGATCCTATACATAAAGTTGGAGGGCACAGCAATCACTGGACAAAGAGTCTTCTTTATAACCTGGGTGGTATTTGTACCAAACAGGATTTCCTTGGCCTTGGTGATTCCCTGGGTCCCCATAATGACCAAATCTACATTTTCGTTTTTAGTGATCAAAATAATTTCGTCGGTCAACGTATTAAAGGCTGCACGCATCTTAAAGATGTGTTTGGAAATTGCGAATTCATCTTGTAACCTCTGTTTTAGCGCTTCCAATTGCTTCATTGCCCTTGTTTGATAAAGGTCGTCTAGACCGCTTTGGCTTGGGCTTTGAAATACATACTCCACTTGAAAAATAGGTGGGGTATAGGTGTGGAGTAAATAGAAGGTTGTCTCCATATCCTCATGAAGATGTATAGCATAGCGTATAGCATTATACGCGCTCTCGGAAAAATCGGTGGGAAGGATAATTTTTTTCATTTGTTCATTTTTTTTGTTTTAAGCTTTTAACTTTTGTTTATCCCAAATTGTTTTGGAGTGCCTAAAGGCGTATCTTTAATTACTATACTTTTTTGTAATAGTGGTCGAGGATATGACAACAAAATAGATGCTATTCTCTGTTGTTCATCTTTAATTCTTCGAAAGAACTCCCTCGCAATACGGTTTTGTATACATTAATGGTACCGTCATTTGCTATGAAAATTACGCAATCCCGTTTTTGAATATTTAACAAGCATATTTTAACGTATTAAAAACATTTTCTGAGAAATGGTTATATATAAAAACCGTTTGCATGGTACTTAACCTTGGTGCAAAAATAGGTTTGATGAATGCCCAACGCAATGATATTGGTCACTTCAGGTTATGGATTGATGTAAATCTTTATGTGGACTGATCGTAATCATTTCACACCTAGAAACAAGTATATACTTTCGCAGATCAAAGAAGTAGAAGAATGTAATTCAGGATTAAATTTATGGGAGCATTATAAGTGATGTTCATCAGATAAGGGTCAAGTATTATGACCTCCTTGACGTAGAGAATACAGCCTGGAATTTTTAGTATAATATCTAGAATCGTTAAAATTTCAACAGTTATGGGATCATATGAAAACACTTTCAAAAGCACTTTAAAGGTAGAAGACAAAAAACTCGACATCATTAGTCTCGAAAAGGTAGCCGAGGTATATCCAAAGATAAGGAAACTGCCGTTTTCCATTCGAATTTTATTGGAAAATGCATTACGGAACTATGATGGTTTTTTGGTAACTGATGAACATATCGAAAACCTGATTAATTGGAATCCGAAGGGTAGTGATGCTTCCATTCCTTATAAACCGGTTCGCGTGCTCATGCAGGATTTCACTGGGGTGCCGGCGGTTGTCGATATTGCTGCAATCCGTTCCGAAGCCATCCGGAAGGGGAAGGATGGTGCAAAGATAAATCCAAAAGTACCAGTAGATCTGGTTATTGACCATTCGGTTCAGGTGGATTTTTTTGGGACCGATTACGCTTATAAAAAGAATGTGGAGTTTGAATACAAGCGCAACAGCGAACGCTACGAATTGTTAAAATGGGCGCAGAACGCTTTTGAGGATTTTACGGTTGTACCCCCGGGAATGGGTATATGCCATCAGGTTAATTTAGAATACCTGGCAAAAGGCGTTGTTTCAAGGGACGGATGGGCCTATCCCGATACTTTGGTCGGCACTGATTCACATACCCCAATGGTCAATGGAATAGGGGTAGTAGGTTGGGGTGTTGGTGGTATTGAGGCAGAAGCGGCATTGTTAGGGCAGCCCATCTATTTTTCCAGTCCCAGGGTTATTGGTTTGGAATTAAATGGCAAACTTCCAGAAGGTATTACAGCCACGGATATGGTATTGGAAATTACAAACCGACTTCGCAAATATGGCGTAGTGGGCGATTTTGTGGAGGTGTTTGGAGCCGGTCTCGACAATTTGTCTGTACCGGATCGTGCCACCATTGCGAATATGTCCCCAGAATTTGGATGTACCATCACCTATTTTCCGATTGATGACCAGACCCTTCGGTATATGGAAAAGACCAATCGCGATCAGAAACAAATCGATTTGGTGGAACGATATTGTAAAAACAACCTCTTATGGCGAACTGGAAAAGAAAATATGGAATACTCCGATGTAATCAGGGTGGACTTGTCCAAATTACAACCATCGGTAGCAGGGCCTAAACGACCACAGGATAAAATATTGGTCAAAGATTTGAAAGACCAATTCAGAAACCTTCTAAAAGAGATGCATGGTAGGGATTATGTGCCCTTGGAAGAGCGTGAAACCTGGTATGCCGAGGGTGGTTCTGGTACCCGTTTCAACAAACGATTCCGAGATAAAGAAGTGGCGGATGATGTAGAAGTAGAGGTACAGAAGGATACTGCATTACATTCCGTTCGGATCAGCAAGGGAAATCAAGAATATGCATTAAGTGATGGCTCCATTGTTGTGGCCGCCATTACCTCCTGTACAAATACCTCCAACCCTTCGGTTATGTTGGGAGCGGGTCTGGTGGCAAAAAAAGCCATAGAAAAAGGGTTGGATGTAAAACCTTGGGTAAAGACGTCCTTGGCGCCCGGTTCCAAAGTAGTAACTAATTATTTAAGACGTGCCGGTCTTTTACAACATCTTGAGGCCTTGAAATTCCATGTGGTGGGTTACGGCTGTACCACATGTATAGGTAATTCGGGTCCCTTGCCACCCCATATAGAAAAAGCGATAGACGAATGTGATCTTGTGGCCGCTTCGGTGTTGAGCGGAAACCGGAATTTTGAGGCCAGAATCCATCCCAAGATACGGATGAACTTCTTGGCATCGCCCATGTTGGTGGTAGCTTATGCAATTGCAGGACGTGTAGATGTCAACCTGTTGGAAGAGCCCCTTACGCAAGACGTAAACGGACAGGACGTATACCTAAAGGATATTTGGCCCAGTCAAGAAGAAATTCAGGAGGCCATTGAAAGTGCTACGACCAAGGAAGATTATTCCAAGGAATATTCTGTGATTTTTGACGGGGAAGAACAATGGAAAAACCTACCGGCCCCCACAGGGATGGACTATGAGTGGAAAGAAGATTCCACCTATATCAAGGAAATACCGTTCTTTAAGAACATTAGCGAAACACCAGATCAGTTAAGGGACATTACCAGTGCTAGGGTCCTTATTAAGTTGGGCGACTCGGTCACAACAGATCATATTTCGCCTGCCGGCTCATTTTCCGAAGAAAGTCCTGCGGGACAATACCTAAAATCAAAGGGGATCGAGCGGACAATGTTCAATTCCTATGGTTCTAGAAGGGGCAATCACGAAGTGATGATGCGAGGCACTTTTGCCAATGTGTTCATCAAGAATGAAATCGCCTCAAAACAGGGTGGTTTTACAACCTATTTCCCCGAAAATAGGGAAATGAGTGTATACGATGCAGCTATGAAGTATATGGAAAGCGATACTCCTTTGATTGTTCTTGCGGGCAGTGAATACGGCTCCGGATCTTCGCGAGACTGGGCTGCAAAAGGAGCCAGCTTATTGGGCGTAAAAGCGGTCATTGCTAGTTCGTACGAGCGAATCCACCGTTCCAATTTAGTGGGGATGGGGATTCTGCCCTTGAAATTTAAAGAAGGGGAAGATGCTAACAGCTTGGGGTTATCAGGGCATGAAACCATTTCCATTACTGGAATAGCGACAGGCCTCAAACCTGGCAAAGAACTCGATGTAACCGCGCGAAAGGAAGACGGGACAGAAATAACATTCAAGGTAATCATTCGATTGGATTCAGAAATCGAAATTGAATACGTAAAGCATGGCGGTATTTTACAATATGTGCTTCGACAGTTTTTGGAGGAATAGGAGTAATATTCCTAAATGCAAACCTCAAGCCTACTTAAATTTAAAACTATGAAATTTATTTACTCAAAATAGTAAAATGAAATTATGACGAAGTGGTTTCTGAAGACGTAAATATCTGACCACGGGCAATACCCAAAAACGATATCGTTATAGGGACGACGTAAGATTATCAATTTCTTATAAACTAATTATAAATTTAAATTCGAAATAAAATGAAAACGAACATTGGAATTACAAAAGAAAATAGGGAAAAAGTAGCAGACGTACTGGCCAAATTATTAGCGGACGAATTTGTACTGTATACTAAGACATTGGGCGCACACTGGAATCTTGAAGGTCACGATTTTCATACGAAGCACCTATTCTTTGAGGAACACTACAACAGTATCAAAAAAACTATCGATAGCGTTGCGGAACGAATGCGTAAAATAGGATCGTACGCCCCTGCAACTTTAGAGCAATTTTTGGACTTGACCCATTTGACCGAAAAGTCTAACAGTGGTAATACAAGCCAGGATTATATAAAAATCCTGTTGGGAGACCACGATGCGATAATTCAGTTCATCAGGGGAAATATTTCCCAAGTGGAAGAGGAGTTCGGTGATGTTGGTACAGCCGATTTCTTGACCGGACTATTGCAGGAACACGAGGAAATGGCATGGATGCTTCGGGCTAGCATATCGAAGCAAACTGTCGACAAAAAACCACTTGGAGTATAATTCAAAAATAGTGGGATTTTAATTTTTTAAAAGCCACTCTCCTTTCGCCTTTTTTAATAAGAAGGAGAAGGGGAGTGGTTTTTTTGAGATTTAATAGGGCCTGTTCTCCACCTTTTCGTATTACAAAATGTCTGGAGAAAGCTTTTTCAATCTTGAACATTCGTGAGGGTATTGATTTGTTATTTTGATCCCTCCTTATTCTTAACAACAATAGTCCGATAAGGAAATGGTATCTCGATACCTTTAGTGTCAAAACGCTTTTTGATACTTTCAAAGACATCACGTTTTAGGGCAATGGAATCCCCAAAAGTTTGTGCCCATGCCCAACCACGAAGCTTTACTGAAGAGTCATCAAATTGGACGAGGGCCACCTTGACCATTGGTATACCATCTTGCTTTTCAAGTTCGGTACGGTTATCGTAAATGAGGGGGTGCTTCTCGCATTCTTCCTGCATGATGGTTTTGGCCAGGTCTACATTGCTGTCGTATGAGATGCTCATCTCTACATACTCACAACATTTTTGTTCGCCCAGATCATAATTGACCAATTTTTCTTTATTGATTATTGAATTGGGAATAACAATCATTCTGTTCTTAAAATTGCGAATTACGGTATGCCGTAATGTAATATCGGTTACGGTGCCTATCATGGTGTCACTTATTTCAATGACATCACCAACCTTAAAGGGTTTAAAGGAAATAATGAACAAGCCACCGACAAGATTCGAAAGGGCCTCTTGAGAAGACACGCCTACTATAAGTGCAATGACCCCAGCTCCGCCTAGAATGGTCTGAGCAACCCCATGCAGGGATGGGATAGCCAAAAGACCAAAAAGAGCTCCTGTAATATAAATACCGTAAACCGATACATAACGTAAAAATTTAAAATTAGTAGGATCGTCACCAGTTTGGGTCTTCCTTCGAATACTTCTTGTAAACCACATATTGGAGGAAGTTGCGGCCACGATTGTAATAATAGCTACAAAGCCCAAATACAATACCAGTTTAAAATGTTCGTTCATAGCAGCAAATTCTTCCTCTTCCACAAAAATGAAGGTAAGCGCAATAAGGCCGAGTACAATCCACAAAGTATTTACTACCCGCTTTACAAGATTGATGGGTGTTGTATTAAGACTTGCAAATTTATTGAGTCTCCTCTTCAATAGCCATTTGTGCAGCAAACTAGTCAATAGGTACAAGACAGCCACTGCTAAAATAATGACGGCTCCATAGATCAGGTCCGAACTGTGGGTTTTGAAATATTCTTCCATGGGTATTGAGAAATATGTTTCCTGCGTTTTATTGGTATTTTTGATTCGTTATCCTTACTCGTGCAGTACTAGAAACGGCACTTTGGTATGGTAACTAATTTCTTCAACGGCTGGCCGAAATAAAATCCTTTGGAAAAAATTGAGATTCTTGGCTACCATTGAAATTATAGCGATGTCCCTACTTTCAGTAAAACATTGTACGGCAGTTTCAAGTTTCGTCCCTGTAAGAGAGTGGAAATTATGGTCTACATCCAATAGATAATCTTGTAGAAAATCCTTGTTTTTAAGTTGTTCCTCACTCAGTCTTTCTTCTTTTTTTGAAATATGCAAAATTCTCAATACAGCTTTATTCATGTTTATCATCTCTATCAAAAGGTCCAAGACTTTTCGATCGTAGTTTAATTGATAATCCGTAAGGAAAACAATCTCTCTAGGTCGAGTATATACCACATCTTCGGGAACGGCGAGAAGAGGGCATCTTACCTTGGTAATCACATCGCTGGTATAACTGCCTATTGTTGCTTTTCTGAGTCCAGTAGCCCCTTTGGTTCCCATAAGTATAAGGTCTATTTTCTTGTGTTGTACCTCACTTCTTACGGTATCGATAAAATAATTAAAGTGGATTAAGGGAAAAAACTTATGCTTTGTATTCACTGGAAGTTTTTCAATACGATCCATCCATGAGCCCAGTTTGTCCATACTGTTATTCAAATGGTTTTCTTTTAAAGTAAGGGACGTTTTTTGTACGGGGGAGCCTGCACCGGAATAACCTGTTACCGGATTTACGTGCAACAAATAGAAAGTACACTTTGTATTTTGAAATAGGTCAAGTCCATATTGGAGGGCGTTCCATGCGTTTTCAGAGAAATCGGTGGGTACAAGGATTTGTTTCATCTAAATGGATTTCTTAATTTTTAATAGGTACACCCCAATAAATAATGGGAGATATTCACATAAAATATCTTGGATTGATTCGAATCAGGAATGTTACTCATTTCATTACTACCTGAATCTCTTTATAATGCTATAAAATTAAGCCCTCTAAGCAAGATGTGAAATGATTATGGTCATTCGGGTAGCATTTCCAAAGTTTGTTTCCTCTGCTTAAAACAAACCTAAAATCGAGAATAGTTGAATTGCGGGAGGAGAAAGTATTATTTATTAAACTGTGTAACATGCCGTATGGGACTGAAAATGTCGGATTTGGTTATCGATAGTCCGTTACGGATTATGAACTATGTATTCTAATGCGAATCAACACTAAAGTAAGCTCCAAAACAAAATCTCCCCATAATAATCAATCCACTTGGTCAAGCCCGTTAACATCGACAATTCTAATTCTGTGGTTCTCAATATCAATAAGGCCTTCTTTTTTAAAGCTAGAGAGTGTCCGTATCATGGTCTCGGTGGCCATACCCGCAACGCTGGCCAGATCACTCCGTAGAACAAGTATGTTTCCATTGGAGTCTTTTTGCAGTTTCTCGGCAAATTTCAAAAGTGTTCCAGCTGTCTTGCGTCTAACTGAGCCATAGGCCATAGCCAACAATTGTGCCTTGGCCTCGGTCAGGTTTTCTGATAGAATTTGCATCAGTTCCATCGTCAATTCGTGGTTTTCCCGCAACAGAGGCTCCAGTTCTATCGTAGGGATGCCAACCAATTGTACTTTGGTCATGGCCGTAGCATGTTCTTTATGCAAGGTGTTGCTAGTGAAGGAAGTAAAGCCAAAGAAATCATCGGCCTTGTAAATTCCCGTTATTAATTCCTTTCCTTTCTGATCCAGAATATGGGTCTTTACCGTTCCTTTTAAAATAAGATAGACCGTGTTCGAATAAGTGCCCTCTCGGTATATGTTTTCCTCTATTTCAAAACTGTAATCAGAACCGTTGTCATCTATGTAGTTTTTAAGTTCATGAATGGTTTCCATTTTGATGCCTGAACGCTTCTTGATGTTTTTGGCATTAGCTTCGGTATCATTGAGTATTGCCATTCGCGCCAACCGGCTTTCAATGGCACCTATAAGTTCAGTTTCTTTAAAAGGTTTGGTGAGATAATCGTCCGCACCTAGCTCCATGCCCTTACGTACATCTTTGCGTTCAGTTTTGGCAGAAAGGAATATAAAGGGTATGCTTTTGGTATGCTTGTCTTGGGATAGCGTACTCAATACTCCATATCCATCAATCTCGGGCATCATAATATCACAGACAATTACATCCGGCATATATTCTTTAGCCATTTGAATTCCATTTTTACCGTCAGCGGCAGTACGCACCTCGAAATCCGAAAGCTCTAAAAGCTCGGCCGTGGTTTCCCTTAAAACAGTGTCGTCTTCGATCAATAGGATTTTTTTCATAGGAATTAGTTTTATGACTGATAGCTATTTCAAACTATAATTACACAATTCTTTCAGTTTGGCCACTAGGATTGACCTAATTTTTATTTTCGGTTTCGTTATTAATGATTCCGACTAGTTGCTATAAACTAGAATTTTTTTTCTTTTGGCTGCAATTTCGGAGGCCTAACACTATATCGGCAATTCCACTACAAAAGTACTGCCCTGATTTTCCACGCTTTCAAAATAAATACGTCCTCCTAAATTTTCCAAATGTGTCTTTACGATGTTTAATCCAATGCCCGTGCCTTGGGTCAAAAGGACATTTTCGGACCTGAAATATCGGTCAAAAATATGCTTGTGCTCCTTTTTGGAAATACCAATGCCTTCATCCTTAATATGGAAAGTGATCTTGTTATTGGACAATTCAACCTTTAAGTCTATTTCGGTATCCTCTGGGGAGTATTTTATGGCATTGTGCAAAAGGTTGGTCAAAGTTAGGGCTACTATACGCTGGTCCTGGTGAATGGTCACATCTTCTATATTGTTTGGATAGTTGATGTGTTGCCCGTTTTTGAGAAGCATATTTGCGTTGTAAACTACCTCGTTTACCAGTTTACTAAGGGAAAAATCAGTTAAGTAGTACACCTCCTTGCCCTTTTCCATTCGTTCAATAGAAAGGAAATCATCCAGAATATTTGTAAGGTGTTGTACGCCGCCCATGATGGTCTTTAAGTGCTTTTCCCTTTTATCCTGCTGATCCTCTCTTTGATATTTCCCAACCAATGTTGCGGCGTTAAGGATGCCGCTCAAGGGAGTCTTGAACTCGTGTGAGACTAGTGAAAGGAATTTGCTCTTTAACTCGTTCAATTCTTTTTCCCTTTCGAGAGCTTTTTTTAATTGTTCTGTACGCTCGGTAACGGTTTTTTCAAGTTTTTGGGTATAAAACTTTCGGTCTGAAATGTCAAGAATTATAGCTACGATTACCTTATGATCACCCAAGGTAGATGATTGCAGATGTACCTCCACGGGATAATTTGTACCATTTTTACGCCGATGTACTGCCTCGTATTCCACTTTTTCCTCTTTGCCTTTGAGCAAGGGGGCTATTAACCTACGCAGATCTTCTTCGGAAAAATCAGGTTTAAGATCCAAGGGGGTAAGTTGCAGTAACTCTTCCAAGGTATAGCCCGTATTTTTTTGCGCTCCATAATTGGCGTTCAAAAATTGTAGCTTTTCGGCATCATATACATAAAGTTCGTTGAGCGATTCATCAAAAATTCGTAGGAGATGTTCAATTTTTTGAAGAGCCAATTTCCGCTCGGTAATATCATTCTGTATCCCAACAAAATGGGTAATCCTTCCATCTTTGTCCGTGATAGGATTGATGGAAACCTCGTTCCAGAACATCGTACCGTCTTTTTTATAGTTTTTGAGTTGCACTATACAGCTTTCACCATTGACTAAGGCACGGTGCATTTCCTTAACTCCTGGCTGATCATTGTCACCTGCCTGAAGAAACCGACAATTTCTGTTTTGAATTTCGTTCGAGGGGTACCCGGTCATTTGCTGAAATGCCGGGTTGAAATAAATAATAGGGTTGTCTTCCTTTAAAGCATCAGTAATGGTAATTCCGTTCAGAGCAGCCTCCAGCGCCGCCGTTTTCATTTGATAGCTTTTTTCTATTTCCCGTCTTTCGGTAATGTCGATAAGCAGAATAAGGGTATAGATTTCTCCATATAGGGAAAAGTGGTTAAGGCTGACCTCCACAGGAAACTGTTTGCCATCCATTTTGAGGCCGAAGAGGTTACGGTCCACCCCGATCCTTCGTTTTTTATGTTTGTGGAAATACTCCTGAAGGAACTTTTGATGTACTTTCCTATGGGTTTCCGGTATCAAGATTTCCAAAGGACGGCCGACCAGTTTTTTTAATTCATATCCGAACAATTTGTGGGCGAATTGATTGGCGGCGACTATTTGCTGTTGCTGGTTTACCACAATAATTCCTTCCGAAACTGCCTCGGATAACAACATGAAGATATTACTGTCTTTTTCGAAA
>TARA_R110002033_G_scaffold35382_24_pt1 | contig 13164 bp, 9 predicted proteins | sample TARA_R110002033 | Tara Oceans TARA_R110002033 (sample SAMEA4397051) | marine metagenome | biome: Polar Biome; feature: [SRF] surface water layer (ENVO:00010504); material: water (ENVO:00002006), including particulate matter (ENVO:01000060) such as... | depth 5 m
GCAGGTATAAGTGCTATCGAGCTAAAGAAAACTAGCAATACTATAGCTAATGTTGTTTTATAATGATCCAATGACCATGTCAATAATCTAGATATCCAATTAATGAATCGAGTAAGGTAACTTTCGAAACCTAAAATAACCTTACCAAAAAGGTTATCACCCTTGATGTGCTCTAATTTTCCAAAACGGGAAGACAACCAAGGAATAATTGTAAATGAAGCCAGCAAAGAAAGCAATGTTGATATAATTACTGTAACACAAAACTGCGTAATAATATTTGATACTAATCCTGAACTCATTGCAATAGGTAAAAACACTACTACAATTACTAAGGTAATTGAAGTTACTGTACCACCAATTTCTGCAGTTCCTTCATAGGCTGCACGAACACGGTTTTTCCCCATTTCCATGTGCCTGTAAATATTCTCTAATACTACGATGGCATCATCAACCAGAATACCCACCACGAGTGAGAGTCCTAATAAACTCATTAAGTTTAGCGTGTATCCTAATAAATAAATACCGATGAAAGTGGCAATTAAAGATGCAGGAATGGAAACCATTACAATTAAAGAATTACGAATACTGTGCAAGAAAAATAGCATTACAAGTGCCACTAAAACAACTGCAATAAGTAAATCGTGTAGTACAGAATCTGCTGCTTCAAGCGTATAAACAGTACTGTCCTTTGCGATATCTAATTGTAAAGAATTTGTCTTATAATCTGTTTCTAGTAGTTGGATACTTTTTACAAGTTCCTCACTTACTGCTACAGCGTTCGCGTCAGATTGTTTGATTATTTGTAAAATGATGGCGCTCTGTTGATCGACTCTCGAGATTTTCTCTGCAACTTTTTGGTCATCTTGAACATCTGCGATGTCTTTTAATCTTATTTCGATTCCACCTTTTGAAGAAATAACTAAATCTCTTAATTCTTGAACGCTTTTGTACTTACCGGCAAGACGAATCAATATTTTTTGATCACGTGTTTGAATGTTTCCGGTAGGGAAATCCAAGTTAGATGTTAGAATCATTTGCTGTACTTCAGGAATTGAAAGGTTGTAAGCTTGCATGCGATTGGCATCAAGATTTACCTGAATCTCACGTTCCTGACCACCAATTATGTCTACCTGAGCAACACCTTCTACACGAGATAAAACAGGAGCAATCTTTTTATCGATTAAGTCATAAAAGGCGGCTTCATCCATTTTTCCTTTTGCACCAATGGTCATAATTGGTAAATCGCTTAAAGAGAATTTAGTTAAGGATGGTGTTTCGGCATCATCCGGTAAATCACTTAATAATTGGTTGATTTTTCTTTGTGCATCATTCATCGAAACATCAATTTTCGCATTTGATGTCAAGGTTATGGATACAATAGATAAGCTCTCGTATGACTTTGAATCAATTTTTTTGATGTTTTCAAGAGAGGCAATTCCGTCTTCTATTTTCTTTGTAACCGTGTTTTCGATCTCACTAGGAGAAGCTCCTGGATAAATGGTCGAAATTGTAATTACATTTTGCTCAAATTTAGGAATCAATTCATAGCCTAATTGACTATAACTGAACAGTCCTCCAAGAGTCAAAATTGTAAAAAGTACAATAATTAAGGACGGTCGTTTAATGGATATTTCTGCTAATTTCATATGTTTTTCTTTTGTTTAATCGCTTTAATTTATAAAATGCAATAGCTTGCTTGCGATTGAAATTATTTGATAATTTCTACTAAACTTCCATCTTGTAAATTGATTTGACCTGTTGTGATTACAAGTTCCCCATCAGATAAACCATCTACAATTTCTACTTTTTCACCTAAAATTCGTCCTGCAGTAACTTTTTTAAGTTTTGCTTTTCCGTTTTCAACTACAAATACTTGATTGCTACTTACACTACCTACAAAGGCGTTTCTTGGAACAACTTTCAATTCTTGTTTTTGATTTGATTCAAAATTTGCTGACCCGTACATACCGGCTTTAATATTGTTTTCTTTATTGTTTGCAATTTCGATTTCGACTTGAAAGTTCAAGCTCTCATCTGCTTTTGCTGCAATGAAGGTAATTTTACCAGTGAATTTTCTATCTGGGAAAACACTTGCAGTTACATCCACTGAATTCCCCACTTTTAAACTAGCAACTTGAGTTTCGTTTGCAGCTACCCTTAATTTCAGGCTAGACACATCTACAATGTCAAACATCGCACTTGCAGGCATTCCCGTTAAGATTGATCCTGGTTCAATATACCTTTTGTTGATAAAACCTTTTATTGGTGCTTTAACGCGAGTATCACCTACATTGATATTGGCTTGTTTTAAATTTGCTCCAGCATTAGTTAGCGCTAGTTTAGCTTGATCTAATTGTTGTTTTGTTACTCCGCCGGTTTTGAATGCATTTTCATAACGAGCATAATCTGCTTGTGCATTATTATAAGTTGCTTTTGCAGTTTGCGCGTTCACATCAACTACATCACTACGTACAATTACTAACGTTTGGCCTACGGTAACATAATCACCTTCATCAACTAAAATACGTACAACTTTTCCAGATTTTTCTGCAGAGAACGTTAGCTCTTGAGTAGGTTCGAAATTTCCATTGGCAACAAAATCTAACGAAATGTTCTCTGTTTTTACAGCTGTTGTCTTCACTGATACCGAAGCATTTTTTTGTGCTACAATATCTGTTTTAGCTTTGTTTGCTTCTTTGTTGCTAACCAAGATATACCCTATTACCGCAAGAACTGCGACAATTATTAGTGCTATGGTAATTTTCTTTTTCATACTAGTTATTTATAAGTGTTTTTAGTTCTCCTTTTGATTTTATTAATTGTATTTCGGCTAATTTGTAGTCAAGCACTGCAGCAGTATAGTTGTTTTTTGCTTCGGTATTTGCATTTTCTGCGTCAAGCACTTCAGTTAAGCTAGTTAATCCTTGCACATAATTGTTCTTAGTATTATCAAGAACTTCTTGTGCTAGTTTTACATTACTTTGTTGGTTGTTAATAGTGACAATGCTGTTTTCTATTTGTGTTTTTGCATTAGCATAATCTAGATCTAATGAGAGTTTAGTGTCTATTAAGTCTTCTTCAAGTGATCTCAAATTAACATCAGCTTGTCTCACTTTTGAACGGGTGCTAAATCCAGTAAAAATAGGCACATATAGATTAAGTCCTATTGCAGAATAATCAGACCAGTATACTCCTTGAGAAGGTCTAGCGCCTAATGGCATCTCAGGTCCTTGCCCAATATAATTGTAACCTGCAGATAAAGATAGTGTGGGATAGTATGCAGCTAGTACCGCTTTCTTTTGAAATTCTAGCAGCTGCTGTTGTTTTTTCAGTAACAAATATTCAGTTCTATTTGCTGTATTAGGATTTTCTGTAAACGCCTGAGGTGTAACTTCAAATTGTGCTACTGGAATCTCAATTTCTGTTTCGATTGGCATTCCCATATAGAATTTTAATGCGTTTTCTTGCAGTTGTACTGCATTGAGCACCTGTTGACGTTGGGTTTTTATATTTGATATTTTTACTAATGTACGATCAAGATCAATTTTTTTGGCTAAACCATTGTCATACTGCCCTTGAATGATATTTTTTACTTTCACCGTATTGTTATACGTACTATCTAAAACGGTTAAGTTTTGTCTTTTAACGTACACAGAATAATAGTTGTTGGCAACGCGCTCAATAACTTGTTCCTCTGTTAATTGTGCATTGATAATATAAAATTCTCGTGTTGTTTTTGCTGCTTTTAAACCTGTAAAGACTGCTTGGTCAAACAAGTTTTGCGTAAGCGAAACTCCTGCTGTTGAAATCCATTTTTGTCCAAAAGTTGCTTGAATAATTGTTCCAGGTTGTCCAAAACCAGCACCGTCAATAACGCTTGTTTGCAAAATTGGGTTGTAGTTCAAGCTTCCTGTAGCAGCAATTTGCGGTAAAGCTCTAGAACGTACCTCTTCAATTTGGTAGCCACTATTTTCAATCTTCAGTTGCGCTTTTTTAGCATCTGATTTATTTGCTAAGGCATACTCAATGGCTTGCTTAAGCGTTAAGGTTTTCACTTCCTGTGCTTGGCCAGTTAGTGCCATGGTCAAGAATGTAATTAAAAGTAGTTTTCTCATTATATTTCTGGGTTTAGTAAGTGTTTTTCTAGTTCTATTATTCCTTTAGTTGTTGCCATAGCTCTCGTATGATATTCTAATGCCTCAAGCTCTAATCCTTTTGTTTCTTTATCAGAACTTGTATCTCCATTGATGCTAAAAATGAGCATGTAGTAAAACTTTACATAACTTGCTACATTGAGATCCTCGCGGTAATGGCCATCTCGTATTCCTTTTAATATGTTCTTCTCAAAACACATTGAACACTCTTGTATCTCTGTAAGCATTACTTTTTCGTAAATCTCTGGGTAATGTCTTTTTAATTGAAATAGGGGAGATGAGTCAACTATTGAATGAAACATTTCACTAAATTTATTTCTTATTTTAAAACTCTCCTCAATTGCATTGTAATTTTGTTGCACAATAGATTCGATGTTTTCATGGACTTCCTTGTGTAGTAGCTTCGTGCTCTCTTCGATTAACAATTCTTTATTGCAAAAATATTTATAAATAGTTTTTTTAGAAATGCACATCTCTCCAGCAATATCGTCCATAGTAATGCTTTTAAAGCCTAACTTTATAAACATCTCACTTGCTTTTGCTATAATTTTCTCTTTCATTTATTTTTCTTCTACAAAGAAACAGCTAATAAAAAGGTCTCTTTGTTAATTTATTACTCAAAAGTTATAAAATTTGAATGTATTGTGCTAATGCGTAGTATTTTACCTTATTTTATTAGGCAATTTTTATGAAATTAGATTAACTAAACTATTTGAATATATTTATTTAGATAACAAACTCAAGGTTAGCGGTTAAACTAATATCTTGTCCAAGCGAAATACCATTAGTATGATTGTAAGCATTTGCAACTAAATCAAAATCTTTACGTTTGATTAAACCAGATATTTCAAAAATTGCGGTTTTAATGCCATTCTGTGTTGTAATGTTTAGTAATTGCGCATCTAGCTCCACAGTTCTAGTTATATTATTTACGGTAAGGTTTCCCTTTAAAAAGTTAATATTTGCGCTAATTTTTTGAAAAGAGGTGGATTTGAAAGTGATGTTTGGAAACGTATTACTATCCAAATAATCATTTATATATAAAGGACTGTCAATATTTTTTAAATTTGACTCCTGATTTTTCACATCCAAATCAAATTCTATACAGGCATTTTCAACCTCATTGTTATGCATGTCTATCGAACCCTTAAATTTATTTAAAGATCCTGAAATGTAAGCTATTATAGAGTGCCTAGCTTTAATAAGTACATCTGACTGATTGGAATTTAAAGACCATTTTGTAGTACTAATTTGTAAAGTTGCTTCCATAAAATCGCTATTCTAAATGTTAATTTTTTGTGCAAATGTAGGCAGGAAACTTTAGGAACCAAAATAGTTTCCATTGTTTTTTGTTTATTTTAACATTTAGTTAAGATTGCAAGTTTGTAATGAGATTTGAATGCTGTAAATTAGCCGAAAATTATTTTTATGCATGCTATCAATCAATATCAAGATTTCTTTATTAGCTATTTAAAAGCGCAGTCTATTTCTCGCGAACCTAAAAACCTATATGATCCTATAATTTATATTTTAGATTTAGGAGGAAAGAGAATTCGACCTGTACTAACATTAATGGCTGCAGAAGTTTTTGATGCTAATTATGAAAAGGCTTTGCCAGCTGCAATGGCGGTAGAAGTTTTTCATAATTTTTCATTAGTGCATGATGATATTATGGATGAAGCACCTTTACGTAGAGGTGAAGTGACAGTCCATGAAAAATGGGATTTAAACACGGGGATTTTATCTGGTGATGCGATGTTAATTCTAGCATATCAATATTTTGAACAGTATGAAGCTCCAGTTTTTATGGAGTTAGCCAAATTATTTAGTAAAACAGCTCTTGAAGTATGTGAAGGGCAACAATGGGATGTCGATTTTGAAACTCGCGATGATGTTACTATTGCTGAGTATTTAAAGATGATAGAGTACAAAACAGCAGTCCTTGTTGCAGCAGCCATGAAAATGGGTGCGCTTGTTGCGGGAACTACGATAGAGAACGCTTGTTTAATTTATGAGTTTGGACTTTATTTAGGTTTGGCTTTTCAACTGCAAGATGATTATTTAGATGCTTTTGGGAATCCTGAAACCTTCGGGAAGCAAGTTGGCGGTGACATCATCGAAAACAAAAAAACCTATTTGTACCTTAAAGCAATGGAGTTTTCATCGAATGATGTATCAGATAAGTTGAAAACGTTATTCGCAACTCAACCTACAGATAGTACTGCTAAAATAGAAATAGTAAAAGAGATCTTTAATACCTCTGGTGCTAGTAAAGCGACACAGCAAGCGATGCAAGATTTTACATTTAAAGCTTTTGAAACTTTAGATCGAATGGATATTAGCAAGGAGAAAAAAGAAATACTGAAAGCTTTTGGTGAAAACCTAATGGGCCGAAAAGTGTAATTTTCTTTTCGAAAATAAATTGCATTACGAGAAATAAAACTGCTGTTTTAAAGATCCAAAATATATGTTTGTAGCCCCTATAAATACAGATTTGTTACTTGTTGAAGCACAAGAACAATCGCTATATTTAAAATTAATTATCCAAATAAATAAAGATTTCAATTTAGCAAATGAAGGCATTGATTTTCCCATGAGCATTTCTCCTGAGGAACTCAAAATTCAATTGCATGAAAAAATCTACCGCATGATCATGTACAAATTTGCAGAATACCTAAACCTGCTATACATTATCGATGTTGCTGAGGAAGAGGTTAAAAAACTTGACGGATCTGATCTTGTTGTCCTAGCGGAACAAGTAACTTATTTGCTTCTAAAAAGAGAGTGGCAAAAAGTCTGGTTTAAGAACAACTATTAATTAAAAATATACTCTTACGAAAGGCATAAATGCACTACTGTAAGCAGCATCATTTTCATTGTACAAAACATTGTAACGACCTCCTATGGTAACATTATTAGTACGGTAACCTGCGCCTAAAAATAAACCAGTATTCCAGAAGTTGCGTGTGTTACTGCTATTATTAAAGTCGTCCTCAACGCTCACATTAACACGAAGTTGCTCTAATTCAACTGAAAGTTGGATTTGTTCAATTGGGTTCACTAGTGCGATCAGGCTTCCTCCATATAAATTTGAAGTGTAAAAATCTTTTTGACTTACATAGCTGTACTGTGCACCAATTCCTAAAGCAACGTAGGGATTAAAATTATAAATCGCGCTAGGAGCAATTGAAATATCAGTGTAACCTGAGCCAAAACCTAATCCTAAACCGCCTCCAAATTGCACTTTTTCCCAAAAATCACTTTGCGATTGTTTTTTAAACGGTTGTTGTTGTGCTGATAAAGCACTGCATAATACAAGGCTTGCACTAAATATAATGTATTTAAATTGGCTGAAGAAAGGGTAATTTGTCATAACTATCTAAATTTTTAACATTTTAACACATAAAAGTAACTTAAAATAAATGTAAACTTAGTTGATTATTGTACTTTTGTCAAACTATTTTAACAAAAAGTATATTCAATAAATATTATGGACAGGTTTTCATTTTTAAACGCAGCACATACAGAATTTTTTGCACAATTATACGATCAGTACTTAGAGAACCCAGACAGCGTTGAGCCGAGCTGGAGAGCTTTTTTTCAAGGTTTCGACTTTGGAATGGAAACGTACAATGGTGAAAACCCTGTACAACATATAGTTAACGAAGTAGCCTCAGGCTCAGTTGACTACTCTAAAATTTCTGAAAAACTTCAAAAGGAGTTTGATGTATTAAAATTAGTCGAAGGCTACCGCTCTCGAGGACATTTATTTACTAAAACAAACCCAGTAAGAGATAGAAGGACATTCGAACCTAATCTTGATATTACAAATTTTGGACTTACATCAGCAGATTTAAATACTGTTTTTGATGCAGCCAAAATTATCGGTATAGCACCCACAACATTAAGCGATATCATTAAACACTTAGATACAACATACTGTCAACACATTGGTGTAGAGTATATGTACATCAGGAAACCTGAGATTGTTAAATGGATTCAAAACAAAGTAGGAGTAAACGATAATCAACCTAACTTTTCACCTGAAGAGAAAAAAACGATTCTTGATAAGTTAAACCAAGCGGTTTCTTTTGAGAATTTCTTGCATACTAAATATGTAGGACAAAAGCGTTTTTCATTAGAAGGAGGAGAGTCTATCATTCCTGCACTTGATTCATTAATAGAAAAAGCAGCTGAGCTTGGTGTAGAACAATTTGTAATGGGAATGGCTCATCGTGGTCGTTTGAATGTTTTGGCTAATATTTTTGGTAAATCAACTCAAGATATCTTTGGGGAGTTTGACGGAAAAGATTACGATCAAGAATATTTTGACGGTGATGTAAAATACCATTTAGGTCTCACTGCTGATAAAATTACAAGTACAGGTAAAAAAATCAATATCAATCTTGCACCTAACCCTTCTCACCTTGAAACAGTAGGTGCAGTAATTGAGGGAATTACTAGAGCAAAACAAGATAAATATTTCCCAAATGATTTTTCTAAGGTATTGCCAATCGCTGTTCACGGTGATGCTGCAATTGCAGGGCAAGGATTGCTTTATGAAATTATCCAGATGGCACAACTTGACGGATACAAAACTGGAGGAACAATTCATATTGTAATCAACAACCAAGTTGGTTTTACAACAAACTACCTTGATGCTCGTTCATCAACGTATTGTACAGATGTTGCCAAAGTTACTTTGTCTCCAGTATTACATGTTAATGCTGATGATCCTGAAGCAGTTGTTCACGCAATCGATTTTGCTTTAGATTTCAGAATGCAGTTTGGTCGTGATGTATTTATTGACTTATTAGGATATAGAAAATACGGTCACAATGAAGGTGATGAGCCTCGTTTTACACAACCAGTTTTATATAAAATAATTGCAAAGCACAAGAATCCAAGAGATCTTTATGCTGAAAAATTATTATCAGAGGGTGTTATAGATGCTACTTTTGTAAACGGACTTGAAAAAGAGTACAAAGCAAAAATGGAAGTAAATCTTGAAGCTTCTCGTAAAAAAGATTTAACAGTGATCACGCCGTTCATGAAAAATGAGTGGTTAGGATTTGAGCAAGTTTCTAATAAAATTATGCTTGAAGATGTAGATACATCATATTCAAGAGAAGGACTTACTGAAGTTGCTAATGCTGTTTGCAATTTACCTTCAGATAAAAAATTCATCAATAAAATTCAAAAGCTAATCAACGATAGAAAAACAATGTTTTTCGAAACGAATAAATTAGACTGGGGAATGGCTGAGCATTTAGCTTACGGTTCTTTACTGCAAGAAGGCTTTGATGTACGTATTTCAGGGCAAGACGTGGAGCGTGGTACATTCTCACACCGTCATGCTGTTGTAAAAGTAGAAGACTCTGAAGAGGAAGTTGTACTGATTAACAATCTTGAAGGTAAAAAAGGGAATTTCAATATTTATAATTCGCTTTTATCTGAGTACGGAGTACTAGGTTTTGATTATGGATATGCATTAGCAAACCCAAATACATTAACAATCTGGGAAGCACAATTTGGAGATTTCTCTAACGGTGCACAAATCATGATTGACCAGTACATCTCTTGTGGAGAAGACAAATGGAACAATCAAAATGGTATTGTTTTACTATTGCCACACGGATACGAAGGACAAGGAGCTGAGCATTCATCGGCTAGAATGGAACGTTACTTACAACTTTGTGCAAGACACAATATGTTTGTTGCTGACTGTACAACACCAGCTAACTTCTTCCACTTGTTGAGAAGACAAATGAAAACAAAATTCCGTAAACCGTTAATCGTGTTTACACCTAAGAGTTTGTTGCGTGATCCTAGATGTGTATCAACAATTGAAGAGTTTGAAAACGGAAGTTTCCAAGAAACAATAGACGATACTACTGTAAACAAAGCTGATGTAAAAACATTAGTTTTCTGTACAGGAAAATTCTATTATGATATCACTGCTGAGAGAGAGAACAACGGCCGTAATGATGTTGCAGTTGTAAGAATCGAACAGTTATTCCCACTTCCAGTTGAGGAGATGAAAGCAATTATTGCACTTTATCCAAATGCTGATGATTACGTTTGGGCTCAAGAAGAACCAAAAAACATGGGAGCGTATAGCTTTATGTTAATGAACTTCAACTTGGTAAAATGGAGATTAGCTTCATTAAAAGCCTACTCTGCGCCAGCGTCAGGAAGTTATACAAGAGCAAAACGCAGACATGCAGATGCTATTAAAATGGTATTCGATAAAGATTTATTTAGATAAAAATTAGTTTAAAGTTTAAGGTTTAAAGTGGTATTAAATGCACTTTGAACTTTAAACAATTCAAACCTTAAACAAAAAAAAGATGATTTTAGAAATGAAAGTCCCATCACCAGGGGAATCTATAAAAGAAGTTGAAATTGCAACATGGTTAGTACAAGACGGAGATTATGTTGAAAAAGACCAAGCAATTGCTGAAGTAGATTCAGATAAAGCGACCCTTGAATTACCAGCGGAAGCAAGCGGAATTATCACTTTAAAAGCAGAAGAAGGTGACGCAGTAGCAGTAGGGGCAGTAGTTTGTCATATTGATACAGCAGCAGCAAAACCAGAAGGTTCAGCAGCTGCGGCACCTGCAGCAGCAGCTCCAGCTGCCGAAGCACCAAAAGCAGCTCCAGCTCCAGTAGCAGCGGCTCCAGCTCCAACAGCAACTTATGCTACAGGAACACCATCTCCAGCAGCAAGAAAAATATTAGACGAAAAAAATATCGCTCCAGCAGCTGTAACAGGAACTGGTAAAGACGGTAGAATTACTAAAGATGATGCTGTAAATGCAGTACCATCAATGGGAACTCCTACAGGTGGAAGCCGTGGTCAAGAGCGTACAAAATTATCAATGTTGCGTCGTAAAGTAGCTGAACGCTTAGTTGCAGCCAAGAATGAAACGGCTATGTTAACTACTTTCAACGAAGTAAACATGACGCCTATCAATACAATTCGTAATCAGTATAAAGATGAATTCAAAGCAAAACATGGTGGTGTAGGTCTTGGATACATGTCTTTCTTTACTAAAGCGGTTACTAGAGCATTAAAATTATATCCAGATGTGAACTCTATGATGGATGGTGATTATAAAATTGCTTACGATTTTTGTGATATCTCTATCGCAGTATCAGGTCCAAAAGGTTTAATGGTTCCTGTTGTTCGTAATGCAGAAAATTTAACTTTCCGTGGTGTTGAGGCTGATATCAAAAGATTAGCAATTAGAGCACGTGATGGTCAAATTACTGTTGATGATATGACTGGTGGAACTTTTACAATCACTAATGGTGGTGTATTTGGTTCTATGTTATCTACTCCTATTATCAATCCACCACAATCAGGAATCTTAGGTATGCACAATATTATTGAGCGTCCTATTGCTGTAAATGGTAAGGTAGAAATTCACCCTATGATGTACGTAGCACTTTCTTATGACCATAGAATCATTGATGGTAAAGAATCTGTAGGTTTCCTAGTAGCTATCAAAGAAGCGTTAGAAAATCCAATGGAGTTGCTTTTAGACAACAATCCTAAGAAAGCTTTTGAACTATAGTAGTTTATCCTTATATTGCAAAAACTAAAAAAACCTTAAACATTCATTTGTTTAAGGTTTTTTTAGTTTTACTATTCATTAAAACCTAATTAAATGCTAGACTTAAAAAATTGTATTAAAGTTTTAACCCTTGCCATTTTGTTGACTAACGCAAACTTTGCATTCGCTCAAAAGAAGAAAAAGGATAAAAAAGAAGCAACGATTAAAGAAACAATACATGTAGATGATGACGAAGTTTATGAAGTAATGGAGGTTGAGGAGGTTGTTAATGTTTCTGATTCATACAATAGGCTTTCAAGCGATAAAATAAATGAGGATACTAAATGGGTTTATAGTAAATATAGATCAAGTGATAGAAAATACGGAATTTCAAAGCGCGGTAAGATGATTTTACCCATGCTTTTTTCTAGACAAATCTATAACAAAGTGAGTGGAGATACTGCTTTTTGTATGGGAATTGGAGCTAACTATGGGCTCTACAATATTGATAAGGAAAATTGGGAGATTCCAATGATGTATGCTACTTTGAAACATCTTGGCAACGATATTTTTTTGGCAAGAGCCAAATCTGGGTATTACGGACTTATAAATAGAAGTAATGAGGTATTGATTCCGTTTGAGTGGGGTGAAATCTCTCGTTTTGAAGGTATAGATAATTACTATCTAATACGTGATAAAAAGAATTCGCTTAGAGGAGTTTATAGCTTATTACGCGATCAATTTGTGATTCCTTGTGAGTATAAAAGTTTCAGTAAGATTAGAAATGACAACTTGTATAAAGTAAACAATAACAAGGGGTATAACTTAATTACAATTGACAATAAAACGGTTCTTAAAAATTGGTATCAAGAATTGCATACAATTAGAGATAGTAAAAACTTCATCGTCAAGCTAAATGATAAAATGGGTATCATAGATGAGAACGAAAATATAATTGTTCCTATCGAATATCAAAACATTAGAGTTTCTAGATATAATGACGGATCTTATTTAGCAATTAATAAAGAGGGAAAGTACGGTTGTATTACAGCAAATGGGGAGATTTCGTTACCCTTTGAATATGATTTTATAAACACTTCGTACTCTAATAGCTTAACAACTAGGAAAGGCGATAAATGCGGAATGATACAAGTAAATAATGGAAGCCCACACGAAATTGTAACTTGTGAATACGATGCAATTATCGTTGATAAAGAATCGCTGATCGTCAAGAAGAAGGATAAGTTTGGAATATTGGATTCATATGGAAAATTAATTGCGCCATGTGAATATGAGTCTATTGAAAAAGTACTGTTTAAAAACTATTCTAGCAATTATATATACCTAGCTAAAAAAGATAATAGATACACAATACTAGATAAAGGTTCTCGCGAAATAACAGCAAAAGGCTATGATCTAATTACACCTATCGTATCGCTAGACGTTAGAAA
>TARA_R110002033_G_scaffold1198_14_pt1 | contig 13146 bp, 9 predicted proteins | sample TARA_R110002033 | Tara Oceans TARA_R110002033 (sample SAMEA4397051) | marine metagenome | biome: Polar Biome; feature: [SRF] surface water layer (ENVO:00010504); material: water (ENVO:00002006), including particulate matter (ENVO:01000060) such as... | depth 5 m
GCCGCTTGGCCGGGGCAAGGTAAGGCGCACCTTTCAGCGTCTCGTCACCCTGCGCGGCGCGCCGGGCAATCGATTCCAGCGAGGCGCAGAACTGGTCCAGCGTCGCCTTGCTCTCGGTCTCGGTTGGCTCGATCAGCATCGCGCCATGCACCACCAGCGGGAAGTACATGGTCATAGGGTGATAGCCTTCGTCGATCAGCGCCTTGGCGATATCGAGCGTCTCAATCCCGTCCGCCGTGAACGCATCCGAAAACAGCGCCTCGTGCATGCAATAGCCCTCGAAGGCAGGCGTCATCACATGCTTCAGCTTCGCTGCGATATAGTTCGCGTTCAGCACGGCATCCTCGGCAACCTGTTTCAGGCCATCGGCGCCATGGCTGAGAATGTAAGCCAGCGCACGCACGAACATGCCCATCTGGCCATGGAAGGCCACCATCCGGCCAAAGCTCTCGCTCGCTTCGCCGTCCATGTCCTCGACCAGCGAGTAGACGCCGTCTTCGTTTTTCACCACGAAGGGCACAGGCGCATAAGGCGCCAGCGCTTCGGAGAGGACAGTCGGGCCCGAGCCCGGCCCGCCGCCGCCATGCGGGGTGGAGAAGGTCTTGTGCAGGTTGATGTGCATCGCGTCGACGCCCAGGTCGCCTGGCCGCACACGGCCCACGATGGCGTTGAAGTTCGCGCCGTCACAATAGAAGTAGCCGCCCGCCGCGTGGATCAGGTCGGCGATCTCCTTGATGTCCGTCTCGAACAGGCCGCACGTATTTGGATTGGTCAGCATGATGCCGGCCACGTCATCCGTGCGCTCCAGCTTCGCCCGCAGCATGTCCATGTCGACACGGCCCCGCGCATTCGCCTTGATCTCGTCAACCTCGAACCCGCACTGCACAGCCGTCGCCGGGTTCGTGCCATGGGCCGAGGCCGGCACCAGAACGCGCTTGCGCGTCTCGCCCTCGCCGCGCGCGATCAGCGCCTGACGGATCGCCAGCATGCCCGCCAGCTCGCCATGTGCGCCCGCCTTCGGGCTCATCGCGACGGCTGGCATGTTTGTCAGCGTCTTCAGCCAGGTCGCCAGTTCGTCGATCAGTTCCAGCGCGCCCTGCACGGTCGCCTGCGGCTGCATCGGGTGGATGTCGCCAAAGCCCGGCAGGCGCGCCATCTTTTCGTTGAGGCGCGGATTGTGCTTCATCGTGCAGCTGCCCAGCGGAAAGAAGCCGAGGTCGATGGCATAATTGCGCTGCGACAGGCGCATGTAATGGCGCACCATTTCCGGCTCGGACAGGCCCGGCAGGCCAGTCGCCACTTTCCGTGCGACGCCGCCAAGGCGACCCGTGCGGTTCTTCGGCGCTGGCAGGTCAACGCCGGTGGTCTCACTGGTCCCGATCTCGAAGATCAGCCCCTCAGCCTGCAACAGGCCTCGCGAGCCCGAAACGGTCTCGATGTCGGACACGGACATCGATGTCGGCGCCGTTGGGCGGCCTTGCGTGTTCATGGTCATCAGACAATCTCCTTCAGCGCAGCCGCATAGGCTTCAATATCTTCCGGCGTCGAGCATTCCGTCGCCGCGCAGATGATCACGTCGCCCATATGCTCGGCCGGGAACAGGCGGCTTGCCCGCACGCCGCCGACAACGCCCGCTTCGTCCAGCATGGCCAGAACGGCTTCGACATTCATGGGTGTACGGAACGCAAACTCGTTGAAAAAACGCGGCGTCAGGATTTCCACACCTGGCACAGCCTCCAGTGCATCGGCCAGGTCACACGCCGCCTCATGATTCAGAAGCGCAAGATCCTTCAGCCCCTTGTCGCCCAGCAGCGTCATGTGCGCCGTAAAGGCCAGCGCGCAGAGCCCTGAGTTCGTGCAGATATTCGACGTCGCCTTGTCGCGGCGGATATGCTGCTCGCGCGTCGACAGGGTCAGCACGAAGCCGCGCTTGCCGTCTGCATCCACGGTCTCGCCGCACAGGCGCCCCGGCATCTGTCGCACCAGTTTCTCGGTACACGCAAAGAGGCCGACATACGGTCCACCAAAGCCGAGCGGCACGCCGATCGACTGCCCCTCGCCCACGGCAATGTCCGCGCCCATTTCACCCGGAGGCGTCACAAGGCCAAGGCTGACCGCCTCGGTAAATACCGACACGAACAGCGCCTTCTTCTCATGAGCGGCGTCGGCCACGGCGGAAAGGTCTGTCACCGTACCGAAAATGTTCGGGCTCTGGCCGATCACACAGGCCGTCTGGTCGTCCACGGCCTCGGCCAGCGCCATCTCGCCGTCGACAGCCACCGGAAGGTGCACCGCCTCAAGCCCCTGCGCTTCGCACAGCAGCTTTGTCGCCGCCGCATAATGCGGATGCAGGCCGCCCGACAGGATCACCTTCTTCCGGCGCGTCACGCGGCACGCCATCACGGCCGCCTCGGCGCAAGCCGTCGAGCCGTCATACATGGAGGCATTCGCGACATCCATCGCCGTCAGCGCCGCCACCTGCGTCTGGAATTCGAACAGGGTCTGCAGCGTGCCCTGTGCGATTTCCGGCTGGTAAGGTGTATAGGTCGTCAGGAATTCAGAGCGCTGGATCACCATGTCCACTGAGGCCGGAATGTGGTGCTTGTAGGCGCCTGCACCGACAAAGAACGGGCCTGACGAGGCCGACCGGTTCTTTGCAGCGAGTTTCGAGAGATGGCGTTCAACGGCCAGCTCCCCCTGATGGTCCGGCAGGCCGGATACCTTGCCACCAAGGCGGGCCGATTCCGGCACGTCGCCATAGAAGTCATCCGCGCTTTTCGCGCCGATCACTTTCAGCATGGCCTTGCGGTCGTCATCAGTCAGGGGAAGATAGCGCATGGATTACAGGCCTTTGCAGAATTCGAAATAGGCGTCCTTGTCCATCAGGCCGGACAATTCCTCGCCGTGCGACAGGCGGATCACGCAGAACCAGCCTTCGGTCTCGGGGTGCTCGTTCACGGTCTCCGGCTTGTCAGCCAGCACGGCATTCGCGTCGACCACTTCACCGCTTACCGGTGCGTACACGTCAGACGCGGCCTTGACGCTCTCGACGACGGCCATGTCGTCGCCCTTCTTGAACACCTTGCCAACTTCAGGCGTCTCGACGAACACGACGTCGCCCAGCTGGTCGGCTGCATATTTCGTGATGCCCACGGTGCCGAGTTCGCCATGGACCGTCACCCATTCATGGTCTTCGGTATAGAATGTGGCCTGTTGTGTCAGATGAACGCTCATAATCTTGCCCTATCGCTTGTAATTGTGGGGAACAAACGGCAGGGCGACCACTTCGCCCGGCCGTGCCTTGCCTCTGACCATCAGGTCGATTTTCGTGCCCGGCGCCGCATGGGCGACCGCGACATATCCCATGGCCACCGGATGATCGACCGTCGGGCCAAAGCCGCCGGACGTCACGACGCCGACCACCTCGCCGTCAATCTCGATCGCTGTGCCTTCCCGGGCCGGTGCGCGCTCCAGCGGGCGGATGCCCACGCGCTTCTCGGCCACGCCGTCCTGTATGCTCGCAAGGATGCGTGCGGCGCCGGGGAAGTCGCCCGCCTCACGCCGCCTGCGCTGGATCACCCAGCCAAGGTCTGCCTCGATCGGGTCGCGCGACGGGTCCATGTCATGCCCGTAGAGGCAGAGACCCGCCTCAAGCCGCAGCGAGTCCCGCGCGCCAAGGCCGATCATCTCGACCCGGTCATCCGTCAGCATCTCGTCGATCAGTGGCAGGCCCGCTGCCGGGCTCACCAACACCTCGAACCCGTCCTCGCCCGTATAGCCGCAGCGCGATACGATACAGCGTGTCCCGTTCAGCTCGAACGGCATGTGGTGCATGAATTTCAGCTCTTCGCAGCCCGGGAAGAAATCGCTCATCACGTCAACCGCTTCAGGCCCCTGCAGCGCAAACAGGATGCGGTCATCGGCGCGCGTCAGCACGGCCTTGCCCGCAAGCGCTTTCTCGAAAATTGCCCAGTCCTGTTCCTTCACCGCGCCGTTGACGACGATGTAGAGGCTGCCCTGCGCTTCATCGCCCAACGGGCGCGTGATGATCAGGTCGTCAAGGATGCCGCCCTCTTCGTTAAGCAAAACGGTCAGGCGCGCCTGCCCTTGCTTCAGGCCGGCAATGTCGCTCGGCACCAATGTCTCGACCAGCGCGGCAATTTTCGCATGCGCTTCATCTCCGCCGCCAATGCCCTCTTCCAGCGACAGGAAGCATGGCCCCATATGGCTCACATCGAACAGGCCCGCATGGTTGCGTGTCCATTTGTGCTCGTCCATCACGCCCATCGGGTATTGAACGGGCATTTCATAGCCCGCGAACGGCACGAGCTTTGCGCCCAGCTGTTCATGCAGGTCGTAAAGCGGTGTGCGCTTCAGGTCGTCGTGTGTGTCATCAGCCATGGCGCCATCAATCCAAAGGGTGACGGATCGACCCCATGGCCGAAATACCGTCGCCCCCGCTGTCCTGGGCGCCTGAGAGATTCCGCCCGGATAACGGGCTTGCTCCTTCGGCGAGGCCTCGAAGGCCTCTTTCCAGCGTGTTGACCCTGTCCGGTCCTTTTGCCTGAGCGTTTCCGGGGCGGTTGCGCCTTCGGCGGCAGCCTCTAAGGACTGCTCTCTCCCGGGACAGGGTTTGAATTGATTCCGGAACTAGACCGAATTCAGGCGCCCGGCAAGTCGGGAGTATGCCAGTTAGCTCCCTATCCACAATGTGCCTGCTGATCGGTCACTCACCAGGCCCATCGCATGATTAATCGGGTTTTAGGGGTTATGAGATAACACGTCTGCCAAATGGACGGCTTTGGCAGATATTGGTGACCATGCTTACAACAACGCAATCACCGGCGACCGACAAGGGCTATGCGCTTTTCTCGCGTAACTCTCTCATGTTCGCGCTCTTCGCAGTCGTGATCCCGAACGTCCTGTTCCTGCTCGTCGCACCTTTCTATATCGCCTCGCGGCTGATCTCTCCCCTCCTCTTCCTTGCGGCAGGCATAGCTGGCCTCTTCCTGTCCGCACGCCTGACCTTCCTGCTCTTCCTCGCAGCAGGGCTCATTGATCTCACGCTCATGGTCATGATGGCCTTCCATCTGCCCTTTGATGTGGCGATGGATTCGCTCAAATACGCCGCCTCCATCAACCCGGCCAAGTCAGCGCTATATATCTGCATAGTGCTCTTCGTCACAGCAACATCCGCGCTCTCGGCCTACCTGATCAGCCGGAACCGCACCAAACTGCGTCAAGCCTCCCTCGTGCCTGCCCTTCTGCTTGCCGCCGGGCTTTCCGGCGCAGACCTCGCCTGGACCCAGCCATATTTCAATAAGCCCGACGTGCCTTTCCAGAGCGCGCGCACAATGTCCGGCCTGAGCGCAGACGCAATCATCGGCGGGCACGCCAACCTCCTGATCGTCGTGGTTGAGGGCATGGGCGCCTATGCAGACCCTGAAGAACGCCAGCTCCTGAAATCGGTCCTGACCAAGAACCTGCCCGAGGGCCGCTTCAACGTCGAGGACGGCCAGACCTATTATTCCGGTTCCACAACAGGCGCCGCATCGCGCGAATTATGCAACCGCTGGGGCGATTATATCGACTATCTGACTGGCGCCCCGACCGAAAATTGCCTGCCGAACCAACTGGATGCGGCCGGCTATGAAACGATCGCCTTCCACGGCTTTACGATGGACATGTTCCAGAGGGACAAATGGTACCCGCGCATTGGCTTCCAGAAAATGGAATTCATGGACCAGCTCGAAGTCGAACAACCGGAACACTTCGTGCAGCGCTGCGGCAGCGTGTTCAGTGGCCTCTGCGATGCAGATGTCGGCAAGGCCGTGCACGCGACACTAAAGACCGAACCGGATACGCCCAAATTCATCTACTGGCTGACGCTCAACAGCCATATCCCTTATGTGGACAGTCAGAATGATACGATGAGCTGCCGGTCCGCCGCACCGAAAATCCGCAATAAGACAGTGTGCGAACTGACAAACCTCTGGGCGATCGTGTTTGAACAGGTCAACGAGATTGCGTCAGACCCTGATCTCACCAACACGGATATCCTGATTGTCGGAGACCACCATACGCCACTTTGGGAGCGCGCCGCGAAGGATGATTTCGTGCTCGGCAAGGTCGACTGGATCCTGCTGCGCCACAACGACTGACCTAAGGCTTACCCTTACATCCGCTCCGGCACATCAATCCCCAGAATCTGGAGACCTGCCTCCAATTGGTGCAATACTGCGCTTGCCAGCGCCAAACGGCTCGCCCGCAGCACCGGGTCGCTCTCATTGGCAATCGGCAGCGCGCCATAGAACGCACTGAACGCCTGGCTGAGGCCATAGACGTGCTCGCACAGGATATGCGGCATGCGCTTCTCCCGCGCGCCCAGCAGGGCCGCGCCAAAGCCATCCAGGGCCAGCACAAGCGCCCGCTCGGCGTCATGGCCCACGGCAATCTCGCCCGGCGCATTGCCATCGGCCTCGGCCCGCCGCAGCAGCGACTTGATACGCACGGCAGCATACATCAGGTAAGGGCCCGTCTTGCCTTCAAAGCTCGTGAAGCGGTCGAGGTCGAAAACGTAATTCGTCGTGCGTGTGTTCTGCAGGTCAGCAAAGCGCAGGGCCGCGACTGCCACCAGTCGCGCAACATTTGCCCGTTCCTCTGCGCCCATATCCTCCGGCAGGTTCGCGGCGCCGAGCTTGCGGTCGGCTTCCTCGAACGCCATCGCATTCAGGTCAGCGAGGCGCAGCACGCCGCCTTCGCGCGTCTTGAACGGCTTGCCATCCGGCCCGTTCACTGTGCCGAAACCGATATGTTCCATATGGCCTTCGTCGATCAGGCCCACGAGTTCTGCCGCGCGGAACACCTGCTCGAAATGCAGCGCCTGACGCTGGTCCACCACGTAGAGCATGCGCTCCGGCACCGGATGCATCGTGCTCATCCGGTCCTCGATCGTCGCCAGATCGGTCGTATGATAGCCCGTGCCGCCGCGCGAATTCAGCAGCATGACCGGTGGCATCTCTTTCTTGTCGCTCTCCTTGGCGACATGAACGATCAGCGCACCATCGCTTTCCTCTGCGAGGCCAGCGGTGCGGAACTGTTCGATCAGGCCGGGGATCAGATGGTCGACATCGCTCTCGCCCTTCCAGAGGTCGAACGAGACGTTCAGGAACGCATAATCCACCTTCAGCGCGGCCACCGACACGTCGATGAAATGCTTCAGCAGCGCGCGATAGCCGGGCCGTCCCGTCTGCAGTTCGGCCACGGCATTCTGCGAACGCTGGTTCCGCGCCGGGTCTTCCTTGGCCTTGTTGCTGGCAGCCGGATAGAGCCGTCCGAGATCCTCAATCGTGACAGGCGGCTCTTCCGGGTAAGGCCCGGAATAATTGGCATCGAAATAGATCAGGTCCGGCTGCTCGTCGTACAGCTCGGTCACAAGGTGGCCCATTTGCAGGCCCCAGTCGCCCAGGTGCGTATCCGACGTCACCCGGTCGCCCAGGAAGCGCAACAGGCGCTGCAGCGTGTCGCCGATCACGGCAGAGCGCAAATGGCCAACGTGCATGGGCTTGGCCACATTCGGCCCGCCAAAGTCGATCACCGTCACCTGCGCGTCTGGTGCCGGTTCGGCGCCTGCCAGCCTGTCGCCCAGCACTTCAGCTGCGCGCCCCGAGAGCGCCGCGTCCGACACGCGAATATTGATAAAGCCCGGCCCGGCCACTTCCGCTGAAAGCACCAGCGGATAGGCCTTCAGCGCATCTGCCACGGCGGCGGCGATCTCGCGCGGGTTCTTGCCCGCCGCCTTGGCCGCGCCCATGGCGCCATTGCACTGGAAGTCAGCCAGTTCGGGCTTATCCGAGCGACGCACCGCGCCCCAGCGTTCCTCCAACCCCATGGCGGAGAAAGCGGCGCCCGCGGCCGCCGTCAGGTCTCTCGTCAGGCTGGCCATGGTCTAGTTTTCGGCGTTGAGCAGGAAGCGCTTGCCCGCGCGGTTGAACTCGAGCTGGTCCGCCGACAGGTCAAAGCCGACAACGATCTCGAAGTTCGTTCCGGCAATCGATTCATCCAGGCGCGGGATCAGGATCTTGCTGAAGGATTCCGTCTTGCCGTCCAGCTTCTTGCCGTTGAAGTCGGCTTCCACATTGTAATATTCCTTGGCCAGAACCTTGCCGTTACGGCGCGTAACCGCGACGAAATACGGATAGGTGTGGCTGTCCTTGTCGGCGGCTGGGCCCTTGCCGAAGGCGAAGTCGATTTCCAGCTGGGCGTCCAGCGGGTCCTTGCCGGCATAACGGCAGAAGCTGCGCACATCGGTGATTTCAGCCGTATAGGCGATCTTGTTATAGGTCTCGTCCGAAGGATCGGAGAACTGGACATAGCGCGACACGTCATAGAGCGAGCCCACCGGGGGGCAGGGTCCGGCATTCTGGCGCGTATCAAACGCTTCGGCCACCTTGGACTGGCAACCAACAAGCAGGACAACGGCGATAAGAGGTAAAAGTTTGCGCATGCGTCGGCGTGTCCTTACTTGGCCTGTAGAAAGGGCCTGTCCATCTGTAGCTGGAGATGTGTTAAAGGGCTCGGCGCCTTGGCGCAACGCTGCAGAGGCAGGAGATGATTAAATGAGCGACAGACCCGCCCTGACCATTCGCCTTGCCGCCCCCCGCGGGTTCTGCGCCGGCGTGGACCGCGCGATCCAGATTGTCGAGGAAGCCCTCAAGAAATGGGGCGCCCCCGTCTATGTGCGCCACGAGATCGTCCACAATGCACATGTCGTGTCCCGGCTTGAGGCCATGGGCGCTGTATTCGTTGAAGAACTGGACGAATGCCCGACCGATCGCCCAGTCATCTTTTCGGCCCATGGGGTGCCGAAATCCGTGCCCGCCGAAGCTGCTTCGCGCCAGATGATCTATGTCGATGCCACCTGCCCGCTTGTCTCCAAGGTTCATGTCGAGGCCGAACGCCACAGCGCTGAGGGCCGCGAAATCGTCCTGATCGGCCATGCCGGCCACCCGGAAGTCATCGGCACGATGGGCCAGCTGCCGAACGGCGCCATCACGCTGATCGAAACCGTCGCCGATGCGGAACGATTCGTACCGAAAGACCCGAACAACCTCGCTTTCGTCACCCAGACCACGCTCTCGGTCGACGATACGGCCGATATCGTCGCCGTGCTGCAAAGCCGGTTCCCGGCCATGTCGGCGCCTCACAAGGAAGACATCTGCTACGCCACGACCAACCGTCAGGACGCCGTGAAAGTCCTCGCGCCGGGCGCAGGTCTCGTCCTGGTCATCGGCGCCCGGTCCAGCTCCAATTCCGTCCGCCTGGTCGAGGTGGCCCTGCGCGCCGGGGCCGCCCGCGCCGAACTCATCGCCAGCGCCGAGAACATTGACTGGTCATGGTTCGACGGCGTCTCCACGCTCGGCCTCACCGCAGGCGCCAGCGCCCCGGAAGACCTGGTCCAGGGCGTCATCGACGCCTGCCGCGCCCGCTTTGAGGTCACCATGGACAGCATTGAAACCGCCAAGGAGACCGTCACGTTCAAGCTCCCCCGCGTCCTCGCAGACTAGACTCGGTCGCCCATCTGGGCAAAGCACGCTTGAAACCCGAACATAAACTATCCGACCCGCGCTAATGAATGTGTATGGTTTCTGCTGTAAAGCTGCCAGACCACGCCGGACGAAGAGACACGACACCCATGGCCTTTGACAAAACCCACGCCGTCGAGAGCCTCGACACCTGGCGCCGGCAGGCCCGCGTCTTCTTCAAGCGCCTCGGCCGCAAGATCGACCATGAAGACGTCGTCAATCATGCGTGCGAGGAAGGCCAGATCTCGGGCCGCTACGCCTTCATGGCGGTCATGTCCTGCGCCATCGCCACCCTCGGCCTCCTCCTCTCTTCGCCAGCCGTCATCATCGGCGCAATGTTGATCTCGCCCCTGATGGGCCCGATCATGCTGATGGGCTTCTCGCTCAGCATCCTCGATCTCGCCGCCCTGCGCCGCGCCATCTTCACCATGGCCCTCGGCGTGCTTGCCGCCGTCACCATCTCCTTCCTCATCGTGCGCCTGTCGCCGCTGACCGAGATCACACCCGAAATCATCGCCCGCACACGGCCGAACTTCTTCGACCTGCTCGTTGCCATCTTCTCGGGCCTTGCCGGCGGCTATGCCGTCATCCAGCGCAAGGGCGAAACCATTGTCGGCGTCGCCATCGCCACCGCCCTGATGCCGCCCCTCGCGGTCACCGGTTACGGCCTCGCCGTCGGCTCCATGGCCGTTGCGGGGGGCTCTTTCTTCCTCTTCATGACCAACCTTCTGGCCATCGCGCTTTCGGTCACGGTCCTCTCGCGCCTCTATGGCTTCGGCGCAAATCACGGCTCGCGCAGCACGATGTTCCAGAGCGCCATGGTGCTCGCAGTGTTTGCCGCCCTCTCTGTCCCCCTCGGCATCGCCCTGCGCGACATTGCCTATGAGGCCACCGCCATCAACACGGTGAAGGACGCCCTGCTCGACCCGTTCGACGACAATGAAGCCCGCATCTCAGACGTCTCGGTCCAGTTTCCGAAGCGCGAAGACATCCGCGTCGACGCCACCATCCTGACGCGCACCCGCGTGCCGGACGCCGCAAGCCAGCTCACCGCAGAGCTGACCAAACGCCTCGGTCGCCCGGTCGACATCAATCTCGGCCAGGTCCTCATCAACGAGGACAAGACACTCGAAGCCGAAGCCTTCCTGCGCATGGCCGACACATCCATCGCTGCCCCCCTGCGCGCCGAGATCTCGCGCCTGCAGACCTTCGGCGAGCTGCGCCAGACCGAGACAGAGCTGCGCGCCGCCATTCCGTTCGAACTCGCCGCCGCCGATATCAATGCCGATGCCAAAACCGCCACGCTCATGGCCGCGCCGCATGACGGCCTGTCGATCTCGGCCTACCGCACGATGGAAACCGGCCTGCAGACCAATTTCCCCGAATGGAAAATCCGCCTCGTGCCGCCGGTCAGCGAACTCCCCCTGATCAATTTCGACAATGGCGAAGCCATCCTGTCACCCGCCGGTGAATCCGTGCTCGGCGACAGTATCTGGGCGCTCCGGCACTGGTCCGTCACTGATGTTGAAACGGTCGGCTATGCCTCCACGGCGGGCGAGCTGCGCCGGTTCGACAACCAGACCCTCGCTTATCGCCGCGCTGCAGCCGTTGCAGAGCGACTGACCCAGGCCGGCATCACCGCCACGCCCATTGGCGAATACCGCGCCTATCGTCAGGCCGCCGACGAGAAACAGCTCGGCTACCAGCGCTTCCAGACTGTCCTTATACGCCCCGGCTCTTAAGCGCCCGCAAAGGCTGCAAACCCGGCCACGAAATCACGCAGCCGTTTGCGTGTTTCATGGTCGGTCAGGTTGCCGTCGCTGTCGAACAGGCCCGATGCCCGCGACACCAGCAACCGCCCCTCGAACCAGGGCTGCATGCCCAGCTTGCGGATCACCGGCAGCCAATGGTTCTGCGACAGGATCGTCCCGAACCCGCCCAGCGAGGCACCGATAATGGCCACCGGCTTGCCGCCGAAAATCTCGCCGATCTCCGAGGCCGGCCGCGAGGCCCAGTCCACCGCATTCTTGAACACGCCCGGCATGCCATTGTTGTATTCCGGCGTGACCAGCAGAACGCCGTCCGCCGCCCGGATCGAATCCTTCAGCGCCGTCACCGCCGCCGGAATGCCCTCCGCCGCCTCGACATCCCCGTCATAAAGCGGAATGCCATGCAGGGTCATGCCCGTAACGGTCACGCCCTTCAGCGCCAGCCCCTCGGCGGCGCGTACCAGTCCTGAATTATACGACGCCTTCCGCAGGCTGCCCGAAATGGCAAGGATATGGGTCATGGGCAGGTCTCCGGTTTGTTTCCTCACCCTTACCTCGAAAACCCTGCCTCAGCCCAGCCCCAAGCCCCCTTATCCTCCCCTGCGAAGCGGGGGAGGTGGCTGGCCGCAAAGCGGGCAGACGGAGGGGAACTTATCCAACCCCAAACCAGCCCGGCGTATAATACGCCCGATGCCGGATTTCAGCCTCTTCCGCCCCATGCAGGGCCTGCCTTGGTACCTCGTACCCATCTGGCCGCTGATTTTCCTGCGCATCCAGCGCCTGCGCGCATGGTTCCGCGCCAATGGCGGCGCCCCGGCTCGCAAATGCTCTGGGCCGTCACAAACCATGGCCGTGTCGACGTGGTCTTCCTGTCTGATGACCTATCCGTGCATCCTTCGTGCATTTTCCTTGCACCAGTATCGGATCGGCTCGCCCGCGCGCTCGCATGGGAAACACTCAGCCCGTGTCCCCTGCGCAGGCAGGGACGGCGAATCCCGGCCCGTCGCACGCACGCGCCGTCACAGGCGTCATACGTGCAGCCCCTTATTCAAATTCCCGTCGCGATCTGCCATAAGCGGCAGCCATGACCTTCAAAGTTGCCGCCTTCTACAAATTCTTCGCCCTGCCGGACTTCGAGTCCCGCCGTGCCCCCCTAGCTGAAACGCTGGAAGCGTCAGGCGTAAAAGGTACGGTTCTGCTCGCCACCGAGGGCGTCAACGGCACCATTGCCGGCACCCCTGAGGCCATCGAGACCGCCCTCACCGCCCTGCGCGCCCTGCCTGGTTGCGAAACGCTGCAGGCCAAGTTCGCTGAGGCGGACGAAATGCCGTTCCTGCGCCTCAAGGTCCGCCTGAAGCGGGAAATCGTCTCCATGGGTGTGCCCGGCACGGACCCGAATGCCATTGTCGGCACCTATGTCGCGCCCGAAGCCTGGAACGCGCTGATCTCTGACCCGGACACCGTCCTCATCGACACGCGCAACGATTATGAAGTCTCCATCGGCACGTTCGAAGGCGCCATCGACCCGAACACCAAGACTTTCCGCGAATTCCCGGACTGGTTCCGCGCCTTCCGCGCCAAACTGGAATCCGAAGGCCGCACACCCAAGGTCGCCATGTTCTGCACCGGCGGCATCCGCTGCGAAAAGGCCACCAGTTTCGTCAAGGCCGAAGGCATTGATGATGTCTTCCACCTCGAAGGCGGCATACTCAAATATCTTGAAACCGTGCCCGAGCAGGACAGCAAATGGCAGGGCGAATGTTTCGTGTTCGACGAGCGCGTCTCCGTCCGCC
>TARA_R110002033_G_scaffold171176_2_pt1 | contig 13132 bp, 11 predicted proteins | sample TARA_R110002033 | Tara Oceans TARA_R110002033 (sample SAMEA4397051) | marine metagenome | biome: Polar Biome; feature: [SRF] surface water layer (ENVO:00010504); material: water (ENVO:00002006), including particulate matter (ENVO:01000060) such as... | depth 5 m
TAAAATTTAATTGTCGTTTTAAACATTGGCGTGGCGATAACTTGGAAAGGCTTAGACATCAAATGCCTCATCCAAAGACAGTTCACCCTTTTGATTCAAACTCCGCTCAGAAAGGTTAATCAGCTTAAGCAAAGCAATGGTTTCTTGCTGCTCATAGTAAGCCTGCGAGTCTTGTACAACATACACTTCTTTTCCGTTTTGAGTGATGTGTAAAGGATCATCTAAAGAGAGATTATTCGCGTTTGCTTTCAGGTATGACACGGTTTGAATATTCATAAAGTCCCCTCTAGCCTACTTTAAAAGTTGTAGTGCTCTCGGTATTTGCAACAATCTGCCAATCAAACAGTATTCTCTATTTGCTATTATTCATAGAAAGTACCCTCTTGCCCAATTCGGTTAGGCGGTATTTCTGCAGACGACTGTTAGGTTTATCAGGAATAGTTCGCTCAATAACCCCCTTCTCTATTGCCACGGCTAAATACACTTTTCTGAAATGTTCGGTATCTTTTAATCCCAGCATAGCCATTAACTCTGCACGACTCATTTCACCTTTTAAAGAGTCGATCAACCGAGTGACTTCGGGGGTGACTTGCGGGGTGACTTGCGGGGTGACTTGCGGGGTGACTTGCGGGGTAGTTGTTGCAACTTCAGTAAATCCCTCATGGATAGGCAAACGAATCAAAAAATAAGTCCGATCTTCGTCTGTTTCAAACACTGGCGTGGGTGAGGCATTCGTATTCATCACACGTAATATTTTAGGAACCCCAGTAGAGCGCCCCTCGGTCAAATCTAGCTCTTTTAGAAACTCGCCAATGCGGCGGTTACGATAACGTCGACTCACCGCCTTACCGGCCTGTAAATCAGCCAATCGAATGGATCGATCTGGACCAGGGAAACTCAAAACAACCAATTCTTTAGCATCGATACGAATTTCAATTGGCTCTCGTATTTCATAAGAGCGATGGTACACCGCATTCACCACCGCTTCTTCGATCGCCGCTAACGGATAATTCCAAAACCGCTCAGCCTCTGGTCGGTCTGGATGTTTAACAACTGCTTCTTTGAGGTAGTTCCGGCCAATATAATCTAAAGCATCTCTCGTAATACGCCCAAGTGGGCCTTTGAATATTTTCTCTTCAAAGCGGTCTCCACCAGCACCATCAGGAAAATACACCACATCAATTTGCGTAGCAGGAAAAAATTGATCGGGCTGCTCATTAAAAAACAGTAACCCTACATTTTTAGGAAAAGCCATCTCCGCAGGCCCGCCAACCACATTCATACGACGACCCAAGGCTTCGATGTCCAGCTCACGGGCCTCGTTAGCTAACTCACTGTTAATATCGTGTAAGAAATCGCGAATCAGATAGGGAGAAAGATCATTCAGTGTGGCGGTTTGTCTATAACGGTCATCAAAGGGAACCGTTGCAGCTAAGCTCAATAACTCTCGTTCATCTTCCCCAGAGGCTTTCACCGTACTGGTATGCTTACGCAGATAATAAGCCCAGTCACTTTTCTTGCCACTTAAGCTGGTTTTGGCTTTATAAGGCCGCGATTCTCCACCCGGCGCCCATAGCACCAAAATGGTTTTTCCTTGGATCTCGTAAGTCGCCGTTAACGGATGGAAATGTGGTGCTATGGAGGAGTGACCAAGGTTCAATAACTCTTTTTGAATGGCATCGATTTGCGCAGACTCTACACCAACAGGAGGCAGCTTGGGTTGGCCATTCTCTTCTGCAACACCAATGACAACATAGCCTCCGCCTAAGTTATGAAAATCGTTGGCGAAAGCACACAAGGTATGCAAAACCACTTCAGGATTCCAACCTTCCTTGTACTCAATACGCTCACTCTCAACAGTGCGTCGACGGAGTAGATCGTCAATATTAATGGGGAGCTTAGGTGTCATGTTCTATTTCTCTCCCGGTCCTTCGCTTTCAGATTCTTAGGCTCTTTCATCATCTACAGCACCAGCATGGTTTCATAAAGCAGCTGCTCAATGCTTTGTCGACTGTCCATCACAGCAATCAGCACAACCTTGTTCGCTTCTTCATCGAATAAGATTTCATTGTCGTTTTAAACATTGGCGTAACGACAACTTGAAAAGGCTTAGGCGTCAAATGCTTCGTCCAAGGACAGCTCGCCCTTTTGGTTCAAACTACGCCCAGAAAGGTTGATCAGCTTAAGTAAGCAATGGTTTCTTGCTGCTCATAGTAAGCCTGCGAGGCCTGCACAACATACACCTCTTTGCCGTTCTGAGAGACGTGCAAAGGATCATCTAAAGAGAGATTATTCGCGTTTGCTTTTAGGTATGACACAGTTTGAATATTCATAAAAAGCTCCATAAGACTAATATATAAATCATTTATAGACCGATAATTTGCTTAAGCCTACACCACGTTTTCTCTAGCACTCTGGCAAAAATAGAATAACTCGCCTTTATATAGTCTAAGATTATAAATTTTATAAAATTAATAGCTTATATCGAATTCAAAGTTACCAAAATGATCACTATTATAAGTCTTACGACTCAGCCTTGTACGCAGCGATTAAGTTACGCTGGCCTAGAGGTGAAAAAACCGGCTTTAGCCGATTTTTTCACCTCTAGGCTTAGGCGTCATGTTTTACTTATCCCCCGATCCTTCACTCTCAACCTTTTTGATCATCTTATCGAAGTCACTTTCAAATAAACGATCCTGTACGACTCGATACTTCTCAAATTCTGATTCCGCAAAGTCTTTGGCGATTTTTGCGCTGATTGATCCGGCATTAGTCAAAATATCTCTATCGTCAAACTCTAAGAACATATCCAACCGCTTCGACCAATCTTCCATCGTCATGGGAATATTGCGTCTTGCACGACTTTCCGCTAAATCAAGATACGTGTTGACGATCAGCCCTAACGACTGGAGCTCATCCTGACTGAGATAGTTTTTAGCTACGCCCACATCGGTTTTTAACACCTTTCCTTCTGGCCCTTTCACCCAATGAGTCAGCCCCATATTTGGCTTACTGCTATCGGCTCTCGCTTTGATCAACTCGGCGGCAGTCTGTCCATGAATCGCAAAATGCAGTTTGTTTTGCACTGTCGCAAAAAAGGATTGAGTGGTTGGCGCATTTTTATTGTAATCAACACTGGTTGCGTAAATATCGGTGATCTTCTGATAAAAACGTCGTTCAGAAAGGCGAATTTCACGAATTTCTTCCAGCAAGCGCTCAAAGTAATCTTCACCCAGAAAGCTTCCGTTCTCCATGCGCTCTTTATCGATCACATAACCCTTGATAGAAAAATCTCGCAACACCTGAGTCGCCCACTGACGGAACTGAGTCGCTCGCACAGAATTCACGCGATAACCGACAGAGATAATGGCGTCTAGATTGTAATGCTGCGTATTATAATTTTTACCGTCAGAAGCAGTTATCCGGAATTTCCGGATAACTGCTTCTTCATTGAGTTCGGCTGATTGAAATATATTTTTGAAATGCTCACTGACCGTTCGGACATCAACATCGAACAGCTCAGCAATCAGCTTTTGGGAAAGCCAAATAGTGTCTTCTTCATAACGGGCCTCAATGCTCTGCTCACCAGATTGACCAGTAAAAATCAAAAACTCAGCCGTGCTATTGCGGATTAATTTGGTGATCATGGCTTTTCACTCTCTTACATTGCGTTTCAAAAACACTTTCTACCCCACAGCCAGTTTAGCCGCTTGTTTCCACATAAAGTTTGGTATGGCTTGCTGTAATCGCCATGTGATACTCATTGGTTGAGAACCCGTATGAGCAATATAATTCACTTCGCCAAAATTCACGAAACTCATTGTACGGCCATTTTCATCTTTGCTTTGTTCACGTACAAATAAGAAAACACGCTTGCTATTTTCATTCTGTTCGACATAGCCAAGTCCTTTTCCTTTATCTGGTCGCGCACTGTTTTGCGACTGCCAATGAAATAAGTGCTCGTTAATTGCGTAGTCGTGATACATGGTAGTAGGAGAAAATTGCTTTTCACTTTTATTCAGTGTGACAAATAAAATCTCTACATTGTCTTCTTTGATTTCTAACACACCTTCACGAGCAGGCGAACGTTTTTCAAATGTTGACGCGCCAAAGCCGACCAAAATTTGCTCCCGAGTGTAGCGAGCATGTGACATTAGCGGATTAGATATCATATCTAACATAGGTAATTCTTGATGCTGAATACGGTTTATTAAAATCGTCAACACATCAACAAGCTCAGCTCGTAAATGCACATTATCAAGCGCTTTCAGACTCGCTTGCAGCGAAGAAAAACCCAACTCAATACCACTTTTTTGCCAAAAGTCATAATGGCACATGAGCGCCATTCGTTGATCCATATCGTCGCTCAATACAAACTTGCTCAAGCATAAGTCACGCAAAAAACTCAAATAGCTATAAGAGTCACAAACTAGAAATCGAGTATCAATTGCCCGTTTATAAATGTTTTGTAACTCAACATTATCGATCTCTCGAACTTCATTCGTATTGGCAGCATTGACTAGAGCACTCCAACTATCCGCTTTATAAATATCCTCTAAACTCACCTGCGGATAAATTTTAAGAAAATTAGACAGCGATAAATCTAATGTAGAATGCTGATCGAATCGACGAATCAGTCCTAACAATCGAGTACGAGTTACACTGGCTTGACGAATATTCTGCAGTACCATGTCTTGCGTGCGCTTTGTCAATTCAATACGACAACCAAGTGGTGTTTGAGGGAAGCCCTGTTTAACTTCATCACTAATCGCTCGATTACTTTTGCCGACTAACGCTCTGAACTTACTGGCAAAATCGTATTCTGGACGAGAGTTACCGACAAAATCCAAAACGGTGCAACATTCTTTACCATTAGCCAAGCGTAAACCACGGCCTAACTGCTGTAAAAAAATGGTTAGACTTTCCGTCGGTCGTAAAAACAACAAGGTATCGACTTCTGGGATATCGACTCCCTCATTAAAGATATCGACGACACACAACACATTAATTTCACCGGACCGAATTGCCTGTTGCTTCTGCTGACGCTCATTACTGTTATCACTGGTAAGTACGTCAGCCTTAACGCCTTTTAACAGCAATTGTCGCACCATGTAATTCGCATGATCACGGCTCACACAAAAGGCCAATGCCTTCATTTGGTTAAGATCCGTTACGATCTCCTGCAAACTCAGCAATATTTTATCAAAACGTGCTTGGTTATGTGTGTATAGGTTTGTCAGCTGAGCAATATCATAACGACCACGGCTCCACGAGATATTACGCAGATCAGTCTCGTCATCTATCCCAAAGTATTGAAAAGGAGAAAGGTGACGTTGATTAATCGCTTCTGGTAAGCGCAGCTCAGCGGCAATGACACCACCAAAATCAGCAAGAATATCACCGCCGTCATGACGTTCCGGCGTCGCTGTCAGACCTAATAGAATATCCGACTGAAAATAGTTTAATACTTTACGATAACTGCTTGCCGCAATGTGATGGACTTCATCAATCACAATGTAGTCATAAAAATCTGCGGTTAAGTTTGACTGCTCTAACTGACTGTTAAGAGTCTGAATAGAGACAAACAGTTGGCGGTAATGTTCCGGCGTGTGGCTGCCGACCCATAGTTCACCAAACGATCCATTTCGCAACACACCTCTATAAGCCGAACGCGCTTGTTTTAATATTTCCTCACGATGGGCAATAAATAGAAAGTTAGCGTTAGGTTTAGTCTTTAAAAACTGGGCAAAATCAAACGCAGAAATAAGCGTTTTTCCTGTTCCCGTAGCGGCTACAACAAGATTTCTAAAACGTTGATGAACACTACGCTCAACGGCTAACTGCTCTAAAATTTCGAGTTGATGTGGAAAAGGGGTGATGTCGAAAAAATGCGACTGACTAGTATCACTATCACCTCGCTGTTGCCTCAAAGCCCGTTTCAATTTCTCAGAACTGGTAGCATCACCATTAAACTCTTCAAACTCATTCGATGCCCAATAGGTTTCAAACGTACTCAGTGATTTATTGATAATGTGTGGGATTTCTTGCGACGTGATTTTTAAATTCCATTCAAGGCCATTGGTAAGTGCAGAATGAGACAGATTGGATGAGCCGATATAACCTGTATGAAAGCCTGTATCACGCAAGAACAGATAACTCTTAGCATGAAGCCGTTCTCGCTCGGTGTTATAGCTTAACTTTACTTCGGTATTAGGGAGACTAGCTAAATACTCTACCGCTTTAGCATCTGTGGCGCCCATGTATGAGGTCGTAATAATTTTTAACTCTCGACCACTTCGAGTAAATTCTTCAAGCTCTCGTCGAAAGATTCGAATACCAGCCCATTTTATAAAGGACACCAACCAGTAAATTTTATCGGCGGAAAGAATTTCTCTTTTCAGCTCAGACTCAAGCGATAAACCCGCATTGCTGCCACAAAAAAGCTCACTTTGAGTTAATCCAGTCAGAGGAAAAATATCTTTTACATATTGCTTTAAGTTCGCAGCAACAGGATTTTCTAACTCATACAACGCAGTAAGTATTCTACCTTGGCAATCCAGTAGGTTTTCATCAATAAAATCATCATCTTGCAGTCGCTCTTTGAGCCATAGCATTAGCTGGTTCGCAAAGTGGATTTGCTCTTGTAGCTGATCATCTCCAGACGGAATAGAGTTCACGGCAAACTCTAAAATACGACTCAAGAATCGGGAAAGCCAAACACCGGCTTCACTTGCCTCAAGCTGGCGCTCACCAATATAAAAAGATTGTTTATCTAATCGCGAAGAAATCAGTTGAGTAATCAACTGCTCGTAGATGCCAACTTGCTGCATGAGTGATTCATAATCCTTTGAATGAGGTGAGTATATCTAAACTATTAGACCAGGCAGACTTACAAAAGGAAACCATGCATCCTTAAATGATCATCCGTATTAAAAGCCGCGGTGTTAATCACCATTATTCGCCATAGTTAAGCAAAAGCAGCTTTATATTAAACGTCCGATATGTATAAACTTTTATAAGACATATGCCGATGCCATCGACGTAACAAGCTTTCATGTCGAAATTATTCAACTTTTTCGACATGAAAGAACCAAATTCTTATGACATGTCTATTTTTCATGCTTTTTATATATAACCTAAAATCAGCCCAATAAACCTCTATTGTCTTGCCAGCAGGAATCCAGTTGTTTTTCTATCAGGCGCACAGTATCGGCTTTCACACCTAGTGATAAAGCGATATCACGAAAACCCGAAAGAGACTCTACGATTTCTTCTATCGCTTGTTGGGCTTGGTGCCAGTTCGCAAAGCTGGCGGTGGTGGCGAGTTTTTGAATGGCTTTTAACGGTGGTTTCTTTCCATAACCCATAAATGACGTGGCTTGTTCTCCAAACGGATGTGGGCTGAAGGTAACGTCATAGAAAGGCGCCGGCTGCCAATTGCCAGCGTCATCTTGTAAGAAGGCCCAGTTTTTACTGTGGTCGTCTTGGTTACAGGCAAACAAGTTAAACATGGCTCGACGAAATTGCATTTGGCCGATCATAGGCGACTTACAAAGATGTCGGCTCAGTTTGATTAAGTCTTCGTAGTCTAAACTTGGTACTCGAAAGTCAGCGTCTAATAAGCCACAAGCACTGTGCATATGTAAACGCCCCAAAGTCCCTTGTTTGTTTAGCACTCTGTCGAAGCGTTTTAAAGCTAGCCAATGGCTTGCTCCGGATTTCACAGGCGCTTCTATTAGTTTCCATTCCTGCGATTGAAGCCCTGCTTTTGCTGCTAATGAAAGATAAACGGCTTCACATAAGCCTTCTTCATGACCCAGTGCTAGGTTTTTTGAGGTGAACTTAACGAGCCAAGCTTCGTCATTTTTTTTAGCTTGAGTCCGCCAATGAGCTGGGTTATTTGAATCAAGATACACTTGGGCTTTTGGTCTTGCGCCACCTGAGCTACCAGCAGCGACTAAAGCCATCAACACATCTTCTGCTTGTCCATCAAACACACTCTGTGCTTCCAAGCCTAGCGTATGAATATCTATATCAACGTCGTCATACTGTTTGAAATTCGATTCAGGGCTAAACGAGAGCGCACCCATTGCAGAGTCGCCGACAAACGCTAGCCGATCCATTGCGGTAATTTGCGCAGGTAAAATATCATTCTGACGAAATATTCTATCTTGTAACAGCAACCCCCAACCATCAGGTAAGCTATCGCCAAATACTCCATGAATTCCGTGATGAGGCGCTTTTGGTGCCCGTTGTAAGTCTGTATTAGGCTTAAGAGTAATCGGAGATAAGTTACCAAATTGCTGAAGATAATCAGTGTTGTACTGAAAAAAAACGCCTTGTTGATTTTGCGCTAACATACCAACATCCATACTTTCTCCAGTTGAGAGTGTGCGCTGAACAAGCAGTTTTTGGATCGGTTTAAAAGCCATCTTTTAACACCTCTTCAATAGACGTTGGCATACTAGATTGATTATTTGCTGTATTTTGAGTCAAGGCAAAGAGCCGTGACAGTTCATCTAGGCTTTGCCAAAGCAGTAATAACTGACGAAAGGAAATCTGTCCTGTCAGTTCGAACTTTTTAATAGTCGGCGCGGGGACGCCACTGCGAGCGGCTAACGCATCGCGAGACAATTTCTCTTGCTCTCGCAAGCGACGTAGATGAGCGGCAAAAGCTTGCTGTACATCGCTATCATCAAGCAATAGAAAATGACTCATAGAAACACCTCTTCGTATAAAAATAGACACCATAGTATCCAATTTAGACTAAAATGGAAATTTTTGGATATTATTATATCTATTTTATAAACATCACTCCCTCCCCCATCTCTCTATTCGATATTGTCTTGGTGATTTGCCCAGTGCTTTTTTGAAGAAGGTGATGAAGGCGCTGACGGAGTCGTAGCCGAGTTCTTCGGAGATGGTTTGGATGGGCAGGTTGATGGCGAGTTTTTGCAAGGCCAAGACTATGTGCAGCTGACTGCGCCATTGACCAAAGGTAAGTTGTACGTGGCGTTTGATCATACGGGCTAAAGTGCGTTCGCTCATGGCGAAGTCGCTGGCCCATTCACCTAAGGTACGTTTTTCATTGGGCCTGGCGATGAGTTCCAACGCCAAGCGATTGAGGGTGGGTTCATCGGGAATGGGAAAATCAAACTCTTCGCGTTCTAGCTGAATAAGTTGATCGAGCAAGACATCGACCAGCCGATCGGTTGCCTGATCGGTTTTTTCGTAATCTTGTTGCGTATGCAGGTGGAGTATTAGCTCGCGTACAAAGGGTGTGATCGTCAAGGTACAAGCGATCTCTGGCAAAGCTAAATCGGTACTGTCGACAAAGAGCATACAGACATCGGCATGAGGCGAGATCTGGTTACGATGCATGACATTGCTGGGAATCCAAACCGCACAACGCGGCGGCACGAGCCACATTTTGTCATCGATAAAACTGGTCACTACGCCAGTTAAAGGCAAGACAAGCTGGCCTTTTTGATGATGATGCCAAGGCGTTTCTTCACTGTGCGGTACCAATTGGGAACGCAATACCAAAACTCGATGCGGATAGTGATCAGCAAAGCAAAGGTCGGTCAGGGATTCAAAAATGGTTTTGTCTGTATTTCGCAATTTATTGTCCAAGTCTCTAAATTCAGCAAGCAGAGTAACTCATATAATAGCGAATCGACAATCTCTCCCGACATCACTCTTTTTCTGAATGGACACCATGAAACGATTACATAAACTAGCGCAACACGACGCAGCATTTTTACTTCTGTTTATTTTTTTGGTGGCATTGAGCTTACGCGGTCCAGTCACGGGCTTGCCGCCATTATTGGATCGAATCAGTACCGATCTGAATTTAAGCAGCTCACAATCCGGTTTGCTCACCAGCTTGCCCTTGTTAGCATTTGGGTTTTTTGCGCCTGTGGCGTCTTGGCTGACTCGTCATTTTCGCATTGAGCGTATTTTGGCTTCGGGCGTAGGCTTGATCGCCATTGGTATGATCATCCGTACTTTTGGTTCGATCAGTACCTTGTATATCGGTGCAGTATTTATTGGCGCTGGGATTGCCATCGGTAACGTGTTGTTACCCAGTTTGCTGAAACGCGAATTTCCTAATTACGTTGTTCAACTCACTGCGATTTATGTGCTGATGATGAGCATCGGCGGCTTTTTAATGTCGAGCCTTGCGGTGCCATTGAGCCTGTATGCGGAACAGCCCTCTTTTAACTTGCCGATGAGTGGTTGGTCGTTTGCTCTGGCTTGCCAAAGTGTGTTGATTTTGTTGCCTTTAGTGGTGTGGTTTAGCTGCAAGATTACTCAGCATCAACCACCGCAAACCGGCAATGTCGAGATACCTACATCCGTTTGGCGTTCCATCACCGCTTGGCAAGTGGCGGGATTTTTGGCGGTCAATTCGCTGGTGAATTACGTAGTGGTGGCTTGGGTGCCTGCTATCTTGATGAACAACGGCTACACGGATTCCACGGCGGGCTTGTACCAAGGCTATTTGCAATTGGCCGGTGCGATTCCCTCACTAATTTTAGCACCCTTTATTAATCGCTTAGGCAGCCATCGACGACTCTGTTTATTCGCCACAAGCTTGACAACATTAAGCTTGGCTGGCTTTTTATTCATACCAAGTTGGTCTGGGGTTTGGTCGGTGTCTTTTGGATTTGGTACAAGTATGGGGTTTATTTTAGGCTTGTCTTTCGTCAGCTTACGAACCCACAGTCCAAAGCAAGCAGCGGCACTATCTGGTATGGCTCAGTTAATCGGTTATACCCTTGCTGCTATTGGCCCTGTGTTGATTGGTGCCCTTTACGATTGGCAGCAATCATGGACGGCATCGCTCTACGTCATGTTAAGCATTGGCTTAATTTGGATGGGATTAGGCTGGATGGCGAGCCCAAAGCCAGACCGTTAACGGCTCAAGGTGAAGAGTAAGCTTGAGTCGGACGGCTCAAGCGCCATAGCCTAACACTACGAGCAGCAAAGACTCCGCTGAATACGCCATAAAGTAATGACAATCCATCAACAACGGATGACATAGTAAGAAAAGAGCTTTGCATTCCTTCCATCACGCCAACGGTGTATTTAATAGTAAAAATTCCCAAAATAAGAAACAGTGGTCGCCAGCTACCTTTTATAAAATAACATTGTATCGACTCATCAAAACGTGTCTGTTGCGATGGAAAAATCAATACGCCAATCAATAGCGTCGCAATAAAGCTGACACTCCAAAACAGTAACGAATCAAAAGCGCCACCAAAGCTTGATATCACTCCATGTAATGAAAATACGATCATCACGATAGGCAGAATAAAAGCTTTGTTTTTCGATACTTGACGGTCTCGGCTTTGTGTCACACCCAAGTATATAAGCAAGATTAACAACAACCAAACCCACACTGGAGTATGAGTAAAAATAGCTAACATCTTAGACTCCTATAGAAAAACCTTATTTAAGAGGTAAATAAACATCGGTAATCAATTCATACTCAGCCACTTCTGGGAAATGGTTGTGATATTGAAAAAAACATGGCGCATCTTTCGGCTCTTCTCCACTCTCGGGTAACCATTCCCCATAAAGGAAGTATAAACAGCGACTGATACTGTCATAAGGACCAAAGTGGCGAACTACGGCGTAGCGACCACCAGCTAAGGTACTGTTAATGACGCCGTACTCATTGTCATCCACTTCCTTCATCACTTCCGCTGCTAGGTCACAACGAAAGTCTTCTGCGACCACTACAGCTGGGTCTTCATAGATAATATTGAAGGTTCGACTTTTCGTTATGGGTGATAAGCCCGATGATTTGCGCCACTCTCTAAATCTTGAGACCGATTCCATAATCCGACTAGGCGAACCTCGATGCTTTAGCAGGGCTATCTTTGTCGTATCGAAGTGAACGATGTCTACCGTCATATGGGGTTCTAATTGCCTCTCAAGTTTATGAAAGTGCAGACCTAATTTCTGTAAATCTGGATGACGACGAAACTCGCTTGGGGATTGCAAATAGGCTTTTTTGAAAGCCCTAGAGAAAGATTCTGGGTGATCGAATTTCGCGCTCATGGCAATATCAATGATGCGTTTTTCTTTAGTAAACACCAATTCATAAGAAGCCCGTTTCAAGCGCAAGATCTGCACAAACTTAAATACGCCAACACCCATGAAATGTGTGAACTGCCGATGAAAATGGTATTTAGAAAAACAGGCAACATCACATAAAGCTTCGACTGTTAAGTCTTCATCCAAATGCTTATAAATGTAATCACATACTGCTAGCATGCGTTTTTCGTAGTACTTTATCGATGCCACGCTCTTTGCTCGTTCCGTCAATTCATTAAGTATCGACAGAATAACCTGTTTACAACAAACGATGCATGACAGAAGTTGCTAAAATTCGTCAGCTCGCTGACTCATCATCTTCATGTTGTTTTAGGGGAATCGTTAGGGTAAATGTCGTTCCAACGCCTAGCTCGGACACAACATCTATCCGTCCATTCATTAATTTATTAATCCACTGACTTACTAGGTGTAACCCTAATCCCGTATGTTGCTTAGTTCTACCTGTAGTAAAAAAGGGTTCAAAAATATGCGCTTTAATTTCTGGAGAGAGACCTCTGCCATTGTCACTAATAACAAGATTGAGGTTCTCTTGTTCTTTTTTAGCCGTAAGGGTAATAACGCCTTTATCCAATCGCTGGAAAGCATGATCTAGTGCATTATCGATAAGGTTCTGAATGATCTGAGACATGGCTCCAGGGTAGCCCAGCATATCAATGTCTTCTGGGCATTCACTCTGAATATGAATATCGATACGCTTTTTCAATATTGGCCTATAGGTGAATAAAATATCATTAACGACATTATGAAAAAGAAATGCCTGTACATCTTGTGCAGTTCTGTCCGATACAATGCGTTTAAAGCTAGAAACCACATCTAAGGCACGAACCAGATTTTTTTCCGCTATTTGCAAAGAGCTATCCATTTTTTCAAGCCCTTCGGAAGGCCGTTGCTTGGCTTCTTTATCCAACCAGACCTTACATGAAGATAGAGCCATTCTGACACCACCAAGCGGTGTATGCATTGGACTTCCCTAAGTTTGCTAGACAGTAGTTTCTTCTAAAAAATA
>TARA_R110002033_G_scaffold61141_3_pt1 | contig 13129 bp, 8 predicted proteins | sample TARA_R110002033 | Tara Oceans TARA_R110002033 (sample SAMEA4397051) | marine metagenome | biome: Polar Biome; feature: [SRF] surface water layer (ENVO:00010504); material: water (ENVO:00002006), including particulate matter (ENVO:01000060) such as... | depth 5 m
ACGGTAAGGGCTAATCCTTTGGCTAGAAAATCTTTCTTAGCATAGTTCAGCAAGAATACATGAGCTTCTGTTTCATTAAATCGGCCCACATAAGGAACTGACATTGTTATTCCGTGCGGGATTTCTTTATAGTTGCTTGATCCGTTATAGCCTATAAAAAATTGGTCGGCCCATTTGGTGTTGGTAAAACCAGCTTCGATACGGGTTCCAATTGACTTGTATGTATTGTTAAATCTTTTTGCTCTGTACGGTCTTATGATTTGTTGCAGGTGATTGACATAGGTTGTTGATCTACCCCAAGTTTCAAAATTATTATCAGAGTAGGTATAAAATCCAGAACCTCTAAATGATAATCCCGATTTTTTATCTCGTAGAGTTACACCAAGATCAGCTTGAACTGTATTAAAAGAACCATAGGATACCGCAGCTGTAGCACTATTTTGTGACACATCCTTTTTTAAAACCACGTTAATAGCGCCACCAACATAATCGCCAGTTAAGTGTGAAGGCAAGACCCCTTTGTAAACTTCAATTCGCTCAATCATAGCAAGCGGAATGTTGTTTAAATTGAATGATTGCCCGTAAGTAGAGAGTTCGATACCATCTAAGAATAGTCCAATGGTACTACCAGACATTCCATTAAGATTGTATTCCACATTCGATCCTATTCCACCATTTTGCCTCACGCGTACTCCCACAGATCTATCTAGTAATTCATTTGTTGTCAAATTACGCAAAGACGCTTCTTTGGTTTCGATTACATTCACAGCAAAACCAGTAGTTTCTATTTTCTTCTTTTTCGACTTCCCTAAGATTTTCACATCGTTTAAAGTTTCGATATCTACATCAATCTTTGGATTTACAAGCTGATTCGGCTTTAGCTTAATGTTTATTTGATTTGAAACGTTTGGCTTTAGCTCAATAGTTTTTGTTTGCGTTAGATACTGCGGATGCTGAAAAGTAATCGTTGTTCTTCCTGCAGGAACAACAATTGTAAAGCTACCGTCAGATTTTGTTTCAGTGGTGATTGATGTTCCTTTTACAGTTACGACAATTCCCTCTAAAACGCTGTTTTCAGCTGTTACCTTTCCATAAATAGTAGCTTTTTTTTCTTGTGAGTAAATAGAAAATGTGACTAAAAGCAAGGCGATATAATAAATATATTTCTTAGTCATATACTAATTTTTAACATAAATTAATTTTTATTGAGACTTATTATAAATAGTTTTGCTGCAAAAGTACTGAGTACTTCAAAAAATAAAGTAGGGAAAAACGGATTATTATTTTGTAAAAGCGGATTATTATAGTGAAAATTACTTCTAAAATTAGATCAACTCAAAAGCCACTTTTTGAGATTGAAACAGAATGCCAGAATCCGATAAATGATTCTTTTTGGGAACAAAATAGTTGTTGCCAGGAGGTCGAAAATGAATCTGTTATAACCTCAAGTTTGGTTTCCAGAGATTTAGTGCTGTTGGATATCGAATTGTTTTTTGAAAGTTCAAAAACAATTGATTTCAGTGTGAGAGGGGAGTCTGTTTTGCTAAACTTCATTTGCTGCAACAATGTAAAAAGCGCTATTGAAAACTTTGAAAGCGAAATGTATGAGGTAGAAAATACGCAAAATATTATTTATGCGGTTGATTTTAGCGGTCAGTATGATGTTCCAGCTTTCGAACAAATAAAATACTTCACGATTATTTTATCTGTCGAATATTATGCAGAGTTAATCAACAAAAATTGGAATATCCATCCAAAGTTTTCAAAGGATATTCTTCAAAAAATAAATAGTACGTTAAGTCCCGATTACCTTCCATTTAACCCAGATATTCAGTGGGTTATACACGAAATTAAAAATTGTAGACACGAGGGTGCAATGAAGAAGATGTATATCGAAACAAAAGTAAAGGAACTTGTGGTTTTGCAAATTGAATCGTTGTTAAGCACTGTTGATGAGAAATTTATTATCGATTCAGAGGAGTATATTAAACTGCAAGAAGCCAAGTTAATTTTAGAAAACACTTTTACTAATGCACCTACACTGCCAGAGCTTTCGAGAATAATCGCACTTAATGAATTCAAGCTTAAGAAAGGGTTTAAGGCTTGTTTTCAAACTACGGTTAAAGGGTATATTACTAAAATACGCATGGAATATGCCAAAAATCTGTTTAGAAATAAGACTTTAAATGTGGGTGAGGTCGCAGAAAAATGTGGTTACAAAGATGTCTCTCATTTTTCATCGGCTTTTAAATTGTTTTATGGTTTCACGCCGGCTAGTTTCCGAAAAAATCATTTGAACATCAATTATGCATTTCTGTATTTAGATGTATTTGAATTCTTTTCTTTTGATGCTTTTCTAATGTAAATTTATAAAATAGCATAGTGAAGAATTTGTGAATTTAGAGTAGTCTCTTCATTATCTAAGTGTTATCATATTCTCTTATTTTAGGACTTATCATAACTCAAACTTAATTTTTATGAAAAGTTAGGGTAATGCAGTCCTGCTAGTTTTGCACCAAATCAAAATTAGCTTAAAATGAAAAAGTGTTTTTTAGTAGTAATGTTCATATTATTTGCAGTCGTGGGTCATGCTCAAAAGGGAGTGATTTCAGGAAAGATTTTAGATTCCGAGGATAATTTACCATTACCGGGAGCGATGGTTCAATTAGTAGGAATGAATAAATACACTGTTTCAGATTTCAATGGTCGGTACGAATTTCTAAATGTAGCGGTTGGTTCGTATACAGCAAAAGTGACGTACATAGGATATGCTTTTGGGACTGCAAATGTTAGTGTAACAGACGGTGGAAATAGTGTAAGCAACTTTTTATTGAAAGCATCAGGGACAGAATTGAAAGAGGTAATTGTGGGTGATCGATTAAAAGGTCAGGCAAAAGCTTTAAACCAACAAAAAACAAATAAAAATATTGGTAACATCATCTCATCTGACCAAGCAGGAAGGTTTCCAGATGCCAATGTGGGAGACGCTTTAAAACGTGTTCCGGGAGTTACGATGCAAAACGACCAAGGAGAAGCTAGAAATATTATCATTCGCGGATTAGCACCTTCGCTTAATTCTGTGACTTTGAACGGGGACAGAATACCATCTGCGGAAGGAGACAATAGAAACGTTCAAATGGATTTAATCCCTTCAGACATGATTGCAACAATCGAGGTGAATAAAACCTTAACGCCAGATATGGATGCAGATGCCATTGGTGGTTCTGTGAATTTAGTCACTCGTGCGACTCCTAATGGGGAGCGAGTTTCGGCTACATTAGCAAGTGGCTATGCACCTATTAGAGAAAAAGCAACATACACGGGAGGTTTTGTTTACGGTAATCGATTTACCGATAATAAATTAGGAGTTGTTTTAAGCGGATCTTACAACAATGTCAACTATGGTTCTGATAATGTTGAAAATGAATGGACCAAAGATGAATTCGGAAATGAATACCTACAAGCTTCAGAAATTAGAGAATACTTGGTACAAAGAATTAGAAGAAGTGCTTCTATAGCTCTGGATTATAAGTTCAATGACAACAATACTATTTTTGCAAATGCTATTTACAACTGGAGAGACGACCGCGAAAATCGCTATAGAGTTACTTATGATGACATTGATCCTATTTATGATGGGACAACGATTACTGGATTTGAAGGTCGCGTGAAACGCCAAAGCAAAGGTGGAGTAGACAACAGTAGAAATCAAAATACAAGACTAGAAGATCAGCGCGTTCAAAATTACTCTTTGAGAGGGGAGCATTTAATTAATTCTAAACTAGATTTAGATTGGTCTACAAATTACGCTAAGGCGAGAGAATACCGTCCGGGCGAGCGTTATATTGAATACCGCCAAAAAGGAGTGGGGATGATTCAGGATTTCTCTGATCATAGATTTCCATTGTTAACAACTACTGATGAGTCAATTGAGGACTTTAAATTTGATTCGGTTAGCGAAAATACAGATGATACCAGCGAAAGCGAATTTGGGGCAAAAGTAAACATCCGAATTCCGTTTTCTATCATCCCCTCAGAAAAAGGACGACTTAGAACCGGATTAAGATTAAGAATGAAAGAAAAATCGAGAAACAATATCTTTTATTCTTACGAAGCTACAAATGGTGATTTGGATTTACTATCAAATATTCCTCAACAATTTTTCGATGGTGTTGGTTTCAACCCTGGTGAAAAGTATGTGGCCGGCACCTTTGCTTCTACAGCTTATTTAGGGCAATTAGACCTTAATAATGCGAGTTTATTTGACAAGGAAGCGGACCCATCAGAGTATTTGACTCAAAATTACAATGCCAAAGAAAATATCTACGCAGCGTACATTCGTTGGGATCAAGACTTCAATGATAAATTATCTATGGTTGTAGGTGTGCGCTCTGAGACTACTCATATCAATTATAAAGGGAACCGAGTTCTAGATGAGGAAGAGCTTGAAAGCGAAATCAACACTAAAAACACCTACACTAATGTGATGCCAAGTATTACTTTGCAGTACAACGCAACAAAGGATTTGGTTTTGAGAACGGCGGCTACAACTGCCTTAGCAAGACCAGATTATTATGCATTAGCACCTTATCTAAACAATCTTGCAGCTGATAAAGAAATCTCAGCAGGAAACCCAAACTTAAAAGCGACTTACGCTTATAATTATGATTTCATGGCCGAAAATTATTTCAAGTCGGTTGGATTAATTTCTGGAGGCGTATTCTATAAAAGATTAAATGATTTTATTTATACCTACAGCGATAATAAATTTACAACAGAGAAATTTGATGCAGATTTTAGCGGTCAATTAAATCCTATCCCAACAGGAGAAAACTGGTCTTTTGTGCAAGCTAGAAATGGGGATAAAGTTGAAGTGTATGGTTTTGAAGTTGCCTTTCAGCGTCAGCTAGATTTTTTCAATAGTAAATTTTTGAGAGGATTCGGGATTTATGTCAACTATACGTACACCGACTCTAAGGCAAAAGGAATTACTGATGAAGATGGTAACGAGAGAGATAATGTGAGTCTTCCAGGAACGGCTCCTCATATGTTCAATGGATCATTATCATGGGAAGACAAACGTTTTTCTGCTCGAATTTCAGCCAACTATACAGCTAGCTATTTGGATGAATTGGGCGCTACTGATTACCAAGATAGTTATTATGACAAGCAATTCTTTCTTGATGCTAATGCTTCTTACAAATTGACAAAGCATGTTCGTATTTTTGCAGAAGCTAATAATTTAACTAATCAGCCGTTACGTTATTATCAAGGTGTGGTATCAAATACCAAACAAGTAGAATATTACCAAGCTCGTTTTAATCTTGGTCTTAAATTAGATTTTTAGTTTAATAAAATAGTTGTAAAAAGTAGGTATCTTGATGCTCTCATTTTACCTTAAACAAACAATATGAAAAAGATAATTTATAGCCTCGTTTTCTGTGCCATTAGTACATTCGCTACAGCGCAACAAAATGAAAATAAAAACACCTTCGAAAGAAAAAAAGATCTGATTCCTGAACTACAAACGCAAGACAAATCATTGAATTTTTTATTGATGGGAGATTTTGGTCGCTACGGTCAGTTTTTTCAAAAAGAGGTTGCAAAACAAATGGGAAGAGCAGCTACTACAATAAGTTCTGATTTTGTCATTTCGGTGGGGGATAATTTTTATCCTAACGGCGTGCAAAGCACACAGGATTATTCATGGATTGCCTCATTCGAAAATGTCTATACTGATTACAGTTTGCAAAATGATTGGTATGTAGTATTAGGAAATCACGATTATCGCGGGAACATACAAGCCGAAATTGATTACTCAAAATTGAGTCGTCGTTGGAATATGCCTTCTACTTATTATTCTAAAAAAGTATCTTTGGAGGATGGGAATAAAGCGTTGATTGTTTACATGGATACCTCTCCGTTTAACGACGGTTATTATAAAAAGGATAACCTAATGTATGACAATATAGTAGCGCAGGATACTACGGCACAACGCAAATGGATCGAAAAGGAGTTAGCTACTACGGATGCCACGATAAAATGGAAAATTGTTGTAGGACATCATCCGCTGTACAGCGGCGGGAAGCGAAAAAATAGCGCTGAAACTAAAAGTTTCGAAAAAAAATTTGCAGATTTATTTGATCAGTATAAAGTTGATGCTTATTTCTGCGGACACGAACATGATTTGCAAATTATAAAACCTAAGGGACGCTATACGACGCAATTTCTATCTGGTGCAGCCTGTGAAATCAGACCTAGCGGAGAGCGTGAGGGAACTTTGTTTGCTTCGTCTACACCTGGATTTATGACTTTTTCTCTTTCGAAAAATAATTTACTATCTCAGGTGGTCGATGCCAATGGTGCCGTTATTTATAGCACAACAATTCGAAAAGAAGAATAAAACCAAGAATAAAAAAGCAGAATAAAAAAGCAGAATAAAAAAGGATAAAATGAAGAAGATACTTTTACTGGCTACACTATGTTTAGTAGCAACATCATGCGGAAATCAATTAGCTGCTGTTAGAAAAGATGCCGTGAAACCAATGGTAATTGCACAGCAATTGCCGCATGATACTGATGATCCTGCGATCTGGATTAATCCTGTTGATGCTACTAAGAGTGTTATAATAGGTACAGATAAAGATTCTGATGGCGGATTATATGCCTTTGATTTGAATGGAAAAATTATCAAAAAATCCATACCGTTAAAAAGGCCCAATAATGTAGATATCGCTTACGGACTTATTTTAAATGGTAAAAAAGTAGATGTTGCCGTTACCACCGAAAGAGAAACAAACAGTATTAGAATTTTCAGTCTGCCTGATCTTGAACCTATCGATAATGGTGGAATAGCAGTCTTTGAAGGGGAAACTTTACGTGCTCCCATGGGAATAGGTTTATATACTAGAGCTACAGATCAAGCAATTTTTGCGGTTGTAGGTCGGAAAGAAGGACCTTCGGGATCATATTTATGGCAGTATAAGTTACAAGATAATGGTCAAGGAACTGTAGTGGGTGAAGTGGTTCGAAAATTTGGAAATTATAGTGGTACAAAAGAGATTGAGGCCATTGCAGTTGATAACGAACTAGGAACTATTTTGTATTCAGATGAACAATTCGGAATTAGAAAATATTGGGCTGATCCAGCAAAAAATGATAACAGCGAATTAGCTTTGTTTGGAAAAGGAGATTTTAAAGGGGATAATGAAGGTATCGCTATTTATAAGAAATCAGCAACCGAAGGATATATCTTGGTTTCAAACCAACAAGCAAATACTTTCATGGTGTATCCTCGTGAAGGATCAAAAGGAGATTCAAATAATTACCCGCTGTTAGCTGAAATTCCCACTTCTACGATAGAATGCGATGGTGCCGATGCTACAGCTGTGAATTTAGGTGGCGCTTTTAAAAACGGAATGTTTGTGGCAATGAGTAACGGAATGACTTTTCATTTCTACAGTTGGGATACCATGCAACAATGGATTGATAAGGCTAAAAAGTAAATAAAGATTATATAAAGATATATAAAAGCTAAAAGAGCTATTCATTAATTTGAATAGCTCTTTTTTTATTACAATGTTTGCTTCTGTTTCTCTAGGAAATTATTGGACTGCAGTTTCAGTAATTCTGTTGCGTTTTTTCTTTGTAGATCATAGATGCTTTTATCTTGTGCTAGGTCTTCATAGATTTTATCGTGAATAGTCGCAGAAGTTTTTACTAATAATTCTCGCTGGTATTTATCCTGTTCAATTGTGGCCTGTAATGCTGTTTCTTGATCTTCGATCTTGAAATCATATTCGCCTTTTGTTGAGAGCAATTTAGCAATAATAGGAGAGGTTTCAATGGCTAGAAAAAGCAACATAATAAAAAATGATGGCAACCACGGTAATTTATTAAGGGCATTTATTCGAGCCATTAATCCATCAAAACCGTCTATTATGGGTTGGCTTTCCGTTATTTTTTTGTCTAAGTCTGTTTGTATGCTGGTAGCCGTGGTATTGAGTTCAGCAATACGGGTTCGGTTTCGAACTTGTAAACTATCGAGTTCGGCTTTCGCCAAATCGTGTTTGGCTATCTTCTCCTTGAAAACAGGTCCTTTTCCTAGCTTTTTAGTGCCAGCTGTCCCTTCCGCTTCAGCGATATAGGTTTCGTAGTAGTTGTTGACCTCTTTTTCCTTTGTGGTAATCGCTAACTGTAATTGTTCAATTTCTGCTTTGTTTTTATCCAGATCAGATTTAAAGTAATTAGCAACTTCCTTTTTGTTTTGTAATGCCATAGCATTTTTCTCTTTCAGCAAAACAGTATTAATTTCTTTTTCGAAAATTTTAATTTCGAGTGGTTTCGAAATAACGATAGCGATAATTACCGCTAATAAAATTCGCGGTGTTGCCTGCAATATTTCTCTTCCTATACGATCTCTCTTTCGAATAGTAGAAACAATAAAACGATCGAGATTAAAGATAAGTAGCGCCCAAATAAGTCCAAAAAACAATGAGGGATACACATTGTCAAATACGGTAAATAAGGCATAAGAGCTAGCGATAAATGCCATAACCGCTGTAAAAAAAACGGTGGCGCCAATACCTACGTACTTTGTTTGTTCGCCTTTAGAACATCCCTCTAGAATGTCCTGATCTGCCCCAGAGCAAATGATAAAAAATTGTTTTAACATGACTGATAAATTTTGATTGATTTGATTGTGATTGTCGTCTCCTGCAAAACCGAATGCTTCATTACAAATTTAAGACCAAAACCGTATTAATCTGCTAAATAGTTGATTTCTTTTAATTTAAGTCTATAAAAAAACAAAGAGAGCTATTCAGGAAATTGAATAGCTCTCTTTTAAATTGAATTATAATTAACTTATGCTTTTGGCGCTCCTGCTAATATTTCAGCATTTGCAAACTCTTCAAACTTACAAAAGTTAGCCTTGAATTTTTTTCCTAATTCGATAGATTTTTCATCATATAAATCTTTGTCATCCCAGGTGTTTCTAGGATTTAAAATTTCGCTAGGAACTTCTGGACACGATTGCGGAATGGCAATCCCAAAGACGGCGTGATTTTTATACTCTACGTCGTTAAGTTCTCCATTTAATGCTGCAGTAATCATCGCACGAGTGTATTTTAATTTCATACGGCTACCTGTTCCGTATGCTCCACCGGTCCATCCTGTATTGATTAACCACACTTTTACATCGGCATCTTGGATTTTTTTGCTTAGCATTTCAGCATATCTTGTTGGGTGTAACGGCATAAATGGTGCCCCAAAACAAGCTGAGAAATTAGGCTGAGGTTCAGTTACTCCCGCTTCTGTTCCAGCAACTTTTGCAGTATATCCTGAGATAAAGTGATAAGCCGCTTGGCCTGGAGTCAATCTCGAAATAGGAGGCAAGATTCCAAAAGAATCTGCGGTTAAGAAAAAGATATTTTTAGGATTTTTTCCTATCGATCCGGGTTGAATATTATCGATGTGAAAGATAGGGTAACTTACACGCGTATTTGGTGTGATAGAAACGTCTTCAAAATCTACTTCGTTTGTTCCTTCTTTGAAAATAACATTCTCTAAGATGGCTCCTTTACGAATTGCTCTAAAAATATCCGGCTCATTTTCTTCAGATAGGTTGACTACTTTAGCATAGCAACCTCCTTCAAAATTAAAAACGGTATTTTCATTTGTCCATCCGTGTTCGTCATCACCAATAAGTTTTCTTTTTGGATCAGCAGATAGTGTCGTTTTTCCTGTTCCCGAAAGACCAAAGAAAATAGCAGTATCTCCATCATCACCTACATTAGCACTACAGTGCATTGGTAATGTGTTTTTATCAACAGGCAAGATAAAGTTCAAGGCAGAAAAAATTCCTTTTTTCATTTCCCCTGTATATCCTGTTCCGCCTATTAAAGCCACTTTTTTAGTAAAGTCTAATATGGCAAAATTAGCTTGACGTGTCCCATCCACAGCTGGATCAGCCATAAAGCTTGGTACACACATCACGGTCCATTCTGGCGTGAAATTGTCTAGCTCGCTTTCTTCAGGTCTTAAAAACATGTTGTAGCAAAATAAATTTGCCCATGGTGTCTCCGTAACTACTCTTACGTTTAAACGGTAGTTGGGATCGGCACATACATAAGAATCTCTTACATAAACCTCTTTGTTGCTCAAGTAAGCAGCAACTTTTTTATATAGTGCATCAAAAGCTTTTGGTTCAAAAGGAATGTTGATGTTTCCCCACCAAACTTGATTTTCAGTAATGCTGTCTTTTACGATAAAACGGTCTAGTGGTGAACGACCCGTAAATTCTCCAGTATTTATGGCTAAGGCTCCAGTAGAGTTGGCTACTCCTTGACCTAATGCGATAGTTTTTGCCTGTAATTCGCTAGCTGATAATTGGTAATGAATCTTTGCGTTTTCGATTCCTAAGTTAGTTAGCGAAATCGATTTCGTAAACGGTGTGTTATTATTCATGAAATTATGATTGAGTGGTTTAATTTATTAGTGCAAAAATAGTTAATATATTTTATATAAAATTTGATATTCTCAATTTTATGCCTTTTTCTTACTATTTTGATAAAATAATACTGCCCAAGCTGCGATAAGTAGTGCGCCACCTATAGGAGTGACAAAACCAATGACTTTAAAATTGAAGGAGGTTAGGTTGTTTGTGGCTAGAGCGTAAATCGAACCAGAGAACAGCACAACGCCCGAAATTACTAGGGTATGAATGTTTTTTTTTGCTTTTTCTGAGATCGAAATTATCGAACCCACACACAGTAAAAACAAAGCATGGTACATTTGATATCGTACTCCCGTTTCAAAAGTAGCTAATTCCTCCACTGAGAGCACATTTTTTAAAGCGTGTGCTCCAAAAGCGCCTAAGACGATGGCAATAATTCCTAAAATAGCTGCTGTAGTAATAAGTTTCTTATTCATAATGATGTGATGTTCTTTACAAAAGTATCTCATATTAACTGTATCTAAAAATATTTAATCATATTGTTTGCTGATAATTGTGTTAAAAATATTTTTAATTTCTGTTCGAATATGTTATAAATGTAACATTTTTGTATATTCGTGTTATATTTATATAAATTATGAGGCAAATTCTAATAATTGGTGCGGGGAGATCAGCGTCGTCTTTGATACAGTATTTACTTGGAAAATCAGATAGCGAACAATTAAAAATTGTAATCGCCGATTTGTCGCTAGAACTAGCTCAAAAAAAAACCAGCAAGCATCCTAATGCCCAGGCAATTGCACTAGACATATTTGTTGACAGTCAACGCAAAGCGGCAATTGAAAAAGCCGATATCGTTATCTCAATGTTGCCTGCACATTTACATATTGAGGTTGCGCGTGACTGTATTGTATATAAAAAAAGCTTGGTTACCGCCTCATATATCAGTGATGCAATGCAAGAATTAGATGCTGCCGCAAAAGAAAATAATTTGGTATTCATGAACGAAATCGGACTTGATCCAGGAATCGATCACATGAGTGCGATGAAAGTGATTGACGAAATTAGAGATAAAGGCGGAAAAATGCTCTTATTTGAATCGTTCTGTGGCGGACTTGTGGCGCCAGAATCAGATAATAATTTTTGGAATTATAAGTTTACTTGGGCACCTCGTAATGTGGTTCTTGCTGGGCAAGGTGGCGCGGCCAAGTTTATACAAGAAGGCAGTTACAAGTACATTCCGTATTGCAATTTATTTAGACGTACAGAGTTTTTGGACGTCGAAGGTTACGGTCGTTTTGAGGGCTATTCTAACCGGGATTCTCTTAAATATAGAAGTGTGTATGGTCTTGATGATGTGCTGACTTTGTATCGCGGAACCATTCGTCGTGTTGGTTTTTCAAAAGCCTGGAACATGTTTGTACAACTAGGTATGACCGATGATAGCTATATTATGGAAGACTCAGAGAATATGAGTTACCGTCAGTTTACCAATGCCTTTTTACCCTACCATCCTACGGACTCTGTAGAGATAAAAATGCGTTTGATTTTAAAAATTGATCAAGATGATATCATGTGGGATAAACTATTAGAACTTAGTTTGTTTAACGACAAGAAAATTGTAGGCCTTAAAAATGCTACACCTGCCCAAATATTAGAAAAAATATTGAGTGATAGCTGGACCTTACAACCAGAAGATAAGGACATGATTGTGATGTACCACAAATTCGGATTTGAATTAAATGGCGTAAAACAACAAATTGATTCAAAAATGGTTTGTCTAGGCGATGATCAAACCTATACTGCGATGGCAAAAACGGTAGGCTTGCCAGTAGCAATAGCTACTTTGCAAATTTTAAACGGAAAAATAAAAACCCCAGGAGTTCAGTTGCCAATAAATAAAGAGGTGTATTTGCCTATTTTAAAAGAATTAGAAGAGCATGGCGTTATGTTTCACGAACAAACAATGCCGTATCTAGGGTACAGGCCCGATGCTGTTTCTTAATTTTAGTTTTGTAGTTTTAAATCCGCTTCTTCCTCCAAGAAGCGGATTTTTTTTCACTGCTTAGTATGCTTACAGTCGGCAGATTGTCACGGATTTTTAATTTGTTTGCTATGAATCATAACAACTTTAAGAATTGGCACACGGATGACGCGGATGGAACGGATCGTCACGGATTTTTATTTTGTTTGCTTTGAATCTTAACAACTTTGTAAGTCAAAACCTTTGCAACTCTGAAACTTTGAAGCTTTGAAACTTTGCAACTTCGCAATTCAAAATAGCAAAAAAAAATCCGCTCATTGCTGAACGGATTTTGACTTTGAGAAAAATTAATTCTCGAATATATGGTAATTACTTCTTACTTAACTCTACGAAATATTTGTAGAACAAAGGGATTGTTTCAATTCCTTTAAGGTAGTTGAAAACTCCAAAATGTTCGTTTGGTGAGTGAATCGCGTCACTGTCTAAACCAAATCCCATTAAGATTGTTTTGCTTTTTAATTCTTTTTCGAATAAGGCAACAATAGGAATACTTCCACCAGAACGTACCGGGATTGCAGGGGTTCCAAAAGTTTCTGTGTACGCCATATTTGCTGCTTGGTAACCTATGCTGTCGATAGGAGTTACATAACCTTGACCACCGTGATGCGGTTTTACTTTTACAGTAACGC
>TARA_R110002033_G_scaffold494_2_pt1 | contig 13118 bp, 9 predicted proteins | sample TARA_R110002033 | Tara Oceans TARA_R110002033 (sample SAMEA4397051) | marine metagenome | biome: Polar Biome; feature: [SRF] surface water layer (ENVO:00010504); material: water (ENVO:00002006), including particulate matter (ENVO:01000060) such as... | depth 5 m
AGACATCATTAACGGAACACTTAATTTTTCTAGTGGATCGGTAATTTCTGGAGAACTTTTAAATTCGAGTTTAACCTTGAGTGGAACGTTGCCACAATTAAAATCTCCAATTTTTAATTTTATTCCTAGTAGATGGGGTATTGTTGAGGGAGAAGTAGGGCAAAATGTCGCCTTAAAAAATAGTTCAATTGTGCATAATCTAATTTTACTGACTAAATCTTTACAGGCAGATACATTTTCTATAGATAAATTGGATGCTTATTTTTATCAAGAAGAATTTTTTAATTATATTTTTCAATTACCCTCAGACTTTAATTTAAAGATGACCGACAATACTAATCTAAGAGTATTCCCTAATAATGATCCTCTTGGAGGAAATTTGGTGATGATCTTAAATAGTGAAAATGTAACAGTTACTGGTGGTAATTTACATGGTGATCGGGATACTCATGATTATACCAGTGGAGGTACACATGAACAAGGTCATTTATTAAAAATTAAAACAGGTATCAATATAAAAATTGAAAATGTGCATATGCGTGATGCTATTGGCGACGGATTAGATGTTGAAAGTTATAGGTTGCGTAACGACCCATTATTTGAAAGAGGAAGCAGTAATGTATTAATAACAGGTTGTGTTTTTGACTCTAATAGAAGAAATAATTTATCTATCACGGATGGTGAAGATATTATTGTTGAAAATTGCACTTTTTTAAACGCAGGAATTACAACTGCTAAATCTACGGGAACAGCTCCAAGAAGTGCCATTGATATAGAGCCAGATATTCAGGACTATAATAATCCGTGGCAACTAGTTGATCGTTTAACTATTAGAAACAATATAGAAAAAGGACCACAAAGTGGCTTAATTGTATTTACAGGATTTAATGTATTAGTGACAGGTAATACTTTTGAAAATAGTTTGAGTGCAAGTAGGGCTTTTAATGTTAAAATCATTAATAACACTGCACGTTCAATTTCTGCCGGTATACTAGAAATATCAGATCCAAGAAATTATGAAGTTTCTGGAAATACAGTTAGTAATCCAACTGGCTCAGGAATATTTGCAGCAAACCCAGGGGTGCAAATATTTGATAACAAAATAATAAATTGTAAGACTGGAATGCAATTACAGAATCTGAATGATGCTAATATTTATAACAATACCATAACTGGTAGTGAAGATGGAATAAACGCCTTTGGTGGGGGTAAAAATTTATTGATTAAAGGTAACACAATAAATGTTCAAAGACCTTTTTTCTTTTCAGGTGTAAATGCTAAAACCGGTCAAGAAAATGATTCATTTACGTTTACAAATAACATTATTAATTCTTCAGGAACTGGCTCTTTTCAAGGAAGTAATGGGATTAATTTGGTTAATAATGATTTCACAAATGGTGTTAGATTTGAAGGTTCTACAAATGCTATTGTGCAAAACAATAATTTTAAATTGACAAGCGGAACAGCAATTAATATTAGAGGGGAACAAAGTAATAATATTCAAATAATAGATAATCTTCTTGAAAGCATAAATCCTTCTAGTTATTCAATTTATGGTGAAGGAGACATTTCATGGGGAAATAGAAATATCATAATTAATAATAATGTGTTCAATAACTCTGGAATAAATTCAAGATACTACGATGGTTGGACTGTTAAAAATAATAAAGGCTATTTGGGCAATAATAATGGAGGATATATCACCTTTAGAGGAAATAATTCTCTTTTTGAGAGCAATAGAGGATTAAATGGAGAAATTTTAAATCATGATATTCAAGGTTCCAATAATACGATAATCGATTAATTCTTATACCGTTAATAAAAAAGGAGATAATTAAATTATCTCCTTTTTTATTAATCCAATTTAAATTAACATTTTTTAAAGCTATTAAAATACCACTTCTGGAAACAATAAAAGGTCCAAACCATAAAGGAATGATCCGTACCATTTAAATGCTCCTTGACAAGTTTAATTACAGAGTCAATTTGAAATATATTCTGTGTAGAAAGTAGAATTGTATCTGTGTATTCTTCTAATTCAGGACGTAATGAAGATCGTAGCCAGTCTCCAACTGGCACTCCAAAGCCGGCTTTTGATTTATCTAAAAACCCATCAGGAAATTCTTCTCTAAATGCTTGTTTTAGAATATATTTTTTGTTCCATCCTTTAATAAGATAATTTAGAGGTAGCGCATTAGTGTAATGCCATAATCTTTTATTTAAAAAAGGAGATCTACATTCCAAAGAAGATAACATACTGGTTCTATCAACTTTAACTAACATATCACCTTCTAAACTGATAGCCTTATCAATAGTACGGTATTCAGTTAAGTTTTTTGGTGAATCAATATTAGTTAGTTTTTTATAATAATTAAATGGTTCTGAGATTAAATAGCTAGGTAAAAATATAGAAGACAAGGTGTTTGAAGCGAATCCTAGAGAAATAATATCCCAATAATAATTATCAGAATAATCAATCGCATTGAACAATCGTTTAGCCTTAAATCGCTTTCCTCGATGATCATCTTTCGTTTTAAGTATATAATTCATGTTGTTCTTAATAATACCATGAAGTTTTTTAGGGATGAGTCTAGTATATTTTTGATTGATTTCCCCCATATAATATTTATTATATCCTCCAAAAATTTCGTCGCCACCATCACCTGTTAGAGCCACTTTAACATGCTTGTTAGTCTTATTTGCTACAATATAAGTAGGCAAGGAAGAAGAGTCTGCAAAAGGTTCATCGAAATTCATTAAAATATCATGCACATGATTTTCTAAATCATTTTCATTTATTATAAACTCATGATGATTGCTATTTATTAAATTAGCTACGGTTCTTGCTTTAGCTGATTCATCAAATGATTTTTTTTCAAATCCAATAGAAAACGTATTGATTTTAGTGGTGCTCATATTAGCTAGACAAAGTGATACTATAGACGAATCGACACCACCAGATAAAAACGTTCCAATGGGAACATCTGATACAGAACGACTTTCAACACTTTCTTGAACTAATTCTTTGACCTTTTTTTTAGCTGTATCAAAAGGGATATTTTTCTTTTCAATATGCTTAGGACTTTCAATTAAAGAAATTTTGTATTTATGTGAATTAATATCATAGGTTAAAAAATGATTGGGTTCTAACTTAAATATATCTTTATAAATGGTGTAAGGTGCGGGAATATAAGTTAATTTAAAATATAAATTTAATCCTATCTTATCAATTTCTGGGCTTGAAGCGCATAATTTTAACATTGATTTTAACTCAGATGCCCAAATGAATTTACCGTCTTTAAAAGTATAATACAAAGGTTTTTCACCAAAAAAATCTCTTGCTATAAATAGTTTGTTTATTGTTTTATCATAAATACTAAATGCAAACATACCATCTAGTTTTTTAAAGGAACTCGTGCCTTCTGTTTCATAAAGTTTTAAAATGACTTCAGTGTCACTTTGGGTGTTAAATATAACACCTTGGTTTTCAAGATTTTTACGTAATAATTTATAGTTATAAATTTCACCATTAAAAACTATAACTATTTGTTTGTTTTGATTGTATATGGGCTGTTTGCCTGAACCAAGATCTATAATTGATAGTCTTCTCATGCCCATAGCTATTGAGGTAGTTTTATCAGATTGGACAAATAATCCATCATCATCGGGACCTCTATGAATAATTAAATCATTCATTTGGGTAATACAAGTTCTTAGCCGCTCTTCACTTTCTTGTTTTAATGAAATAAAACCGTTAATTCCGCACATATTTATATATAATTAAAATTTCTATTGTTGGCTAAATACTAAATAATTGTTATTAAATTAATCTTTTAAGAGTAACTAAAATTCTAAAAAAGAAAAAATTAAAATTAAGGAATATGGTTCTAAATATATCTTTTTTAATATCGTTAATTGTATAACGGACATAGAAAATATTTTCTTTTTTTAGCATATATTTAGTGTTTTTGATGTCAGAAAATAAAAAATTATTCTTCATCATCATATAAAAAATATCTATATTAATTACAGTCATTCTTTTCTTAAAGAACGCATCATGTCCTTCATTTTTATGTATGCCACAGCTTATAAATAAAGCATTTATTTTTCTTAAAATAGAGATAAGATCATTTAAATATTTTATCTTCTTTTCTAAATTATTAGATCTGGTTATTGAATTATCGGATTGAAGAAAATTAGTAACAATAAAATCAATGCTCATTATTTTATTTGCATAATACAACGACCTTGTATTGAATTCGAAATCTTCTCCAAATATCTTTTCAATAAAAAACAGTTCATTTTGCAAGATAAATTTTCTGTTATATAATTTGTTACAAGCAGAATTTATAGTTTTTTGTGTATTATAATATTCAATTCCTGAAAGAATATTTGGGCTGCTACTATGTTGATATTGGTAAATAATATTACCTTTTTTATCAACTCCTTGTGCACCAAATTCCAATATATCCAAATTATTTTTCTTTGCAATTGTTATTATTTTTATTATGGAGTTATCAAGATAAAAATCATCTGCATCTAAAAATAATAAATAGTCGCCTTTTGCCTGTTTAATTCCTGTATTTCTGGCCCCTCCGAGTCCTTTGTTTTTTTGAGAAACAATAGTAATATTTGAATAATTTGCTTTTAAATTATTTGCTAATTCTAAGCTATTATCAGGAGACTCATCATTTACTAAAATAATTTCAAATTCACTTTCTTTTAAATCTTGTTTAAATGTAGAGGACACACATTTATTAATGTATTTTTCTACATTATACATGGGAATGATAATACTAATTTTTGTCATTTTTTTGATTCAAAGTACCAATACATAAAATAGGTCCATAAAAAGTAAAAAAAGAGGACTAGTCCTATAATTTTATGTTGTTTTTTAATGGAATTATTTTTTATGAAAGGATATATTATTAATAGGGGCATTAAAAACCATGATAAATAGGCAAAACGATTGGAAAAATTAGCCCTTATAATTAATATCCAGAAGGCATTTGCTATTAGATATATATTAAAAAGTTGTGTATATAAGACATCATTATATTTCTTTTTAAATATAAAATATGTGCCAATTAGTATAGGAAAGGAACTATAGAATAAAAAATCAAATCTAAATCCACTATTTATAAAAGCGGCGTCTTTTTCTCCAATTAAATAATCACCCAAACGATCATCAACAAATCCCATACCCGCAAATAAATTTTCAAATAGCCCACCCAAAAAAAATGATAAAGGAATAGCCATTAACCATGCTATAAAATACCATTTAATATCTTTTATAAATAGAGTTAATATAAATGCGCCTACGGGTAAATAAATAGATTCATGAAACAAACTAGCAATTACAAAAAATGTAATCATGAAACTCTTTTTATCATAATAAGCAATAGCCAATAAAAAAAACGATGTGGCAATTCCGTTTCTAATACCATTTACTCCATATGTCCAAAAGGACATGGTAACAATAAACATAAAAAAGGCATAAAACCAGTATTGTTGAAAAAATCTTTTAGAAACAATATATAGTGGTAAAATGTAAAGCGTAGCACACAATAAGAAGAATAAGTTAGTTGATAAAAAACTAGAGCAGAATTTCATAAATTGTTGAAAAACAATATCTGTTTTTAATATTATTTCTCCTCCATGTGCATAGCCCTCATAAATTCTGGCATAGGTCGCCATATCTATAAAATAACGTCCACTAACAGGGCGTAGACCCATATATATGGTCAAAAGGATTAATAATGAATACCCGATAAATGTTATGTAGTTGATATTTTTTCTGTTATTTAAATCTAATACATAAGCGTGAAATAAGGTTATAATCGTGATAGCAAAGGATGTATATAAAAATACTTCATAATAAATATCTAATGGAATAAATTTAATCATAATTCGGTTTTTGGTATTTCAATCAAATTTTTAGTTGATTTAGTAAAAAGATTAATCCAATATTCCATAACAATTGAGGATTCAAATCTTTTAATATTTTCCCTAGCCTGTTTACCCATCCTTTTTCTAAATGATTCATCATTTATGAGTTTCATTATTGTTAATGCAAATTTGTCAATATTTTCATTTTCAACTAGTATGCCGTCAGAATTATTTATTATAATATTTCTTGGTCCATTTGGACAATCAAAAGAAACTACAGGTAAGCCACAAGATAATGCTTCTAATAATACCATTGGGAAGCATTCTGTTATTGATGTCATGGCATATATAGAAGCATTTAACATTATTTGTTCTATATTATTTGTCGAACCACATATTTTAACTTTATTCTGCAATTCTAAACTATCAATAAGCATTTTTAAACAATATATATATTCTGGTTCTCCATCACCATAAATATTCAAACTCCAATCTGGATTCTCCTTGGCAATTAATACCCAGGCTTGAATTAATTTTTCAAAACCTTTAACTGGGGCAATTCTTCCAGCGCTTATTACTTTTTTGTTTGTAAGTGCGGCATAGTTATCAGGGTAATTTGTTAAAGAATTTGGAACTACCACTGTATTTTTTGATTTATAATATCGTTTTTCGTCATTAGTTAGTAATGCCAAATAATGGTATTTTGACTCTATATAATCATTTATTTTATAATATAAATCTTTAATAAATGATTTATTCTGTTTTCTAAAATGATATTCAAAATCCCTCGAAGAATGAAATTCTTTAATTTTAATAATTTTTGGATATATAAAAGGGATGAAAAAAAAATCGAACGCAAAATTACATACAATTACTACATCAGGATTTAGTTCTTTAAGTTTCTTTTTTAGTAAAAAAAAATGCTTGAACACTTTAATAAAATTAATAGGATGAAAATAACTGAGATTTCTATTATAATTTATGCCAATGTCATGTAATTTAACCTTATCATCAATATGATAGCAAGGTGAATTTCCTTTTTGTTCCGATGTAACTATAAAAACCTCAAATCCTTTTTCATTAATAAAATAATTTACTTTATTAGCTAATACCCTTTCAATACCACCATGTAGATATATTTGATCTGTATAATATAATATCTTCATGAATTCGCTATTAGACTTTTAAATAAATTATCCCATTGAGGCACGATAACATCTGGCATATATTTTTTTGCTTTAATTCTTGCTTTAGCACCCATTTTTAATCTTAATTTTTCATTTTCAATGAGACTATTTAGATTATCTGCAAAACTATTAACATCACCATTTTTTACCAAAAAACCGTCTTCATCATCTGAAATAATATCTTTAGGACCACAAGGGCAATCAAAAGCAACACATGGTACACCAAAAGCCATTGCTTCAATTAGAACCATTCCAAAACCTTCTGATCTTGATGACATGGCGTATAAAGAGGCTTCATTATATTTCTCTTGAATATTTTTCACTGGTTCGAAAAAGAACACATTATCAGATATTCCTAACTTTTTTGCTAATTTAATATGCTTTTTTTCTAAATCAATTTTACCATAAATTTCCAATTGCCAATCTGGATGATTTTTTAGAACAATTTTCCAGCTTTTTAATAATCTATCAAAGCCTTTTTGATACCCATGATTCCCAACAGTAATTACTTTTTTATTTATTAATTTTCCTTTTTTCTTAGGATAAAAAGACAAAGGATTCGGAATGACTATTAAATTATTGAGATGCCATTCTGTTAAATTATCATTCGTCAAAACCACAAATCTATCATATTTACGAGCCCCGATATGCATTAAACTATTTAAGATTTTAAATTTTAAATTTTGAAAAAAGCTTAACTTATCATTATTTTTAAAAATATTTTTTGAAGCATGGCGCTCATATACCATCGGGCATGGTTTACCAATAATAGATGGCGTAAAGAAACCTTTTAATCCGTCATCACAAACTGATATAACATCTGGGTTGATTTTTTTAATTATAGTTTTTAACCCAAGTTTATAACATTGAAAATATTCAAATATATTTCCTTTAACTTTTATATCATGGTGTCGAATCTTGTTACTAAAATCATAAAATAAAGACTCATCACCTTGGTTAAGGGTTACTATATGTACCTCATATCCTAATTTATCAGCTAAATAAGATGCTTTAACGGACAAAACACGCTCTAAACCCCCAGCACCACATATTTGATTTGTTATGTATAATAATTTTGTCATATCACTTCAAAGCATTATTTAAAAAAAATGCAGAAGATTTTTTTAAGCTACCCAATTTTTTTTGTGCTTTATCATAATTAATATTTTTTAATATATGATTATTAATCATATATTCATTTGTTAAAAGTAATTGACTTAAATCAAGGGAATCTAGTAAATCTCTCATTCTCGTATTTATATTATCTGCTCTATTAAAAACAACAAAATCTTTTTTAAAAATAATGGAGAATGCTACGGCATGAAAGGAGTTCGAAATAATAAATTCGGCATTTTTTACTAATGATAAAAATTTCTCAGGACCTTGCAAAAAATAATTTTTATCAGCATATTTTATGAGCTGATTAACCGTAATTATTTTCCATCCGTATTTTTCTTTATAATTCTCTGCAAAAGATTGTATGAGCGGATTTGAATCAAAATCATAGATGAAAATATATTTATCAACTTCCTTTTTTATGGTAATTAAGGATTCCCAATGCTCTGAATTAAGCAAAAAGACAGGGTCTAGGACGTGTGCTACATTTTCGAAACCTAGGCTATTTAATATTTTTTTACCTGATATTTCTCTTACCGAAACATAATCTAAATAAGAAACTTTTTGTTTTACAAAAGCTTTAATATTTTCTTCTAATTCGTCAATTGCAAAACTTGCTGCATAAGATATTTTAAGTTTGTTTTGAGGTGCAAAATCTAGATAAAAGGCAGGGTCTTTACCATTTTCGAAAAAAGAATTCCAAATTTGATCACTACCACAAATGTATGCATCAGCTACTGGTAAGTCATTCTTTAAATCGTCATTTGATTTATATAATTTATTTCCTGTTTTAATATATTTCCTTGAAAAATTATCAAATCTTCTTTTTCTTTTTAAATGAAATAATCGTTGAGGTAATTTTAAAATAATATATACAAATTTTAACACTAGGTTTTTACTAAAAAACAAATGATTAACTTTTAAGAATTTAAAATTATTACTTAAATAATATGGTTTATAATGAATAGTTTCTGAGTTATGCCCTAAGTTTTCTAAATACTTTAATAGGGCATACTCTTGTAAAGAGGCACCGTGATTATAAACTTCATGACACGTAATTGTTTTTATTTTCATAATCTAAAAACTATTTTAAATATTTAGCAATTGATTAACTTGATTTAAAGAAATTTCTTTATCAAAGTTTTCTAGCAATGATAAATTCTTAATAATATATATTTTTAAATTGTCCTCATTAAGATACCGTTCAATAGTATTAGAAATTGAAATTGAATCCATTTCACAAATTAAACCGGTTTCTTCATTAGTAATAATCGAGCTAGCCGTAGGAAAGTTAGTTGAAACAATTGGTTTTTTTAATATGGCTGCTTCAATCACCGTTAGTCCAAGACCTTCAAACAATGAAGATTGTACATAAATATCACAAGATTTCATATAGGGATAAGGATTTTCCTTAAAGCCCAATAGTATAAAATGTTCTTGAAGATTCTTTTCCTTAATTAAATTTTCAATCTCATTTCTTTGTGGCCCATCACCAATTACAAACCATTTTATATTATATTCTTTTTTTACTAAAATGCTACAAGCATCAATTGCAAGTTTATAACCTTTTGCTTTGGCTAAACGACCTACAGTAAGTATTTTAATGCAATTCTTATCAGTATTTAATCCAGAATCTACTAGGCTCATTTTATTTATAAAATCAACATCATAAATATCTTTAATAATAGCTAAATGTAATTCTTTACCTATTCGAATTAACTCATTTTTGATAGAGTTTTCACTTTCTTTCGAAACACAAACGATTTTGTTATAACATTTATAATAAGGGTAATCAAAAGTTATATCGTAACCAGCTTTTTTATAATCAGTATTTAACCATGCATATTTTATTTTTGAAGAAAGCTTACTAGCTACATAATAGGTGGCAAAGCCTTGATTATATGCTATGGCTATATCGTAGCTTTTATCCAAACTTAAAATTTCTTTTTTAAAAACGGACCAATGAATTTGTGCTAAATGCTTGTTATTTAACTTAAATTTTTTTACGTACCAAAATTTAAAACGAAAATAAAAATTAAAAACAGTTAGAGTTTTTTTGTATGGTAAAACATATTTTATATTAACAGAATTTGGAATCAATTTTTCAAATTCTCCACCTTTTTTAAAAAGGACTAAATCAATATTAAATTTAGTACAATCTAATAAATTTAATAAGGTGACTAAACTTTTTTCTGCTCCTCCACAGTATAATGATTCAATTATAAAGACAATATTTTTCAATTACTAAATTTATTTATGAATTCATCAATGGATAAATAAAAATATTCTATCCTTTCTTTTATAATATCTTCCTCCCAATTCCACCATGCTATATTATTTAATTTTTTTATATCCATATCACTATGTTTAAATTTAATTAATTTAGCAGGACAACCCGCCACAATAGCATAATCTGGAATATCTTTAGTTACAACAGAATTCGCCCCTATGGTTACTCCATTTCCGACCTTTATACCAGGCATTATATAAGAACCCATACCTATCCAAACATCATTACCTATAGTTATGCCTTCTTTTTGTTCTATATTACTTAAAATTTTTTTTGCTAAGATAGAATTAGACTTTTTTTGCTCTTCTTTATATAAATTGTTTACCAGAGGAAAGTTTGTAATACTTGAAGCGGAATGAAATCCTTCATCCACAATAAATCTTACATTATTTGCTATGCTGCAAAATTTCCCAATGATTATTGGAGCATTTGTCCATCTCCAAACTAAAGCTCCATTATCATAAGTTTTATAACCTATCTCTGAATGCATATCTTTTTTTAGAAATACATAATCATGAATTCTAAGAGAATGCTCAAAATCAATACCTAAGACTTTCCATAATATTTTTCGAAAAAATAATTTCATAAGAATTTTTTGTTTATTTTTAAAAACAAACTATTGAACAACTCCTTCTCAAATTCAATAAATCCAAAATTGTAAATTAAAATTATAAAAGTAAATGTATATAGTAAACTCTTAAATATAAAATTCAACCATCCAACACCAGGGATATAATTAATAAAGAACCCTATGGCTATACTTATAATAAAAACCAACAGTGTTTTATGAAACAATTCTTTAAAAAATCTAATTATCTCTAATTTTAGTACTCTATAATAAAAAATATTCATAACATTTTGCGCTATAATCCAACCTAAAATTGTTCCAGATATCATTCCAATCGCTCCATGTTTTAGAGCTAAAAAATAGCCAATAAGAGTACCTAAGACTAAAAAAATTAAATATGTTATCGATTTAAATGCAACTTTGTTTTGTGCTTCAATTAGAGGTCCAGTAAAACCTTGAACCAATGGGATTGTGTAGGCAATCATAATCGTTAAAGCTATAATGTAAGAATCATAAAAGGATTCACCAACCCATAGAAATACAAACTGTTTTCCAAATAAACCAAAAGCACCTAAAATATACATTAAAACAATAAAAGAAACCCTTCCTATCTTAATCATTGTATTGGTTAGTTCTTTTGGAGAGGCATTATTTACTGTCATTTGTGTGGCTCTTGGGAGAAAAACACCTGTAATAGCAGAAGAAAAAGCTCCATAATAACTACCTAAAGTTAACCCAATTGCATAAACAGCTAAAACTTCTGGATAGGCAATTTTACCCAAAACAATATGTCCTGCTTTCCATTGAAATTGAGCTACTATTCCATAAACAAAAATCCAAATTGAATAACTAAAAATTTGTTTTAAAAATGATGTTTGAAAACTATGTAGTTTAATTTTCACTTTTAATATAAAAAAAACAAAATAAGCTTCTATAGACATAAACATAATATTGAAAACAGTATCAATAATAACCAGAGCAATGGCTTTTCCTCCCATTGTAAGCACTCCAACTACTACTAATGTTCTTAAAATATATCTTATAATATTTATAGTCTTTGGAAAAACAAAATTTTCATATCCAGAACAAATACCAACGAAACTACCACCCGGTAAACCGATAGCTAAATTAAAAATTAATAAAATAAATATGGTTTTAGCAATTTCAATTTCATCCAATGTCATTTTAGTAAAATAAGTACCGATATACCCATAGAAGTAAAAGCCGATAATTGCAATCATTAGCGAGATAACACTATAAATTAACATAGTCATTGCTAAAAAATTTTCTTCTCCCTTTTTATCATTTTCAGCTCGATACTTGGCAACAAATCGAACTATAGTGTTGTTTAGTCCTAAGTCAAGTACAGAAATGCTTCCAACTAAAGCACCGATTGCGGTCCAAACACCAAATTCGGCCTTACCTATATGATTTAAAATAAAAGGCGTAATAAAAAGACCTACTATATTTGTTAAAAAAATAGTGATATAATTTAATAAGGCTCCTTTTTTTATTTGACTCACAATATATTAATTTGGATTATATAAGATTCTACTATAATCTTCCATGGACTTGTACTGTTATAGCACCTTTAACGTCGTATAATATGCCATTAGGATTTAAAAGCGCCTTAAAATTTATATTTATATACTGGTAATGAGCGACTGTTAAAACAATGGCATCAAAGGTTCCTGTTGGTAGTTTTTGTGTGGTTTTAAGATTATATTCATGCATCACTTCTTCTGGGTTTGCCCAAGGATCATAAATAGTGATTTGTGTACCATAACTTTTTAGTTGGTTAATAACATCAACTGCCTTAGTATTACGCACATCAGGGCAATTTTCTTTAAAGGTTATTCCTAATGCTAAAATTTTTGACCCCTTGATGCGTATATCATGTTGTACCATTAATTTAATAATTTGTGAAGCGACGTACTGTCCCATACTATCATTCACGCGACGTCCTGCCAATATGATTTCCGGATGATAGCCTACTTCTTGAGCCTTTTGAGCTAAATAATAGGGGTCCACCCCAATACAATGCCCACCAACCAATCCGGGTTTAAAG
>TARA_R110002033_G_scaffold37969_12_pt1 | contig 13114 bp, 4 predicted proteins | sample TARA_R110002033 | Tara Oceans TARA_R110002033 (sample SAMEA4397051) | marine metagenome | biome: Polar Biome; feature: [SRF] surface water layer (ENVO:00010504); material: water (ENVO:00002006), including particulate matter (ENVO:01000060) such as... | depth 5 m
GTCATTTTAAGTTTATCTACTACAAACTTTCCTAAATTAAGTCCTTGTACAAGACCTTCCTGAGTTGCAGCCCTATAATGAATACCTCCATACAATCTGCTTATTGCTGCTTCTCTAGAAGCATCCATAAATGAAGAAAAATGTCTGGTTGGTAATCCATAAATTAATTCTGTATCATCATCAAAGGCAAAATTATCACCAAAAATACTAGTCATGGCCTCTGATGCAGCACCCGAAATAACGGAATGTGCACTTGTATATTCTGGAAATGGAGGTGTTTGTAATAGAGGCGTCCAATTCTCATCAACATACTGATTTATTACTGTTTCAGGTCTGATTAAATTACTTCTGTATTTTTCGTCCCATGCACTAATAAAGCCATCAGCGATAGCCATTGAGGTTTTTGTGTAAGCATAGACTGTTTTTTCAAAATTTGCATGGTCTTTTTTACAGACGATTTTACAAATGCCCATCCAATGCGCCCCTGGAGTAATTTTTTTTGTGGCGAACATTAAATGGCCTTGATGCGTTGACACATAAGGATTACAATCCCAAAATTGGGCGATTGCTATTTCTTCAGATGAATCTCCTTCTTTTTTCATTTGTTGACCAACGTTATAAACCTCCATCATTTCCTTATAAAAATCAGTACCTTTTTCCAGAGAAAATTCAGGGTGTGGTTTGGGTTTAAATTGAGAGGCCGAATCAATTACAAAAGGTCTAATTTTATTCCAATGTGGTTCAATCCCGTCCATATAATCTGGTGGTGTTGGTTGCCACCGAGAAGGATCATTAGAGTTAACTGTAAATTTAGACATCGTTCGGGTTTCTTTGTAATTATCATTACTTATCCAATCTTTGATATGGTTGGCCACTTTGATTCCATAGTTTTTGGAAGCCTCAAAAGTGCCTTCGTCCATTTGTTTCCAAACATTGTAAAGACTATCCCTGTAGACTGTAACTCTATCTTCGGAAAAGACAAGTTGCTTGCCAATTTCATAATAAGTAATTAATGACGCTAATTTAAAATTGATTTTATCTTCTTTGTTGGGTTCAGGAATAGGCGTTAAATCGGTAACTTGTCCTACCAAAGTTTTATATTCTGAACTTTCTTTACACATTACCTCATAAGCAGCTATATTAGTATATGCAAAAATCCTACTTGCCACTGGTGGAGCAAAAATATCGTGAACCATAATAGACGACATTTTATCCACTGCCTTGTGGTAATCATCTGGTGTGATACGTATTTCCTGCGTTTGTTTTTGACAGGATACTGTTATAACCATCAAGCTAAAAATGAATAGCGGTTTAATTCTGGATTTCATAAATTTCAATTTCATCGTTGTTTATTGTTACTAGTACGTAGTTATGTCCTTTAAAAGTAAAACTGTTTAAGCCCCTTACCGATTTTTGGGAGAGGTCAATGCCTAATTGCTTTGATGAAACAACTTTACCATTATTTTGTATTACGGCTCCTGAAAAACTATCAAACCTTCCCTGAAATGGGGTAACACCAAAATAGTTGCCTGCTAATAAAATATCGGTTTGTCCATCAGCATTAAAATCATATTTCAACATTTCTGTAATCGGGGCCAGCTGTAATTCAGGTTCTTTAAATGGTTGAAACGAAAAGGTACCATTATCATTTTTCAAATACCCAGATGCTAACGTATTTACAGTTAGCAAATTTGCTTTTTTTAGAGCTTCATCCCCAAAGACAGCTTCAACCGTTTGTCCTGCAAAAGTTTTATAGGATGTGTATTTTTTCTTCAAATAATTAAGTTGCCCTGCCAATTCATCCAAACCGGACAACGTATAATATTGACCATTTTTTTCTGTTGCTACAATGGTTTCAGTAGATTTGTTGTTATCAAAATCCCCAACATACATTTTCATTGGAAATTTATCAGTAGCTTTAAATTTTGAATTCAATCCAAAGTTTCCTAATATATAATCATCATCCCCATCATTATCAATATCAAAAGCAGCGACACTTTGCCATAAACCGTTTAAGCTTTCTTTTAGAACTGTTGAAGTTACATCTGTAAATGTCCCCTTATTATTTTGTAAAAAGATTGGGTGCATCCACTCTCCAACCGCAACAATATCTATTTGACCATCATTGTTAAAATCTGTAGCAATGGCATCTGTGACCATTCCTAACTTTTCAAGTTGTTTTACAGTAAAATGGTCTTGCTCATTTATTAAAATATATGAATCTGGTAATTCTCCAAAATTTAGTGCATCTACGTGATTACCGACAAAAATTTCTAAATCTCCATCATTATCAACATCAAGAGTTTTAACTATTGAGGCATTTCCAAAATAACTTGGCAACTGTGCTTTTTCAAAATTGAAATCTCCTTTATTTTGGTAAAGTACATCGCGAATTGGTTTAGCTTCATTATAAAGTTCTCCTCCACCAGTTGCTATAAACAAATCGTTTAGTCCGTCAAGATTAAAATCGGCTATTAACGCTGAAACATCCTCGTTTAACTTATCGTCTTCAAAAACAGAAACATTTTTTTTTACAAAACCATTCTCTGTCTGAATGAACAATTGGGATGGTTGGTTACGAGAACTTCCAAAGAAAATATCCTCCTTTCCATCGTTATTTAAATCCCCAATGGCCGTTGCTGGTCCACGATCTGATATTTGATATGGAATCAACTTATGACGATTAAAATCTATATAATTATTCTCAATATGTTTAAAATGTAATCCTTTTATACTATCAACTTTAGTTAACCAAGTTCTTATTTTTGGAGATAACCTGGAATAATCAAACGGAAAGCGTTTGTTTAAAGGAACTATAGTTAACGTTTGATTTGTCTTTATGTCTACTGCTGTTTGAACAGTATTGTCAGGCCAAATAATTGTAATTGAATCTACCATTTTTGTAGTACCATATCCAAAATGAATAACAGGTTCTGAAGAAGATTGGAATCCTTTTGATGTAAATAACTGTTTGTATTGTTTAATTCCGTTATGATAGGATATTACTTTAGTACCTATACCAAAATTATTTCCTTTTTTATATTTGAATTTTAGCTTTAAATAATGTGAAGTAGAGTCTATATTGTTTTGATAAAAAGTAGCCGGTACATTAATGTTATTTGTAACAATATCCATATCTCCATCATTGTCAAAATCGGCATAAGCACTACCTGTAGAAATCAAAGTGTCTTTTGAAATCCAATTTCCAGATTGATCATTAAATGTCAGATTTTTTCGTCCTTCAAAAATACAGTTGGCCACTGCGCCCGAAGGCATTAGTCTTAAAGCCTCTTTATCTAATGAATGAGAATCATTCAAAGATTCTTTTATCTCATCATTAGAAGTGAACTTTATATAATCTAAATCATTAGGTCTTTTTGGTATACCATTTGAAATAAACACGTCCTGTTCGCCATCCTGATTAAAATCACAAAACAAGGCTGACCAGCTCCAATCGGTAGCAGATATGCCACTATACAATGCCGTTTCAGAAAAATTTGTTCCATTATTAATTTGTAACATATTACGGGCATATTGATAATGGTATCCTAAATGCTTTATCCTCATGTTTAGCATATCTACCGTTTCATCTCCCATGGAAGATTTTAAAATGGTTTCATCATCGGGAGCCATATCTAATGTTAAAATATCCGGTAAACCATCATGATTTAAATCGGCTACATCACTACCCATTGAAAAACGACTTGTTTTACCAAATTTGGTTTTAAGCTGTTCTGTAAAAGTTCCATCACCATTATTAAGGTAATAATAATCATCTTCATGAAAATCATTACTTATGTATAAATCTACAAAGCCATCATTATTAAAATCCTGAGTTGCAATGCCCAGTCCATAGCCATTTGCGCCACCAAAAATACCAGCTTCTTCGCTTACATCTGTAAATATTTCACCATCGTTTCGCAACAATTTATCTCCACTATTTTTATCTCTTTTAAATCGAATATCGGCTTTACCAAATGAATTTTGGCTATGAACTGCATGATTGAGCAAATACATATCGAGATCCCCATCATTATCATAATCAAAAAAAGATGCTGTTGTACTATAATTTTTAAAATTAAGTCCATATTGTGCAGCTTTTTCGGTAAAGGTGCTATTCCCATTATTTATATAGAGCTCATTAGCGCCTTTGAGACCCTGAATCCCTACAACAGCACATACATAAATATCTAAAAAGCCATCTCCATTAACATCGGCCATCACAGTACCTGTATTCCAGTCTGAATTCCCTGCAACTCCCGCTTTTTTAGTAATATCCTCAAAGACAAAATTTCCTTTGTTCAGATAAAGTTTGTTTTCACCTTGATTTGAGGTAAAAAACACATCGACAAGATCATCATTATTAATATCTCCTACGGCTACTCCAGCGCCGTTATAATAGTATAAATAGTCTAAAATATTAAGAGAATCTGTGGGTTTCAAGGTATTTTGAAAATCAACTTGGGTATGATTTTTATCAACAATAGATAACAAGTGATCCTCTTTGGCTCGGCTACATCCTAAGGCCAAAAACAAAAAGAACAAAAAACTCTTATTACTCATTTACTTTAAAAATTTTTGCTTGACTATTATTAATACCAACTATTAAATATCGTTTTCCTGTCTTATCTTTAAACCAGTCCATAACTTTAACTTCTCCTTTTACTTTAAATCCAGTATTGGTTTGATTTATGAAATTCCCTTTGTTATCACCAAATAGTACTAAGCCTTCATTTGCATCCAAACGAGAAAATTGTGGCTTAAAACTAAAATTGTTTCCTCCTAGGATAAGATCTAGATTTCCATCATTATTGATATCTTCACATTGAATATCACAAACACAGGAAAGTTGTGTTTCGGCTGGCAGTTGCTTAATTGTAAAATTACCTTTTCCATCATTATAAGCTACATAACTTGAAAACGTAGTAACTTCTTTCACTGTACAGGCATTCATAATTTCTTTTGAAAAAAGCTCATCAATTGATTTGGTTGAATACTCACTAAATTTTAAATTTTGTTTTTTAAGTGACACTATTTGACCTGTAAGTTCTCTTTTTAAATGAATAGGAACATCACGACCATCAATGGTTCTAGTAAATATCTGTTCTACCGTTCCATTGTTATCAAAATCATTAATAAACATTTTAGCGGGATGTTCTTTATCAGCTTGATAAATTGAATTTGTTCCTCTATTTCCAAAGATTAAATCAATATCTCCATCGTTATCCAAATCTTTTCCTTCCACAGTGTTATACCAACCAGAATAATCATTTAAATTTGTTGATAATTCTTCTAAATGCGTTCTTGTATTTTTAAATATTTTAGGAGACATCCATTCTCCTACTACAATTAAATCTTTAATCGTATCTCCATCTATATCTTGCCAAATAGCATCGGAGGACATTCCAATAGATTTGGTTTTTGGCGCTTTGCTATTAGTCACATCTTTGAAATTGCCTTTACCATCATTTTCAAGAAGTACATTCTTAGGAGTTACACCATAAGTTCCTACAACACTTAAACTAGCAATAAATAAATCAATATCCCCATCCCCATCAAAATCATTAGGAGCAATTGTAGAAATATTTGTATTGGTTCGAACTAAAATTTTGTAATCTTCAAAACTCCCGTCTCCATTATTGATATACACTCTTACACCGGTTCTAGCACCTTGAAAATTACCGCCTGAACCAACAACTAAATCCAAATCACCATCATTATCTATATCAATAAAATTGGCACAAGTATCTTCAAAAAAGGCTTCTGTAGTAAAATTTGAAGGACTTAACACCCCATTTTTTTTCTGAAGATATAATTGCCCTGTTTGATTATTTGCTCCTCCAATAAAAATATCATCATTTCCATCTTTGTCAACATCGCCAACTGCTAATGCTGGGCCTTCTCTTGAAAGCATTTTTGGAATTAGCCCTTCATAATTAAAATCGATATAGACATCTTCATTATGAGCTTGTAAATTGTTTTTTACTTCAGAAAAATAATTTTTCGGTGCACTTATTGTTCTTGATTTATAATCATCTGTGGCCTCTTCTATTTGAAATGTTAGCGATTGATTTACGTTTGTTACACCAATATGTTGTACTTTTTTATTAGGCCAAATAATTTTGATTGAATCTACTTGCTTTGAAGCCCCTAATCCAAAGGTCATCTTATAATCAACAGATGATTGGAAACCTCGTGAGGGAATTAATTCCTGACGAAGTGTTTGACCATTTACATATACTTCGACGATACTACCTATTGCAAATGTATTTGGTTTTTCTCCTTTTAAACTAACCTTTAAATAGTTGTTTTTTGAATTGTTCTTATAAACAAATAATGGCATATTTAGATTATTAACAATCAAATCAAGATCACCATCGTTATCTAAATCACCATAAGCAGCTCCGTTTGAAAAACTGGGAGTGCTAAAACCCCATTGTTTTGTTTCATTAGTAAATTTTAAATCGTGATTGTTTTTATAGGCATAGTTAATCACAGGATTGGATGGCATTATATCTATAATTGAATCTTGAGAGGTTTTAATGCCAGAAATAGCCATTTTTTGATACATTTCATTAGCGAAAAACTCTATAAAATCCTGATTGGTTAAATCTTTATAAATACCGTTGCAGACATAAATGTCTTTATAACCGTCATTATCCATATCAAAAAGTAATGCTCCCCAAGACCAATCGGTCTCAGCAATTCCACTGTAAAATGCTATTTCTGAAAATGTATTATCACCATTATTTAATTGCATCGTGTTTTGCATGTATTGATTATAAAAATCTTTTCTTTTTTTAAGCTGAAAAACATCATATCTATCAAAACTACTGGTGTTTTTTAGGCGAGCATCTCCTTCAGGAAGCATATCTGTTACAAAAATTTCTGGTTTACCATCATTATTGATGTCAGCCATGTCTGCCCCCATGGATGACATACTTAAATGTCCCATACGATTCTTGATGTCTTCGGTGAAAGTCCCATCACCATTATTGATATACAAATAATCTCGTTCATAAAAATCATTTGAAACATATATGTCTGGCAACAAGTCGTTATTTACATCACCCACTGTAACTCCCAAACCAAACCCTATCAAACTTCCGTAAATTCCAGCTTCTTCACTTACATCGATAAATTTTCCGTTATCATTTCGCAATAACTTGTCCCCACCTCCTTTAAACATGTCAGGTACATCCCAGTTATTACTTCTTAATTCTCGTTTGTTAGAATACCCTAAACTGTTTACAGGTATAAAACTATTGTTTAAAATATACGCATCAAGATCGCCATCTCCATCGTAATCAAAAAAAGCAGCGTGGGTTGTAAAACCACTATCTGCTAAATTATATTCTAGTGCTTGTTCAGTAAATGTTAGATCTCCATTATTGATAAACAATTCATTTTTTTGGTCGTCATTTTTTAAGTTTCCGGCATTACAAACATAAATATCTAGGAGTCCGTCTGCATTGATATCTACCATTACCACTCCAGTTGACCAAGACCTGTTGCCACCTGTATTGGAACTTTCTGTGATATCTTCAAATTTAAAATCCCCTTTGTTTAAATATAATTTGTTTTTGGTTCGGTTAGCAGTTAAATATACATCTGGCAAGCCATCATTATTAATATCACCTATAGAAACGCCTCCGCCGTTATAAAAATTTCGATACTTAAATATGTTGAAATCCTTTTCGTTTTCAACTCTATTTATAAAATCAATTCCAGTTTCACCTGCGTCGGTTAACGTAAATAAGGTATTTTCTGATGCTTTTATTGAAGATGTTTGATGCTTGTCTGATTCACAAGAACTAATATAAAAAGCAATTACGAATATTGTTAAAAATTTGATTTGTTTGAAACGTATTCTCATTTCTCTATCATTAAAAAAGTTGGGGTACCGATATTAATAAAAAATATCATTTTATATGCGTAAGGGTAATGTAATCATTCTATTTACCGAATTGAACGTTTAGTTTAAATGTTGAACAGTAAAAAACATGCCTCACTATCAATTTAATAAGTTACAATTTTATTTAAATAAACAAAGAGGATTTTTAAAAATATCCTCTTTGTTAAAAAACTCAAACTAAAAAAACTCTTTAATATCCAGGATTCTGAACTAAATTAGGATTCGATAAAATCGCATTCGTTGGTATTGGGAAAAGTCTTTTGGTTTCATCTGTATTATCTTTAAATTCCCAAGTACTAGAAAATTTATTAAAGCGAATTAAATCCATTCGTCTTACATGTTCATCATATAATTCTCTTCCTCGTTCGGCTAACATATCAGCCTCTGTCACGCTACCAAGTGGGGCCGCTTTTCTTAAAGTTCTTAAGGTGTTTACCATCGTTGTAACATCATCACCGCTGCGCATCATAGCCTCTGCTTTCATCAAATACGCATCGGAATATCTAAAAAGAAGTAAAGGAGCTGGATACGCTCCATTTGCAGGAGAATATTTCAATACACGAATACCAGTTACATCGCTATTACCTACCAATCCTGGAAGGTCTCTAGTAAATATTAACTTTTTTCCTCCTCTGGCATCTAAAGCATTTCCAGAAGCGCCATATTGTTGCCCAATTAAGAAACCTACACCAAAGCCATTGTTTGTAGCATTCGCATTAGTAGCATCTGGCACCCAACCTCTGCGTTCTTCTTGGCCATCACCTACGTAATTGGAATTTGGATCACCTTCAAATGAATCATAAAAAGCAGCTAAGGTTGTAAACCCATTCCAACCACCGCCAGCATTATCTGGATGTATTTGGCTATAATGTAATCCTTTCCACGTTCTACTACCCTGACCTGCATTACAATAAAATATTCTTTCACTACTTTCTGCATCAGCATCAAACATTTCAAAATAACCATCATGCAATGTAAATCCTTCAGCTGTAATAGCATCAACCGCAGCAATAACGCCAGGCATATCTGCAGCTTCTGGACTTGTGCCACCTCTATAAATACCAGCATTTAACAATACTCTTGCTTTTAAGAAATAGGCAGCAGCTTTACTTGCCTTAATAGTTTCTCCTGTTGGGCCCACAGACGGTAAATCTGGAATAGCGGCATCTAAATCGTCTAATATAGCCGCTAAAGCCTCAGTATTTGAAAGTACTTTTGGATTAACCGAAGGTCCTTCATCTACTTCTCTGAAAGGTACTTGACCAAAATTATCAAGTATTTCCCATGTAGCATAGGCTCTTAAGAACTTTGCTTCAGCTACTTGTTCGGCTGTAGCATTACTTCTAGCGTCAATAACCTCATTACAATTATATGCCATTTGGTTAAATGAATTCCAAACTTGTAAAATAAATGTATGCCCTGCAGTCCAGCTATGTAAATGTAAGGTTCTCCAAATACCATTATCACCCCAGTCGGTTCCTCGTGTAGGAACCAAATATTCATCTGAAGAAACTTCTTCTAAAGCATAGACATTCTCTTGAGTTCCATAAATACCATTAAATTGGCCATAGATGCCAGTCAAGGCAGCTGCCGGATCTTCCACACCGGTAAATCCTCCACCAGTATCTGTTGATACGATAGAGTCACTTGCAATCAAATCAAGATTTGTACAAGATGCTAGTACTGCCATAGCTAATAAGCTAAATAGCAAATTAAAATTAGTTGTTATTTTTTTCATTGTTATTTTTTTTAAAATTTAGCGTTTAATCCAAATGTAAATGTTCTTGGATTTGGATACGATACATAGTCAATACCCGCAGTAGGCAACCCATTTAATGGAGACGCTGACTGCGTGCTAACTTCAGGATCTGGACCACTATATGGAGTAATTAGAAACAAATTCTGACCTGTCAATGATAATCGTAACATTTTAATGGCTGATCCTTCCTTTAAATTAAAATTATACCCTAAGGATAAATTTTGTAAACGTACAAAATCACCACTTTCTAAAAACCGTGTAGAAACTGCAGCTTCAGCATTTCCAGCTTCACCCGAAGTTAAGACATCTGGTGTAACATTACGCCCTCCTGCAATGGCTCCTGCAGTAAAAAATCCATTCCTTGTGTTATTATATACATAACCCCCAAATTGACCAGCAAAATAAGCTGACAGACTCCAGTTCTTATATGTTGCGCTTGTAGAAAACCCTGCATTAATATCCGGTAAGGCAGATTTACCAACAAAACCTTGCGTATCCCCAATAGGTTGACCGTTTGAATCAAAACCTTGGAAATCTCTTAGGTAATATGAAAATAATGGATGTCCTCCTGCAAGAATTTGTGCATATGCATTTGTTAACCCTTGTCCATATATGGTACCTGCTTGAATTTGACCAGCAAAATTTTGTAGTTCGTTTTTGTTATAAGAGATGTTAAAACTAGCATCCCAACTGACGTCCTCCTGTTGTACAATGCCATAATTAATAGCAAATTCTACGCCTTGGTTTAAAATGGTTGCATCTAAGTTTTTGAAGAAAAAAGGCTGCGGTGATGGCTGTGCTGCGGTTACAGATAATAATAAATCTTTAGTTTCCTTTCTATACACATCAATACTACCTGTTAAACGGTCGTTACCAAATCCAAAATCAAGACCAGCACCATAGGATGTGGTTTCTTCCCATTTTAAATCTGGATTAGCGAAAGCAACAGGTCCTAAACCTGGTTTATTTATATTTCCTCCATCTTCAATATTTGGAGCTCCGTAGCGCTCTCTACGAACAAAATTGCCATAACCTAACCCGTCTTGATTCCCTGTAATACCAGCGCTTAGACGCAACTTAAGGGTTGAGAATGTCTCTCCCATAAAATCTTCTTCATTAATTTTCCATGCAAAAGCACCTGAAGGGAAATACCCATATTGATTAGCTGGACCAAAACGAGATGATCCATCAGCTCTAATTGTAGCCGTGAATAAATACTTGTTTGCAATAGTATAGTTAACTCTGGCAAAGTATGACTGAATTTCGTCGGTAGAATCATAAAAATCACCATAAAGACTCGTTACTCCAAGACCAGCTGGTGCAGTTAAACTTTCAGAAGCAGGAGTTGGAAATAATCTATTTACAAAATTTCCATTAGGAGCAATCCCATATTGCTGATAACTTCCATTAATAGTTGACTCAACTAAATTAGAAGATTGCTTAATAACATCCCACATGTCACTAATACCAGTAACCGAACCAAATCCACGACCCAGAACATTCTTTCCACTTTTTCTAAAATCTTGAAATGAATACCCTACTAAAGCATCCAATTTAGAATTACCAAAATCTTTATTATAGTTTAAGGTAACCTCTAATAAATGATTAGTAGCATCAACAGTACCTAAATACGCTCTACCAGACCCAAAAATATCATTTGCAATATTTTGTGCAAGAGAACTGGCTCCTATATTTTTATCAGAATTAGATTGATCATAGCCCAAGTTCACTTTTCCAGTTAATTCTGGAGTTATTTTGTATTCTGCATAGCCATTTAAAAGAATCCTATTAGTATTTGTTTTATTCTTAACGTAAGTTGCAAATGCAGCAGGACTAGCAAATGACCCTGGATCAGTGAAATCTGGATCTGTTGGCCATGTTGGATTTGCAGAATAAGCAGATCCAATTAAATCTCCCTTAAACCCTGCGCTTGAACTTAATCCTGGCGCTTTGTTATTTTCTCTTGAGAAGGTGGTTTGAATTCCTAATTTTAGCTTATCATCAAAAAAACGATGCTCTGCATTGACACGAGCTGTAATTCTTTCTAAACTTGACGCAATAACAACACCTTCTTGTTGACCATAACCAAAGGTTACTCTTACCCAACCATCTTTATGGTTATTATTATACGCTAAATTTTGATTAATTGAAATTGCATTTCTGAAGACATAATCTTGCCAGTCTGTATCAGAACCAGCATTTGAATCTGCAGCATTACCTCCAAATTGAGTTACTGCAGCTAAAAATTGATCCTTTTTTAATAAGGTATAGCGTTTTGCCACTGACGAAGAACTAGCAGAAGCAGAATACTCCCAAGAATCTCCTTCACCTCTTCCTGTTTTTGTTGTAATTATCACAACACCATTAGCGCCTCTTGAACCATAAATAGCTGTTGAAGAAGCGTCTTTTAAAACACTAATACTTTCAATATCATTAGGATTCAGGAAGTTCAACGGATTCGAAGCTCCTTTTGAACCAAAACCTAAATCTTGTTGATTAGAAGATGTTGCATCACCAGCTAGTGGTACACCATCCACAACAAACAATGGGTTGTTGTTTGATCGAATAGAAGCTGTACCCCTAATTCGTATGGCAATACCTGCACCAGGTTCTCCACTTGATTGGCTGATTTGAATACCAGCTGTTTTTCCTTGAATCAATTGTTCAGGCGATGAAATTACACCTTTATTGAAATCTTCAGCCTTTACAGACGCTACTGCCCCTGTGGCATCCTTAACAGTTGTTTGACCATAACCTATGATCACAACCTCATCAAGTTGAGCCGTATCTTCTGTTAATGTTACATTAACAGTTTTACCAGAAACAACAACTTCCTGAGTTAAATAACCAATATAAGAAAACACCAAAGTATCTCCATTATTAGCATTGATTTCAAAATTTCCGTCAAAGTCGGTTACCGTTCCTGTAGTAGTACCTTTAACAAGTACGTTTACTCCTGGTAGTGGCCCTGAAACATCAGATACAGTACCTGTAACTGATTGCGCATAAGTAAAACTTCCTAATAGCAAAGCTAAAGGTAGTAATACCTTTTTAAGTAATTTGTTTTTCATTTTGAGTTAGTTGATAAATTAGTTTAATTAATTAACATTTTATGTTTTGTTAAAACAATGTTAACTTAATTACGAATTTTGCTTATTTTTTACGAAGAACAAAAATAATCCTTAAAAAACGGTCTATTTTTTAACGAAAACGTTTTCGTTAATTGTTAAATAATCAATTTAAGCCTTATTTTATTACTGATATACGAGTTTCTCCTATTTTAAATATCAAAAAAATAATACATGTTATTTTAAATTAAATATTTCGTAAAGATTATCTGTTTTTAGGATTAATTACAGAATAATATCTAAATCTAATTTTAGAAATTCAACTAAAACATCATACTCTCTAAATCTTTTTTGGTATTCTTTTAAAAGAAT
>TARA_R110002033_G_scaffold61141_2_pt1 | contig 13107 bp, 12 predicted proteins | sample TARA_R110002033 | Tara Oceans TARA_R110002033 (sample SAMEA4397051) | marine metagenome | biome: Polar Biome; feature: [SRF] surface water layer (ENVO:00010504); material: water (ENVO:00002006), including particulate matter (ENVO:01000060) such as... | depth 5 m
AGTCTGATCGCTACAATGAATATATTATGACGGGATTGCGTACGATTTGGGGCGTTTCTATAAGTAGAATACAATTAGAGTTTGGCCTAATGTTTTCAGATTATCTAATGAAACAAGCAGATAAATTCCTAAAAGACGGGCTACTTGAAATTGAAAACGATATTTTGAAACCTACAAAGAAAGGAAAGTTTTTAACGGATGGAATAGCAAGCGATTTATTCATGCTGAATTAGCTGACTTAGTTTGTAAATAATGCCTATTTTAAATCTACAAAAGCAGTTGTTGCATATACCATAGAGTAGTTGAATAATCGAAGAGCTTAATTGATTTTATTTAGATAATACGACTGTTTCTTTTAGCAAAATGTGTAGTGAAATTATTGAGTTTTTTTTTGAATAGTTCAGCATTTCTATGATAGCTTTAAAAAACAAAATATTTTAAAAATTGCTAAGAAGACCAGAAGTTGAAGCCAGTAAAATTGCTTGAACCACAATTAAAAGATTTATATTTGATGATATAAAAGTGTCTCAAGACGAGATGCTGAAATAAATTCAGCATAAATGAAAACGACAATCCATCACAACGATACCATATTTGAAGTCGATTTATCTCAACCTATTGATATTTCGATTCTAATTACAAATAATGACGAAAATCCAATTGCCTGGTATATTGATAAACCTGTAATTGAACCTGTGGAATTTGGAGAATGGGTCGGCAAAGTATCATCGGGCATGTCTTCTACAAATTTTAATAATATTCTTTTTAATCCACATGGGCACGGTACCCACACAGAGTGTTTGGGGCACATTACAAAAGATTTTTACAGTATTAATCAGGCTTTGAAACAGTTTTTTTTCAGGGCTGAATTGGTTTCTGTCAATTTAGAAAACAAACAAGAAGATTTGGTTATTACCAAAGATGAAATACAAAGGGTTCTAAACGGTAAAGCTTCTGAAGCTATAATTATAAGGACATTACCAAATAGTTCGAGTAAGAGATCTAGAAAATATTCCCACACTAATCCTCCTTATCTAGAGGAAGCAGCAGCGCGTTTCATTCGCGAAAGCGGAATTCAACATTTACTCATTGATTTGCCTAGCGTAGATAAAGAAAAAGATGAGGGAAAATTGTTAGCTCACAAAGCTTTCTGGAATGTTACTGATGTTAATCATTTAAATAATGACGCAAGATTAAATGCAACTATAACTGAACTGATTTTTGTAGATGATGTTGTGCAAGATGGTTCGTATTTGTTAAATATTCAAATAGCCTCGTTTGAGAACGACGCTTCGCCTAGTAAACCTATATTGTATAAAATTGCATTATAGTATTAAAAAATAAAAACAAAATAGCCGCTTCTTTTTGCTTCATTGCTAAAAGGACATTTATTGAGAAGTGACCTACGAGGGTAGAGACAACCAATAATTAATCACTTTTTAATTTTAGCTTTACTGTAAGAATCAATTGGTTTTCAATTATTAGGCTAACTCAAAAAATGGTGTACTGAGATAAAACGCAAAATTTTTAGCAAGATGAATTTAGAAAAATTTCACGAATACTGTTTGTCAAAGCAGGGCGTAACTGAACATTTTCCTTTTGATAATGACACATTAGTTTTTAAGGTAGGAGGAAAAATTTTCGCTTTGTCATCATTAATAAAATGGGAAAAAGGTCAGCCTGCAGTAAATTTAAAATGCAATCCAGAATTTGCTGAAGAATTACGGGCGCAATATGACGCTATTACAGCGGGTTTTCATATGAATAAAAAACACTGGAATACTGTGGTAATTAACAAGGAGGTCAATGACCAATTGCTGGAAGAACTTATCGAACATTCGTATGATTTGGTGTTTCGTAGTTTACCTAAAATAACACAAAAAAATATCGAGAATCTTGAATAACCATTCGTCGATACTTACTGTCGATTCAACTACTATTATGATAGCCATGGCGAATAAGAATGTGGAGTTAAACAAAATAGTAGTAAATTTATGCTTCACCTTTTTATAGAAAATACCATGAGCAAGGCACTAAATATACTTTTGATAGAAGACGACGAAATAGAAATAATGAAATTCAATAGGGTATTGAGTACTCTAAAATTAAAACATAAAATTGTAGAGGCCAATAATGGTGAGGAAGCGATTGAGATTTTAAAAGTTAAGGAAATCGTTCCCGATATTATCGTTTTAGATTTAAACATGCCCAAAATCAACGGTATTGAGTTTTTAGGGATTTTGAAAGCGGACGATTATTTAAAATATATCCCTGCAATAATATTATCTACTTCAAGCAATCACAAAGATGTTTTAGAATGTTACCGAATTGGTATTGCTGGTTATGTCATTAAACCCTTGAAATATGACGACTATGTGGACAGGATTACTAAATTAATTGAATATTGGAGTTGTAATGAATTAATAACGAATTAAAATCTTATGTACGGAATTGTCAATAAATCAATCGAAGACTTAGTTGTGACTAATTTTGGAAAAGAGAAATGGGATATTATTCATAAAAAAAGTGGTGTAAATATTGATTTCTTTCTAAGTAATGAAGTTTATGATGATGATGTTACATATAAAATAGCCACGGCTGTAGGAGAAGTGATGAACATGACGCTAAGCGAAGTGCTTATAGCTTTTGGGCATTGGTGGGTTATGAAAACTACAAAGGAGAAGTATCCTGGATTAATGGAATCAGGAGGAAATAATTTACGGGATTTTCTAGTAAACCTACCCAATTTTCATAATAGGGTAATGTTAATCTACCCCAAACTTACTCCACCAGAATTTAAAGTAAGTGATGTTACTGAAAAAAGTCTTAATTTACATTACTATTCACACAGAGAAGGACTACAAGATTTTGTTAGAGGCATTTTAATAGGCTTAGGTAATGTTTATGAAACAGCTGTTGTCCTGGAGTTAATAGCGTCTAGAAATGAAGGAAGTACACATGAAGTATTTAAAGTAAAATGGTAAAGAAATGGCTGAAGTAGCAATGCATTTTAATGAAGATAGTTTTAATAGAATATTTCCATTCTATTTTCAGTTAAGTTCAGATTTAAAGATAATAAACTTTGGAAAAAGCCTTGCTAAAGTTTGTCCAGATCTAGAAAGAAATGCACTATTTAGTAGCTGTTTTGCTGTCACAAGACCACAATTAGAAATAGTGTCGTTTGCAGAGCTATTAAAAAACGACAAACAACACATTCTATTAAAATATGCAAAAACTGATCTAACACTTAGAGGTCAGTTTGAAATCATGGACGATACCTTATTATTTGTAGGGTCTCCTTGGTTCACATCAATGAATGAGGTAATCAATAGGGATTTAACATTTGAAGATTTTGCTCATAATGATCCTTTACTCGATTTACTGCACGTTCTAAATAATGCCGAGAATACTTCTAAAGAATTAAAAGAATTACTGCTAACGATAAATCGACAAAGAAACCAACTTAAATCAGACCAAGAAGAGTTAAATCGCTTGTCGTATGTTGCTAGTGCTAATAAAAACGGAGTTGTTTTTACAAAACTCGATGGAACTATTTTTTGGTGTAATGATGCGTACACTAGTTTAACTGGTTTTGATAGAGAAGATATATTAGGTAAGACGCCTCTTGAAATAGGGAGAACATCAAAAACAGACAAGGTAGAAATAGCAAAGATGATTGCTGCTTTTAACACAAGTGAATCCTTTGAAGTAGAATTACATCATGCTCGAAAAGATGGTCATACATTTTGGTCGCGAGTTAAAGGTCAACCCATAGTGAACGATGAAGGTAATGCTACACAATATTTTGCAATTCTAGAAGATGTGTCACTTAAAAAAAGGTACGACGAAAGTCTAGAAATTGAGAAAGAAAAGTACCGAAGCATTATTGCAAATATGAATTTAGGCTTGCTTGAAGTAGATTTAGACGATCGAATTACCATGGCAAATCAAAGTTTTCTAGAAATGAGTGGCTTTGAGTTAAATGACTTGTTAGGTGAAAAAGCGGCTATTAAATTTTTGTCTCCAGAGAGTATAAAGTTAATAGAATCAAAAGGGATTTTAAAAGACAATGAAATATCAGAGTCGTTTGAAGTTACTGCCATAAATAAAAATAAAGAAAGAAAATCATGGTTGGTTAGTGGGGCTCCAAATTATGACCTTCAAGGAAACGTAATTGGCTCAATAGGCATACATCTTGATATTACAGGTCAAAAAAGCCAAGAAGAGCAGCTGTATTTGCTATCGTTAATTGCCGAGAAAAATATAAATGCTGTCATAATATGCGATGCCCAAGGCTACATTGAGTGGGCAAATGGCAGTTTTTTAAAAATGTCAGGATATACTCAGGAGGAAATTATAGGGTGTAGACCTGGTCGCTTACTTCAAGGAGCCGATTCTGATTTAGATTCCGTGAAATACCTTCGAGAACAAATAAAAAAGGGATTGCCATTTAATTGCGAGATCGTCAATTACTCTAAAACCAAAGAAAAATATTGGGTTAGAATTCAAGGGCAGGCGTTGTATGATAAAGAAGGTGCAATTATTAAATACTTTGCCATAGAAGAGGATATTACAGCACAAAAAAATCTTGAAGATCAAAAAGAGAATTTAATAAGTGATTTAGCTAAAACCAACAAAGAGTTAGAAGACTATGCTCAAATTGTATCGCACGATTTAAAATCTCCGTTGCGCAGCATAAATTCTTTAATATCGTGGATTAAAGAAGAGAATGAGAATAGTTTTGATGAACAAACTATTAAATATTTCTCTTTGATAGAACACAAAGTCGAAAAGATGGATCATCTAATCGAAGGAATATTGACTTATTCTAAAATTGATAAAGATGAAACAAGAAACGAGAGTGTAGATACCCATGCGATAATAAGCAGTATTATCGATATTATTCACGTACCACAACACATCAATATCAAGATTATTGATACGCTGCCCACTATAAAAGCCGACCGTTTTAAAATTCAACAGTTGTTCCAAAATTTAATTGGTAACGCAGTAAATTATATTGACAAAAAGGAAGGATTAGTAGAAATTGCAGCTGAGGAATTAGAAACTAGTTTTATTTTTTCGATAAAAGATAATGGGATAGGAATGGCGAAAGAAATTCATTCTAAAATATTTGAGACATTCAAAACGTTTACTAACAGTAAGCATTCTACAGGATTAGGTTTATCGATAGTGAAAAAAGTAATTGATTTTTATAAAGGTGAAATCTGGTTAGAGAGTGAAGAAGGAATTGGAACTACCTTTTACGTTAAACTTAAAAAATAACTATGAAAATTATTCAAGCATATAAAGAAGACGGTAAAGAATGGGAATATTTCCAACAGAAAGCAACTCTTAAAAATCCTTTAGTTTTAGTCTTTGGTAACCGCTATCTATTAGAGAAATCTGAAATTATTGAGAATATCAGAGCAGAATTCCCGTATGAAAATATTGTTTTTGGGTCTACGGCAGGTGAAATATTATGCTGTCATGTTAACGACAATTCTATTTCGGTAACGGTAATAGAATTTGAAAATGCTACGTATAAAGTTGAGAGAGAAAATATTTTAGATTTTAATAAAAATGCAGTTGAACTAGGCAGGTCACTTTATGGGAAAATGCCAAAAGATAATTTAAAGCACTTATTTGTACTATCAGAAGGTAGTTTTGTAAATGGTAGTTCATTAATTAACGGATTAGAAACTAATCTTAATTCCAGTTTGTCTATTACTGGAGGTATGTGTGGCGATGATGCTCGTTTTGAAAAGACCGTAGCTTCGTTTAAAGAAAACCCAAAAGAGGGAGAGGTTATATTAATTGGTTTCTATGGAGAAAGTTTAGAAATATCTTTTGCAAGTTTTGGCGGTTGGATTCCATTTGGCCCCGAGCGTATAATCACTAGATCCGAAGGTAATATTTTGTATGAAATTGATGGGCAGCCTGCTCTTGATTTGTATAAAAAGTATTTGGGAGAGAAATCAAATGAACTCCCTCAAGCATCGTTGCTATATCCATTAAATGTAACCCCAGATGGAAAAAAAGATCCTGTCGTACGCACAATTCTAAACATAAATGACGAAGATCAATCAATGATACTTGCTGGAGATGTTCCTGTGAATTCAAGAGTACAATTAATGATGGCATCTGTGGATGGTATTGCTCAAGGTGCTCAAACTGCTGCAAATTTGGCGATGACTAAAAGAAAAAACAAACCAGAACTAGCACTACTAGTTAGTTGTATTGGAAGAAAACTAGTCATGAATCAAAGAGTAGAGGAAGAAGTCGAGCAAGTAAGAGAGGTCGTGGGGGATAAGGTGCCTTTAGCGGGCTTTTATTCTTACGGTGAAATGGCTCCGTTTAATGGGAGCACCTCGTGTGAATTACATAATCAAACAATGACACTAACCTTAATTAGCGAGTAATGCATTCATTATTAAAAAGACAGATAGATAAAAAGCTTAAGGGAGGTCTCAACGATTTAGATGTTTTTTTAGAAGCAGTAGACGAGTCGTACTTAAATTACGAGAGTCAAATTGACATGTTGCAACGCGCAATGAAGATCAGTTCAGATGAATTATTTGATGCGAATCAAAAATTACGTGATGAAGCAGAAAGCTTAAAGGAAGTTAACAAAAACCTTCAAAATATTTTGGAGTCAATGAGTTTAGATCCAGAACTAACTCTAGTAGAAGAAAATTTTGACTCTTCTGATTATATCAAGAAGCAATCAATCGAAATTGTTCGAATAAATAAACAAAGAGAAGAGCTTTTAGTAAACTTAGAAAAGCAGAATGTCGCTTTGAGCGAGTATGCTCATATGGTTTCACATGATTTAAAATCACCATTGAGGACAATTGACACTTTGATAAATTGGTTCATTCAAGATAATCAAGAAATGATGAATGAAACCAATACAAAGTCACTACATAAAATACTCTTTAATGTCGAAAAAATGGATCTATTGATCAAGGGTATTTTGAATTATTCTTCTATTGAAAGCCAGTCTCATGAAACGCGGAGCATTGATTTAAATATTTTAGTCACAGATCTTTTAAAAACGATGAATATTTCAGAACAAGTTTTAGTTTCGATCAATAATCCCTTACCCAAGCTATTAGGTAATGATTTTAGGCTAAAACAGTTGTTTCAAAACTTGATAGATAATGCTATACGGTATAATGACAAAGATAATCCTGTAATTACCATATCTAGTTCAGAGAGCGATAATGACTATACTTTTAAAATTTCAGACAACGGGGTTGGGATACCGGCAGCGTATCAATCAAAGATTTTTGAGGTTTTTACTAAATTACACAATAAAGGAAATTCTTCAGGAATAGGATTGTCAATAGTAAAGAAAATAATCAAATATTATAAAGGGAGAATTTGGCTGGAAAGCCAAGAGAAAATTGGTTCAACCTTTTATTTCACAATACCAAAAACAAATGGAGCAGCCTAATCTAAATTACATAAACGATTTATCTGGCGGTAATGAAGAATTTAAGACCAAAATTATTGGGATACTAAAAAGAGAACTTCCAGTAGAAATTGGAACATATCAAGAACAAATGGCATTACCAGATTATACTCAGGCTGCACAAGCAGTACATAAATTAAAACATAAAGTTTCCATTTTAGGTCTCGAAAAAAGTTATTATCTTGCTTCTGATTATGAAGATAATTTGAATAATAACTCAGTAGCCTTAACAGATGATTTTGAACTAATATTAAAAGCTATGGAAGAGTTTGTTTCACAACTGTAAAACAACCTTAAATGAATTGCATTATTATAGATGATGAAGAAATGGCTAGGGCTATTATGTCGCAGTTTGTGGCTAGTTTTACCAGCTATAATGTTCTTGGTGAGTTTTCTAGTGCTATTAATGCAATCAAGTTTTTAAATCAAAATCAGGTAGATGTTATTTTTTTAGATATCCACATGCCTAACTTTACAGGCTTTGATTTTATACAAACAATAAAAAATCCTCCGCATGTTATACTTGTAACCTCTGATAGAAACTTTGCTATCGAAGCTTTTGAGTACGAATGTATCGTTGATTATCTTGTAAAACCAATTTCCGAATCACGCTTTTTAAAAGCCATTCATAAATTGTCCTTATTAAAACCACAAGCTGTTCATGCTCAAATCAAATCAGAATCAAAGTTGGAAATTGATGAGGTTGCCGATGAAAACTTTTATGTTAATATTGACCGCAGGCTTATAAAAATTAATTTTAACTCAGTTAATATGATCGAAGCTAAAGGCGATTACATACATATTAAAACTGAAATTAAAAACTACATCGTTCACTCTACCTTAAAAAAAATAGAAGACAAATTACCAAAAGACATTTTCTTGAAGGTGCATCGCTCTTTTATAATTAATACTAATAAAATTGTAGATATAGAAGACAATAGTGTCTTAATAGCTAAAGACGTTGTACCTGTTAGTCGTTCCAATAGAACAGAGCTATTAAATCGTTTAAACGTCTTATAAATGTAAGTTTAATCTTGTAAATTAATGTTAATAGTGTGTTTCATCGATTAAATATGTTGTTTTATCTAAATTATTGTACATTAGAGTTGTATTTAAAACGATAGCTATGGAAATCAATTTAACTATTACAGGAAGTGCAAACGTAAATCAGATCGATGATGATGCTACAGGTTACTATTTAATATCTAAGCGGTGGACTATGATAAACGATAGTAATATAACTTTTGTAAGAATTAAAGGGCTAGGTTACTGTTATAATGCGCATTGGGCTGGACCTAGTAATAAGCTAGAAACAAAAAGCGTTAGCAGTAAAAGCAAAAATACTATCATGGTAAGCCACGCACTTATTAAATCATTTTTTGTTAACCAGAACGGAGAACTAGTTTTACCTAACACTAGTGAGATACGTAGTTTAATAGGATTTAATAGAAGTGAGTTGCAGCTAGCAAATTAAAATTACTTTAACCTAAAAAAGTAATATGCTTAAAATTTTATCTGAACGCCTAAAAATCACCACTGGTCGAATGCAAATTTGATCTCATCGAAAGCATTAAAAAACTTCAGACATTTGTACTTATCTTTGAATTGAAAACGTCATCAAATCACCTTTTTTGTCCCAAAATTAAATAAGATTTAAAAACCACTTACATTTTAATACCTGTTAAGGAATAAGATTGTAAAAGAATATCGCAAGTTTTCAAAAAACAAATTTAGTATTAACTGTCCTTTTAGTTACTATCCAAAAAAAAGACTGCTACCACGAGCAGTCTTTTTTTGTACTATCTTTTTTGAGCAATGTCTTTATAGAAAAGCAATCCTTACTTGATTTTAAACAGGGGCTGGCTTGTTAAATTCCATTTTATACGCAACCCAAATTCATTATTTTATGCGAATGAAGAAAATGACGGCTCTAAATTATCATTTAAAGATTCGTTAAAAATTGTATTCCAAATAGGTCACATTGCAATTCATTATAGATAAAATAGATACAGTAATTAATAGTGTAGTGAAAGGTTGTGCAATGAAAGCACAGCCTTTTTTTTGTGCCCCTTTAAATAAAATTCTCTCTGTAATGATATATCATAAATTGGTATTACTTTTGTAGCGTAATAGTGGTTATAGCAATGACTGTCTAATAAAGAAGCTTACAATATGAAAGACCAAATAAAGAAATTCTTAAATGAAGATCAAGATCCAAAAGCGATAGAGAAAATAACTATTAAGCTTCAGGATTTATTAATGAAAAATGAAGAGATTGGTTATATAGGCGTTCAAAAAAAGCCAGCTTTAACTGTGTTCCCAGATAGTATTGTAGTTACTAATAAAAGAATAATCTTGTGTAAACCTAAAAATTTAGGGCTATCGATGGATTTTGTAGATTATGATTGGCAGGATGTAATTGCGGCTTTTGTTAAGGAAAACATACTGGGTTCTGATTTTTCGTTTTCGACAAAAAGCGAACTAACCATTACGATCGATTACATTCCGAAAACGCAAGCTCGAAAATTGTATACGTATGCAAAAGAGCAAATGGATTTACTAAAATTCAATGCTACACAAGCAATAATTAATACTGAGGAAATAGTAGCAGAACCAATTCTGGATGAGGAAATAATCGAAGAAGTTGAAGCTGAAGAAGTGACAAATTACGCCGAGATTATTTCTGTTCCCCAACATAATTTTAATGCAGAACCTAAACTTGAGAAGACTGAAGCGGCAGATAATAATACACGTCTATTAAGCAATTTATCTCAAGAAGAACTTTTTGAAAAACTTCAGAATTATAAAAAGTTGTTAGACAATGGCTTAATTTTGCAAGGAGAATACGATAATTATAAAAAAGAAATTTTGAGTTATATGTAGCTCTGTTTTATATAACGCAAAAACCCCGTCAATTTAATCATTGACGGTGTTTTGTGATTATAGCTTTTTCGAACCTAACCTGTTTTAGTAAGCACCTAAGTAAAAACTTCCAGAGGCTGCTTTCAATTTAGCCCCTTTAGTAATTTGCTTTGTGGTTACATCTATAATGTATATGTTTCCATCTTTTCCTGCTGGAGTCAAAGGGATGTATACTTTGTTTCCAATAGCTCCAATGTTTTGAAACTGTCCTAAAGTAGTTGACAATGCTGCATCTGATTCGATATCTGTTGCTAGTTTGGTAGCAGTTAAATCATTTAGATTTACTAAGGCAATATAGCCACCAGAACTTCCTGATTTTGTATACAAAACTACTCCTAAACCATTCGAAATATAACGCCACGCTTTTATACTTGTACCTGTCATGCCTAAAGCAGTGTCAAGATTGAAATGATAATTTTGATCGTATTCATCTGTTGTTTTGCTGATACGCAAAATGTCTGGTCCTGAGGTTGCAGTCGCTTGATAAATATGTCCATCGGTACCAAGATGCTGTGTCATGGTGCGGTAACCGTGGTTGTTTATTTTGCTCTTATCAGAAATAATGATTTTTGCATTACGTAAAGACGGGTAATCCACTACATAGGTAACAGTACCAATGTTTCGTTCGTCTGTAGTTTCCCAGCCTGTGATTTCACCAGTGGTAGCATTTGTGCTTACCGTTCCGTTTACATCATGGCGTTTCACATTAACACCAATATATAATTTGGTTTTTGCTTGGTTTAGAACGGGTACATCCGCTCTCGAGATGTAATATCCCTGTGCTTCATATTCGCCTAAGTCTACATTAATTATTCCGGTGTTGGTTATAGCGGTATTGTTTAGGTCAATGTTTGCAATTTTAATAGTTCCTTTTGGATTTTGGTACACATAATTGGGAGCCGTTCCTGTAAACGCAGGCAGCGCTTCACCATAGTATACACCAACACCTACACCTTCTGCTGCTTTTACCCAACGAGGAGCAGTACCCAAAATAGTAGCTGTGTTCAATTCAAAACCTACTTCTTCATACTGTCCTGCTCCAGAAACACTGTATTTGTTAAACACACCACCTTCTGTTCCTGTATACTGAATGTTGTATAAAAATTTTCCATCTGCAGATGCTTGTACACGTGCTGTACGACTCGATTTCAAAGCAAAACCTTCCGTATATTCGGCTCCGTTTAATTTAAAAAGATCTACTTCGTAGTCTGGATTGGCTGCATTTTCCTCTGTAATAGCATAGGCTCTCGTTCCTCCATTACCAGCAGTTCCATTTGCGTCAGGAAAAGATCCAGTTAGGCTTATCCATCTCGTATCGTTTTCTACGGGGGGCACCGTTGTTTCGCCATCGTTGTCACTGCTACAACCTCCTAATGTTAAAGCCACGACAGCTGTACTCAATAATGCTATTTTAAATAGATTTTTTTTCATGATAGTAATTAATTGTGATTATAAAAATTTAGTAAATATGTAATTCAGTTTAAAGTAGATACCTCTACCGGGTTTTTGGATCGCAAAGTTGTCGTAGATCTCAGCATTGGTCACATTTTTTATATCCAGACTTGCCACTAGTTTTCCAGAAGGAAAGCGGTAATTAACACCTAGGTCATGCGTAAGTTGACTGGGCGTTAAAGACCAATCGGGCTGTCCCCAAACGATGTAATATTCTCCTACGTAGCCAACATTGTAATAAGCGTTGACAATCGACTTTTTTTGAAAAACGTCATTAAAGCGATATTGCAAATTAGCATTGGCACTAAGAAAAGGTTCGTTCGGTACTTGCTGACCATAAAAGGAATGCGAGGCGCCACTTTCGTCCAATTCCTGTTTGAAGACATTGTTGAATTTCGAAAAGTTAAGTGAAGCATTCAGTTTGCTATTGTAACTGTACGTGATTTCAGCTTCAAAACCCCGAGCTTGTGTTTGACCAAGATTGACATATTTTGTCGTTTGTATGTCGGCATCTGACTCTTCTTGAATTTGCGATACATCTACAACTTGCTGTGTGATTTTCTTGTATCCATTGCGCCAAAAAGCATTGGCGTATAACGATATATTATGGTTACCTACGTCTAATGCGCCCCAACGAAAACCCAAATTATAATTGATGTTTTTCTCGGGTTCTAGTTCAAGATTTGGCAGAATATTAATTTCAGGCGCTCCAAATAATTGAGATTCGCTCGGCATGATATATGAGTTCTCAGTAGAGGCGATGATAAAAAGTTTGGGTTTTACGTTGTAAGACAGTGTTGCTCCATAACCAAAATTTGAATTATAGGTAAGTGTATCTTTTTTAACTATTGAATTAACACCATTAGTACTAACTATCTCTGATCTGGTTTGGTTAGAACTATTTGTGGTGTACTTGCCCAGTATGTTTGTTCTTAGTTTTTTATCGAATGTTTGTGCTTCGTAATTCATAGAAAGAATATTTTTTACTAGCGTTCCTTTTGTGGCTAAGTCATTGTAAGCAGGAATTAGTAGATCAAAATCGGTTCTATCAGTAGCTTCGTATTTATGATTTAAGGATATTCGATGTTCATCTGCAATGAGATACCCTAAGTTGGAACGGGCATTTGTAATTTTTCTATCAGTATTTGTAATGGTTTTTGGACCCTGTTGTCCACCCATTGTTTTCAAGGGAACCCTTTCGCCAAACTCAATAACTTCGCGCACATTTCCATCCCAGTTATAGGCGTACCCAATGG
>TARA_R110002033_G_scaffold12528_7_pt1 | contig 13091 bp, 15 predicted proteins | sample TARA_R110002033 | Tara Oceans TARA_R110002033 (sample SAMEA4397051) | marine metagenome | biome: Polar Biome; feature: [SRF] surface water layer (ENVO:00010504); material: water (ENVO:00002006), including particulate matter (ENVO:01000060) such as... | depth 5 m
TACAGCTTTACCAATAGCAGGCGCAACCACCGGAACCAGAATAAAGAATGCAGTAACGAAAGACATTATTTTAGCCATATAATCTCCCCTATATGTATCGCGAATAATAGAAATACTTATTGTTCTAGGCGCAGATAGTCCAATACCTTGCAAGACACGCCCAATAAGCATTATTTCAAGATTCGGGGCAAATAAACAAATTATACTAGCTACTAAAAAGACAGTAAAACCTAAGTAAACAATTGGTTTTCTACCAAGACTATCTGACAGCGGACCAAAAAACAATTGCCCTACACCCAAGCCTAAAAAAATCATGGTAACAAGTAACTGATTTTTAGTGGGATCCAAGCTGTTTATAGCTATACCAATATCTGCCATTGCTGGTAAAATAGCGTCAATTGTTAAGGCTACAATAGACATCAATGATGCCATTAAGGCTACAAATTCAAAGTTAGGCTTTACCTGTTCATTCTGCATCCTGCAAAAATAAGGCTTAACAATTCAAGCCATGTTATTAAAAGTTGATTTTTGAGATTATGCTTTTTGAAATTCAAATATGTACTTTTGCAATAAATTGTAATGTATGCTGATTATAGGTATTGCCGGTGGAACTGGTTGTGGAAAAACTACAGTAGTAAATCAAATTATCAATGAATTACCAAATGAAGAAGTTGGGGTAATTTCACAAGATTCTTACTATAACGATCTTTCGCACTTATCTTTAGAAGAAAGAAGAAAAACCAATTTTGACCACCCAAGTTCTATTGATTTTGCTTTACTTGAAAAACACTTGATAGCTCTTAAAAACGGAGAATCTATAGAACAACCCGTTTATTCTTTTTTGGAATGCAATAGAACGGCAAAAACAGTTTTAACGCATCCAACCAAAGTAATAATAGTAGAAGGCATTCTTATCATGACCAACTCTGCCATTAGAAAAATGTTCGATATTAAAATTTTCGTGCATGCAGATACAGATGAAAGACTTATTAGAAGACTTAAAAGAGATGTTAACGAAAGAGGTTGGGATTTAGATGAAACTATAGAAAAATACCAATCTATCATAAAGCCAATGCATGAACAATTCATTGAGCCTACTAAAGAATATGCAGATATTATAATACCTAACAATAAATACAACACAGTTGCAGTTGAAATAGTTAAGAGTATTATCAACGAAAAACTAATGCAAGAATAATGGCCTTCAAAGATTTGAAACAAAAAAAATGGTTTAAAATCATGACCAATATGTATGTATTGGTCTTGTCCGTTTTTGTTGTGTGGATGCTGTTTTTTGACACTAACTCTTTATTAATTCATTTGGAACTTAGAAAAGAGATAAAAAAACTTGAAAAAACTCAAGATTTCTTAAAAGAGGAGATTGCACGGGATAAAAAAATTATTGAAACATTGTCTGATGAAGATGAGTTAGAACGTTTTGCCCGTGAAGAATACTACCTCAAGAAAAAGAATGAAGAAATCTATCTTATTGAATACGAAGACAGTTTAAAACTCAAGAACAAAGAATAGTTTTCATATCCTTTTAATAAGTTTATCACTTTTATTATACTACGTTATAAATGTTCTTCTAACCATTTAATAACTAAAAGTTTAACGCTTTATTAATGAAAACTCTAGGCTTATTCACTTAGTGTTAACAAAAAGCTTTCATTAGCCTCATAAATAATTGTATTTTTACCACCTAACTTACTTTGAACATGGGCAAGATTATTGCTATAGCCAATCAAAAAGGCGGTGTAGGTAAAACTACAACTTCGGTCAACTTAGCTGCCTCGCTAGGTGTATTGGAAAAAAAGGTATTATTAATAGATGCAGACCCACAGGCAAATGCTACTTCTGGGTTAGGTATAGATGTCGATGGTGTTGAATTAGGTTCCTACCAACTTATGGAACATACTAAAACTGCTAGAGAGACAATTATATCTACAACATCGCCTAATGTAGACCTTATTCCTGCACATATTGACCTTGTTGCCATTGAAATTGAATTGGTAGATAAGGATGAGCGTGAGTACATGATGAAAAAGGCGATTATAGACCTTAAAAACGATTATGATTATATCTTAATCGATTGTGCACCATCCTTAGGGCTACTGACCTTAAATGCTCTAACTGCAGCAGATTCAGTAATTATCCCAATCCAATGTGAATATTTTGCATTAGAAGGATTAGGTAAATTATTAAATACGATAAAAAGTGTACAGAAATTACATAATGCCGAATTAGATATTGAGGGCATGTTATTAACTATGTACGACTCTAGGTTACGCCTATCTAACCAAGTAGTTGATGAGGTAAGAAAGCATTTTGGTGATATGGTTTTTGACACTGTAATTCAACGTAATGTTAGATTAAGTGAAGCTCCAAGTTATGGAGAAAGCATTATCAAGTATGATGCTGCCAGCAAAGGGGCAACAAACTATTTGAACATGGCTAATGAAATAGTCAAAAAAAATAAGCAGACGGTTTAAGTATGGCAAAAGCGACAAAAAAACAAGCTTTAGGTAGAGGACTTTCGGCTCTTTTAAAAGATCCGGAAAATGATATAAACACAGCATCTGATAAAAATGCAGATAAAGTTGTTGGTAATATAATTGAACTGGATCTAGACCATATAGAGGTTAATCCATTTCAACCACGTTCCAATTTCAATGATGAACACATAAAAGAATTAGCCACTTCTATTAGAGAACTTGGTGTAATTCAACCTATTACTGTTAGAAAATTAGGTTTTAACGAATTTCAACTTGTTTCTGGTGAAAGAAGGTATCGTGCCTCTAAATTATTAGGTTTAGACACCATACCTGCATATATACGTATAGCCAACGACCAAGAGTCATTAGAAATGGCGTTGGTTGAAAATATACAAAGACAAGATTTAGACCCTATCGAAATTGCGCTTTCTTACCAACGTCTTATAGATGAAATAAATCTTACTCAAGAAAAACTGAGTGAACGTGTGGGTAAAAAAAGATCTACAATCGCGAACTATTTACGTTTGTTAAAATTAGATCCAATTATCCAGACCGGCATGCGTGATGGCTTTTTAAGCATGGGTCATGGTAGAGCCTTGGTAAACATTGATAAAAAACAAGACCAAATTTCTCTCTACGAAAAAATTATTTTCGACAATCTTTCTGTTAGAGATACTGAAAGTGCCGTAAAAGCATATCATGCCGATGATGTACCTACAGAGGAAATAACAAAACCTGTTCAAAAAGAAGCTTCTGTTTTTGTTCGTAAGGGTATAAAAGAATTAACCGACGCCTTATCCGTAAAAGTGGATATAAAATCTGCGGATAATGCCAGAGGAAAAATAACCATACCATTTAAGTCTCAAGAAGAATTTGACCGTATCAAAAAATTGATAACAGGTGCGTAGCTATCTTACATTATTTAGTTCACTATTATTATTTATAAATATTACTTTTTCTCAAGAGGAACAGGATTCTATACCTAAAACTGAAAAAGATAGTATACAAAGTGATCTTGCTAAAAAAGGTGTTGTAATTAAAGACTCGGTTTCATTTAAAAAAGTTAAAGAAGAATTTAACCCTTTAGCTCCAAGTAAAGCCGCTTTCTATTCTGCAATTTTACCCGGCATGGGTCAGATATACAATAAACGATACTGGAAAGCTCCAATTGCTTGGGGACTTGTTGGTGGTAGTGCTTACATGTACGCCTGGAATAACAATCAATATCAAACCTTCAGAACCGCTTTTAAAAGAAGACAAGCTGGTTTTACCGATGACGAATATTATGATATTGATGATAACAATGCTGTTGGCGATGACCCAGATTTAGATACAGATGATCTGGAGTATCAACAAGAACGTTATCAAAGTGACCGTGATCTTTGGCTTGTTGTAGCAATAGGTATGTATGCACTAAACATAGTTGATGCAAATGTGGATGCCCACCTAAAGCAATTCAACATTGACGATGATCTTAGCATAGATTTTGAACCTTACTTTGATTACAACCAGATAACCAATAGCCCAAACTACGGCATGGCATTAACCATTAAATTTTAAGAATGAGAATTGCACTTTTCGGATACGGAAAAATGGGACAAATGATTGAGCAAATTGCAAGAAATCGAGGTCATGAAATTGTAGCCAAAATTGACGAGAACACCCAAGATATTGATTTCAATTCAATGGATGTAGCCATAGATTTTAGTATGCCAGAGGCAGCTTTTGGGAATATAACAAAATGTTTCAACAATAATGTACCTGTAATTTCAGGAACTACTGGTTGGTTAGATAAATATGAAGATGCAATTACTTTATGTAATGATAAAAAAGGTGCATTTATTTACGCCTCTAATTTTAGCTTAGGAGTAAATATTTTTTTTGAATTAAACAATTACTTAGCAAAGATGATGCAGAATCTTCCAGAATATAAAGTTTCTCTAGAAGAAATTCATCATACCCAAAAATTAGATGCCCCTAGTGGAACGGCTATTACATTGGCAGAAGGTGTTATTGCTAATTCTAATTACAGCGAATGGAAATTAGATAATTCATCGGATACTATTTTACCAATAACCTCTAAAAGAATTGGCAAAGTACCAGGAACACATACCGTTGATTATGAAAGCGTTGTTGATAGAATTTCCATAAAACATACCGCTCATAATAGAGAGGGGTTTGCTTTAGGAGCAGTTACTGCTGCTGAATGGATTATTGGTAAATCGGGAGTTTTCACAATGCGCGATGTGTTAAACCTAGGTTAAAAACGTAACAAATAGCAATCTAAAAGACTGATGAACTATTGATGTAATTATCACCATCAAAAATTCATTCTATTTCAATAAAAACTAAAGAACATGAACGGCACTCAATGGATTATTTTTATTCTCATTGTTCAAGTAATACATTTTTTAGGTACTTGGAAACTTTACGTAAAAGCAGGTAGAAAAGCTTGGGAAGCTGCTATACCTGTTTACAATTCTATAGTTTTAATGCAAATTATCAATAGACCTAAATGGTGGACAATACTGTTGTTCATACCTATTATTAATTTATTGATGTTTCCAGTAATATGGGTTGAAACTATAAGAAGTTTTGGAAGAAATAGCAGACTAGAAACCTGGATAGTTGTTTTAACCTTAGGTTTTTATATCTATTATGTAAATTACGCCTTAGAGGTAAACTATATTGAAGACCGCTCCCTACATCCTAAAACAGCTACTGGAGAATGGGTTAGTTCTATTTTATTTGCTGTAGTAGCCGCAACATTGGTACATACTTATTTCATACAACCTTATGTAATACCAACTGGATCATTAGAGCGTACTTTAAGAGTAGGAGATTTTCTTTTTGTTAGTAAGTTTCATTACGGAGCTAGAACACCAATGACAACAATTGCCGCTCCTATGGTACATGATACATTACCTGTGCTTGGAGTTCCATCTTATTTAAAAAAACCGCAACTACCCTATTTTAGATTACCTGGTTTCACTAAAGTAGAAAGAAATGATATTGTTGTTTTTAGCTGGCCGGCAGATACGGTTCGCGTATTCTTCAAGAAGGAAAAAGGTGTAGACAAACCAATTGACAAAAAATCAAACTACGTTAAACGATGTGTAGGTGTTCCTGGCGATTCATTGGAGGTACGTGATGGTTATGTATTCATAAATGGTAAGCAATTAGAATTACCAAAAAGTGCAAAACCACAATTAGACTATACTGTTTATAGTTCAAAAGGTGTATCATCCAGAACTTTTGAAGATTTGGGTATAACCGATTACACTAGAAAATATTTATCAAGCCCTTTAAATCAAGAACAAGTAAACGGTATTAGAAGTTACATTTTAGGTTTTAATCAGACAGATAATGGTCAGATTGAATTATTTACTAAAGGAAGTGGAATTCCTGCAAAAATGATTTCTAGATATAGATTAGCATTAAAAGAAATTACAGATCGCCAACGAACTGTTCCTTTGACTGCAGACATGGTCAATGCACTTAGAAATAATCCAAGTATTGATTCTGTAGTACAAAATGTTGCAGAAAAAGGAAGAAGAGGAATCAATCTATTTCCTCAAAGTCCAGACTACCCATGGAACTATAGTCAAATGGGACCTATTTACATTCCTCAGAAAGGAACCACCGTAGACTTGAATCTTAAAGTTTTGCCACTTTATAAAAAGATTATAAGAGAATACGAAAAGAATGAAATTTCAGTATCAGGTAATCAAATTAGTATAAATGGAAAACCTGCAACTAGCTATACTTTTAAACAAGATTATTTCTGGATGATGGGTGACAACAGAGATCACTCAGAAGATAGTAGAGCTTGGGGCTACGTACCTGAAAACCACATTGTCGGAACCCCTATTTTTATATGGATGAGTTTTGACAACTTTACTGACGGCATTAGCAATTGGAGACCTAGATGGGATAGAATTTTCACTACGGTAAATGGTGATGGTGAACCACAATCTTATTTCAAGTACTTCCTAATACTTCTTGGAGCATATTTCATTGGCAACTATTTCTGGAAGCGCAAAAAAGAAAAAAAGTAAACCGATGAAACTAATTCATCCCTCTTATTTTCCGAATATAACTACGTTCAGCTATATTCTACACCACCCCATTTGTTGGGAGGTGCATGACAATTATCAGAAACAAACTTTTAGAAACAGAACTTACATTTCTAATGATAGAGGCAAGCATATTTTAAGCATACCAATAATTCATGTTGGCAAAGCCAACGGAAGGCAAAAATATGAAGATGTCTTAATAGATAATTCGTATCCTTGGCAAAGACAGCATTGGCGTACTTTACAAACTGCATATAGGACATCTCCTTATTTTGAATTTTATGAAGACGATATAAAACATCTTTATAACAAGCCCTACGAAAAATTGTTAGAATTCAATTTAAAGACTATAGAAACCATTTTTGAATGTTTACAAATGGAAATGCCTTTAACAAAATCGACTCATTTTGAAGTCAAGCCGGAAGATAATGAGGATTTCAGATTTTTAATAAGTGCGAAATTAAAGCATCAATTAAATATAGAACCATACATACAAGTATTTGGAGACCGTCATGGCTTTATTCCCAATTTGAGCATATTAGATTTACTTTTTAATCTTGGTCCGAATACTATTGATTTTTTAAACCACGAGTTTATTAACCCTTCTAATGGTTAGATTTATTGCACATTATGGGATACACTTTGTCGTTCCCATTATCATTGCATATTATTTCTATAAAGAGAATAGACTTTGGGCAGCGATAATACTTTTATCAGGAATTATAATTGATTTGGACCATCTATTAGCCATACCATTGTTTGACCCTAACCGATGTAGCATAAATTTCCACCCGCTCCATACCTATTGGGCAATCGCTGTTTATGCCCTATTATTTTCAGTTAAAAGAACTAGGATATTCGGATTGGCATTACTCATTCACATTTTAGCAGATACTATTGATTGTTGGTTTATTCCTGGGACACCTTAAAAGTGGCCATTATGGGCTCGTGGTCAGATATATTTATCTTGTAGTTGTTATGGGATAAGAAAGTAAAACTAGGATCTCCTAAAATCATATCAATTCTAAAAGGAAATTTCCAAAACTTAATGGTTTCCCCATATCCATGTCCAGATTCTAAAAAGCTATCGTTTAAATCTCCCTTAATATTAAAATACACTTTAGAAAATTGGGTGTTATTAAAATCACCCCCGACAATAACAGGATAAGGACTTGTCTTAATATGCTCTCTAACAATATCAGATTGTCTTTCCTGCTTATCAAAAGAATCCCTAAGCCTAACAAACAGCTTATCTGACCGCTCTCTTTTAAAATAATTTGGTCTTATACTTAAAGATTCCAGGTGCAGATTATAGAAACGAATAGTATCTTTCTTAAATACAATATCCGCATAAACACCACCATTAAAAGTATTAGGAAAATCAAGTTCTCCATTATTAATAATCTTAAATTTTGAAAATATAGCTAAATTTTTACTTGACTCGCCGTTTTTAATTTCAAATTTATTTGCTTTAAAAGGATAATTTTTCAACATATCGCCCTTGACATTATGAGGCTCAAATTCTTGAAAATAGATTATATCCGGGTTTTCCCCTTCTACAAATTCTATAACCTCGGGGCTTGTTATATTATCCCAATCTCCATGATATTTACTATGAAAACCTAATGCATTATAACTTAATAAAGAAATGGTGTTAGGATCAGAAATACTGTTTGATCGACCATTAAAGGCAATAAATGAACCAAGTGTAAAGTAACCAAAAACTAATATAGCAAAAGATAATAATAGATATATCTTTTTGCCAACTAACCAATACAAGAAAAATAGCATGTTGACAATTACCAGTGCAGGTACTGTTAAACTGATAAATGCTAAACTAGCTATAGATGTATATGGAACAATGCACGCCAAAAACAAACTAAAAGCTACAATTACATTTAAGAACAACATGAGCTTTTTAAAAAAAGACATTCTTTTCATGCTTAATTTTCTTTACCCGCTTTAAATAAAAAGTCTTTTTCTGCCTTTGACAAACTTTCATAACCAGACTTACTTATTTTATCCAAAATAGCATCAATCTTTTTCTGATGTGTTTTTCTATCATAATCAGCGGTAGAACTAGCTGCGTTAGATTTCGCTTTATTCTTATAAACCGTTTTCATCGGCGCCTTCTTTTCCGAGCCTTTAAAAAGGTTTGCTATGCTATCCATAAACTTTGAAAAACCAGAACCTATGTCATTTCCTTTGGTCAATTGACTTGCATATAAATATCCTAAAAAGGCACCTCCTAAATGAGCTAAGTGTCCGCCAGAATTACTTAATGGCAATTGTATTAAATCGCTAAGCACAAGTACAGCACCAACAATCCAAAGTTTTACATTAAAAAAAACGACCCTAACTTCTTGATTAGGTAAATACGTACAAATAAAAATCAAAACTGCACTAGCTCCGGCTGATGCTCCAATTAAATAGGCACTTGTATTAAAGAAAGCAGGAAAAATATTGTAACCTAAAACAAAGAATAATCCGCCTAATATTACTCCCAGTATATATACATTTAAAAATCGTTTCGCATCAAATAGATTTAAAAAAATACGTCCAACAAAATATATCATTAACATATTCCAGAATAAATGACCAACTCCACCATGAAAAAATGAATAGGTGATAATTGACCAAGGTTGAAATGCAATATCTACGATATCATTTGGTAATTCAAACCACTGTACAATACTGTTCTTAGGTATGCCCAATAAAAAAGGAACCAACGCATTAATGATAAAAACCACCACATTTACTGCGATTAGCTTCTCTGCTATATTTAACCTACTAAATTGATATTTTAAATCTGGTTGAGCCATATTTTAGTTCCACCTATTTTTATTAAATTGATTTTTTTTCCAGTACCACATCATTAAGAAACCGAAAAGTGCCCCACCTACGTGTGCAAAATGTGCAATTCCTTGTCCAAACAAACTATAACCCGTTACTCCTGAAAACAAATCTAACGCTATTAAAACCGGTATAAAGAATTTTGCCTTAATTGGGACAGGTAAGAAAATTAGAAACAATTCGCTCTCCGGATAAGACATTCCATAAGCCACTAGTATACCATAAATAGCACCAGAGGCACCAACAACCGGCGTATTGAAAGCTGCTAAAAAATTATCAATGGTAGACTGACCAGCAATCTTGTACCATTCTGTATTATACTGTCCGCCGTTTATAATTTCAAGAATATTACTCTCAGACAACCCCGCATCCAATAAAGCGCTCATTCCTGCATTATAATAGTAATAATTTACTCCAATATGAATTAAAGCTGCACCAAGCCCTGCTGAGATGTAGAAAAACAAAAACTTATTTCTACCCCACATACGTTCTAATGGAGTTCCAAAAGCCCACAATGCATACATATTAAAAAGTATATGCATAAACCCACCGTGCATGAACATATGGGTTAAAATTTGCCAAAGCTGAAAATGGTCGTTTTTTGGAAAGTAGAGGGAAAACCACTCGTACATTTGCTCGCCGTACATTTGCGTAGCTACAAAAAACAGCACATTTATTATAAGTAAGTGCTTGATAGTTTCTGTTAATCTTCCCATTTAAATAAATTTTCGTTCAATATCATTTTCAGTAATGGTAATGTATACTTTTTTGTTAAACGGGCTCAAGGTAGTTTCCTTACAGGCAAATAAGTCATTTACCAACTTCACTTGAGAAAACTCGTCTAAGGACTCTCCTGTCTTCACAGACAAGGTTTTTGCCAATGTCTTAGCCAACATATCACTTTGAGAGAAACTATCGCCAGGCACCTCTTGTTGAAAATCTGATATTAATTGCTCCATAATCATTTGCACTTCACTCTCCGCAACTAAAACAGGTACTCCTTTAATTTCTACGCCTTCTTCTGTCAACTCTCCAAAGACAAAACCTACCGTGCATAGATTTTCTTTAATCTCCTTTAAGATATGTATTTCACTAGGTGAAAAAGATAACGTTAGCGGAAAAAGGAGTTGCTGACTTACAGCCTCTTTAATAGTAATGTTTTTTAAGAAATTTTCATAGAGTACACGTTGATGTGCCCTACTCTGATTAATTACTACCATCCCAGATTTTATCGTAGTAATAATATATTTTTTTCGCAACTGAAAAGTAGTAGTGGTATGATCTACTGCTTCCTTCTCACCATCAAAAATACTACTATTTACAACCTCCGACTCAAACTCTAAGTGACTTGCATTAGTATCACTTGAAGTCTCTAATCCAGAATACATGCTTTCCCAACCATCTACTTTTGGTTTTGAATAACTACCTCCCGAATTACCTTTTGGTGGCTGGGTAGTCTCAAAAGGATTGAAAGAAGAGTCCACCACAACTTGTGGAATACCTACCGCTTTATTTTTATAAGAATAAGGCGTATCTAAATTCTGATCTTGTTCAAAATCTAAAGCTGGTACCACATTGAATTGTCCTAAACTATGTTTTACAGTTGATTTAAGCATAGCATATAATGTATGCTCATCATCAAACTTTACTTCTGTTTTGGTTGGATGTATATTAATATCAATGGTTGCAGGGTCAACTTCTAAGTTTAAGAAATAACCAGGATGTGTTCCTGGACGTATCACCCCCTCAAAAGCCCCAAGTATGGCATGATGTAAATATGGACTTTTTATAAATCTATTATTGGCGAAGAAAAACTGTTCACCCCTACTCTTTTTTGCGAATTCCGGTTTTTGAATATACCCCGAAATTTTCACAACCTGAGTTTCCTCTTCAACAGGAACTAATTTCTCATCTGTCTTTCTACCAAAAATATGTACAATGCGTTTTCTAAAGTCATTCGCCGGTAATTGAAAAACGTCACTGCCGTTATTATAAAAATTAAAAGCTACCTGCGGATGTGCCAATGAGATTCTATGAAACTCATCTGCAATATGGCGGTATTCTACTTGATCAGATTTTAAGAAATTACGTCTTGCAGGGATATTAAAAAATAGATTTTTAACAAGCATAGAAGTCCCTTTAGGAGCAACAACAACTTCTTGAGTAACAATTTTACTCCCTTCTATTTTAATTTTAGTTCCAATATCATCATCTTCGGTTTTTGTCAGCATTTCTACATGGGCAATTGCCGCAATAGAAGCAAGAGCTTCACCTCTAAAACCTTTAGTATGTAAATTGAATAAATCTTCTGCTTTCTGAATTTTGGAAGTTGCATGGCGTTCAAAGCTCAACCTTGCATCGGTACCGCTCATGCCCTTACCATTATCAACTACTTGAATAAGTGTTTTACCACCATCTTTGATAATAAGTTGTATTTCAGTTGCACCAGCATCAATGGCGTTCTCCATTAATTCTTTTACAACAGATGATGGGCGCTGTACCACTTCGCCCGCAGCAATTTGATTTGCTACATGGTCAGGTAATAATCTAATAATATCGGCCATTATGAAGTAAAGAAAATTGAGAGGTCAAAATCAATAATGTAAAGAAAAATAAGAACCAAAATGGCAACTATAACTATCATTCTAATCTTTAAGTTGCGATCTCCTTTCCTTTTAGTGTCTTCTATAGCACTATTAAGTTTTCTTTTTAAACCTCGAGATGTATTTAGAGTGCTACGAAATTGGTCAAACTTAGGTTCCATTTTAAATGGATTACCTTTTCCCTTGCCATCATAATATCTAGGATTATATTCAAATGACCTATTTTTTCGTAACCGTGTTATTTTGCTTAACATCCCCATAACTCCAAAGTTACTTAAAATAGAAAAATAGGGCATGTTACGAATGCCAAAATTTGTTAACAGCTTAAATTACCAACCCGGAATTTAAGCTTTAAGATAAAAATGGATAAGTTAAAAAGAAGGTTAGCTACCTAAAACCGCCATTTTAATAGCAGCAATTGCGGCTTCAGTACCTTTATTACCATGCTTACCGCCACTACGGTCAATAGATTGCTGTATATTGTTGTCAGTTAATACACAGAATATAACAGGCACGTTTGTAATAACATTCAAATCTTTTATACCTTGAGCTGTAGCCTCACATACAAAATCAAAATGCTTTGTTTCCCCCTGTATAACGCTACCAATAGCTATTACAGCGTCAATCTTATGAGTTTCAATCATTTTCTTTGCACCAAAAGTAAGTTCAAAACTACCAGGCACATTCCACCTTACAATGTCGGCTTCTTGAGCTCCACAATCTAATAACGCATCAATTGCTCCGGAATACAAACCCTCAGTTATTTCAGAATTCCATTCTGAAACAACAATCCCAAACCGAAGTCCGTTCGCGTTTGGGATTGTTGTTTTATCGTAAGCCGATAAATTTTTATTTTTTGTCGCCATTATTCACCACTTTTAGCCATTCCTATAAAAGCATCTATAGAAGCAGCATTTTCTGATTTTGGAAACTCATCTTTAATTCTCCGGAAAAAATCTAATGCTTTATCCTTATCTCCCATTTCCAAAGCAGTAATTCCTGCCTTATATAAAAATTTGGGAGCAGTATATTCATTACCACTGTGCTTTACCGCAGCTTCATAG
>TARA_R110002033_G_scaffold41347_13_pt1 | contig 13085 bp, 15 predicted proteins | sample TARA_R110002033 | Tara Oceans TARA_R110002033 (sample SAMEA4397051) | marine metagenome | biome: Polar Biome; feature: [SRF] surface water layer (ENVO:00010504); material: water (ENVO:00002006), including particulate matter (ENVO:01000060) such as... | depth 5 m
TTTGTAGATTCGATTGTAACCACTGCTCCAGAGTTCATTTCACTTCCTGTAGCCGGCAACGTCAATACTGTTCCAAAAGGAATAGCATTCTCTTTAATCAAAATACGTTTTTGTAAAATTTCAATAGGATCTCCCTCATAATTTACAGCTCCCGAAATAAATTTCACACCGTCAATTACTGATCCACCACCTACTGCAAGAATAAAATCTATGTTTTGCTCTTTAACAATTGCTACTGCTTTCATTAAAGTCTCAAAGTGAGGATTTGCTTCAATACCAGAAAATTCCACAATTTCGTGTCCTTTTAAGTTATTGATAACTTGTTCGTGAATTCCGTTTTTAAAAATACTTCCACCACCGTAAGCTAATAAGATTTTTGCTCCTTTAGGAACTAATTCAGCTAATTTTTCCATTTGACCTTTACCAAAAACTAAGTTGGTAGGGTTATATAATTCAAAGTTTAACATAATGATACTGTTTAAATTAAGAAGGCTTTACCGCTCCTATTCTTAAAAAGAACAAGAGCTTGGTAAAGCCTTTTTACTATTACTAATTATTATTTTTTAGCATTCAATTGACCTAACAATTTTTCTGCTACTAGTTTAGATGAAGCTGGATTTTGTCCAGTAATCAATAAACCATCTTCTACTGCGTATGGATTCCAGTCTGCAACTTTAGAATAAGTAGCTCCATTTGCTTGTAAAGCATCTTCTAATAAGAAAGGAACAACATCAGTTAATCCTACTGCTGCTTCTTCAGTGTTAGAAAATCCAGTTACTTTTTTACCTTTTACTAAAAATTCTCCGTTTACTTTCACATCTTTCAACACTGCTGGTGAGTGACATACAAAAGCTACTGGTTTGTTATTGTTATAAAAAGATTCGATTAATGTAGCAGATGTTTTGCTAGATGCTAAATCCCATAGTGGTCCATGACCTCCTGGATAAAATACAGCATCATAATCAGATTCTTTTACGTCTGCTAGTTTGTGAGTTTTACTCAATTTAGCTTTTAAATCTGTGTCTTTGTCAAAACGTTTTGTATCCTCTGTTGCTGCAGATGGATCATCACTTTTTGGGTCAATTGGTGGTTGTCCTCCTAGTGGAGTTGCAATGTCAATTTGTACTCCTTTATCAGCTAATTCATAATATGGAGCTGCAAATTCTTCAACCCAAAATCCTGTTTTTTCTCCTGTGTTTCCTAGTTCTGAATGACTAGTTAAAACGAATAATACTTTTTTCATCTTAGTTTTTTTTGATTTTTGTGCTGTTGCTGTAAAACAACCCACAGTTAATACTAGTATTGCAAATAATGCGACTTTTTTCATTTTGTTAATTTATTAATACAAATCTACGGCTATTATGCTATAGGTAAAAATAATTTAAATTATGTTTGTGATAAATATATTTATATCATGGTCAATCTAGAATGGTACAGAACCTTTAAATCAGTATACAAGAACGGCAATTTTTCATTAGCAGCTCAAGAGCTATTTATAAGCCAACCAGCGGTGAGTCAGCAAATTGCTATGCTTGAAGCGCACGTGGGTTATAAATTGTTTAATCGAAAATCAAAAGGTGTTGATCCAACTGAATACGCTAAGCTACTGAATAATTTAATCATTGATGCGCTCGATCGATTAGAAAATGTAGAAAACGGATTTAGAGCAAAGGCCTTCAATGCTAATAGATTAATCACCATAGGAGTTTCTAAGGATTTCTACAGTAGTTTAGGAAGTGCCTTAGTAGGAAAGTTTGATTATATCGATTTTAGCTTTCATGAGAACGAAGCGCTATTCGAATTAGTAAATGATAAAAAAATAGATTTTGCTATTGTTACGCAACAGTTTGATACATTCGATACAATTAGTTCGAAAGTGGGAGTAATCAAGCAAATTATTGTGGGATCAAGAACTGTAGAACAAAAAGATTTTAAAGCATTATTAAAAACTAATGATCACGAGACTATAGAGCAATGGCTGAATGAGCAAGTGTGGTTCACTCATGATGCGGGAATTCCCCATGTTAAATTGTTTTGGTTGCATGTATTCGATAAAAAGCGACCGGCAATTATTCCCAATTACATCATCCCATCTGAATTTGAGATGCTATCAACAGTAGCAAATAGTACAGGAGTAGCATTGACATGGAATTGTAACGCAAAATCATTTCTAGATTCAGCTAACTTACAAGTTGTTTGGGATAGTAAAAAAATGCCAGAAACAGCAGTTTTTCTATTGTCTAATAAAAACGATAATTTAAAAGAAGCTTTTAAAAAGATGGAAACCGTTTTAAAAGAAATTCTCGAATAGTTATTTCTTGTAAAAAATATTGTGATCGATGTACTCCCAAACATTTGCGGGTAAAAGTGGTTGAATGTTCTTCCCTTCCTTTATATTGTTTCGAATAAAAGTCGAAGATATTTCAACTATAGGGGCATCGATTAAGTGAATTTTAGGGTGATTCTTCAATTCTAAATTTTCAGCTTCCGATGAAATTCGAGGATAAACGTAGATGTCGTGATTTTGTAAAATCACCTCATAGTTTTTCCATTTGTGTAAGGACTTTAAATTGTCTTCACCCATAATTAAAGAAAATGTATGAGTGGGATATTTTTCTTCAAGATGAACTAAGGTATTCACCGTGTAATTGGGTTGTGGTAATTTAAATTCTATATCTGAAGGTTTTATTTTCGAAAATCCCTCAGTGGCAAGATGTACCATATGTAATCTATGAAAATCGTCTAGGAGACTGCTTTTTTTCTTGTGTGGATTATGAGGCGTTACCACCATCCATACCTGATCAAGATCAGAGTGTTCTGCCATATGATTAGCGATAATCAAATGACCAACATGTATGGGATTAAAAGTTCCAAAATAAAGTCCTATTTTCATTGTTCGAGTAACTAGTGATTAGTAAAAATAATTAGTTTTTGAACATCTTCATAAATGCGTTAAGCATCTTAGAATCTTCCTCAAATTGTCCTAAAACTTCTTTAAATAAAGGTTTGTTTTTGATACAACCAAGTCCATTAGCAATTAGTAATTGAGTTTCAATTTCGAATAATGAGCCTCTTGAAATGTCTAAAAAATGACTAAATGATTTCTCTCGATTTCCCCATATTTAGGCTAACTGAGAGTCACTCTTTACTAATCAATGTTTTACTTGCTTACAAAATCCTTCACTAACTGTGATGCTTCTTCAAGAGCGATAGCTAAATCATAATTCTTTATAACTATATCAAACTGTGGCGCTGTTGCTAATTCTACAGATGCTTTTGCAATACGCATATTGATTTTGTCTTCGCTTTCAGTAGAGCGTTTTTTAAGTCTGATTTTTAATTCATCAATACTTGGTGGTTTTACAAAAACGGCTAATGTTTCTTCAGGAAATTTCGATTTTATTCTTAATCCGCCGGCTACATCAATGTCAAAAATAACATTTTTACCTTTGGCCCAGATTCTCTCTATTTCGCTTTTTAAAGTACCATAAAAGTTGTCTCTGTAAACTTCTTCCCATTCTAGAAAATCTTCGTTCTTAATGTGAGTTTTAAAATCTTCGGTAGAAATAAAATAGTAATCTTTTCCGTTAACTTCTTCTCCTCTTGCATCGCGCGAGGCTGCTGAGATTGAAAATTCTAAATTCAATTCTTCTTGCCCTAATAAATGCTTAACAATGGTAGTTTTTCCAGACCCTGAAGGTGCCGAAAAAACGATTAATTTTCCTTTTTTCATTTTATGCTGAATTTGTTTCAGTAACTTTTTTAGTTTTAAAAACTATAAAACGTTCAATACTTGCTCTTTAATTTTTTCTAATTCGTCTTTCATTTGAACGACTAATTTCTGCATTTGTGCATGATTTGACTTGGAACCCATAGTGTTAATTTCACGACCCATTTCTTGAGTGATAAAACCTAATTTTCTACCATTAGCTTCTGTTCCATTTATCGTTTCTAGAAAATAATCTAAGTGATTAGTAAGACGCACTTTTTCTTCAGTGATGTCTAATTTTTCTAAGTAATAAATTAATTCTTGTTCAAAACGGTTTTCATCTACATTTACTTGTAGTTCTGCAATAGCAGTTTGTAAACGATCTTTAATTGCTTGCACGCGCTCAGGATCTAGAGCTAGTGCTTCAGTCATGTACTGACGAATATTCCCAATGCGCAATTGAAATTCTTTTTCTAGAGAAGCGCCTTCGTCTTTTCTAAACGTTAAGATATTTTGAACCGCCTCTTCGATAACCGCTTGGATTTCGATCCAATCATTTTCGTCGATTTCATCGCGTTCAATTTTTAATGCGTCTGGCATTCTAACCGCCATTTTCATTAATTCAGTTTCATCAGCTGCAGGATAAATATCCTTTAACTGACTGATATATGCTCTTACAATTGGTGCGTTTACCTTTGTAGTTGTTTGTTCTGCAGTGCTTTCGATAAAAATAGAAAAATCAACTTTTCCTCTCTCTAGTCTAGAAGCTAATTGAGTTCTTAGCCCTAATTCCATTTCGCGGTATAGCGAAGGCATTCTAACGTTTAAGTCTAAACCTTTGCTGTTTAACGATTTTACTTCAACAGTTATTTTTTTGTTGGGTAAATGCAAAGATGCTTTACCAAAACCGGTCATTGATTGTATCATATAGTTGTATAAAGGGGGCAAAGATAGCTAAAAGGTAGTAAACCCGCAAAACGAAGGTTTTTAAGTACTTATTAATTTACGAAATAGTTTTTGGCGTAGGTTTTTGTGTCACCATGTAAACGCCTATAAAAATTAAAATGGCAGATAAAATCTTAACAACCGATAACTCGTCTTTTCCTAAACCAATGGCAAAAACCGTAGCAAAAAAAGGTTGTAAATAGATAAATACAGCAACTGTTGTTGGTTTTAATTCTTTCATTGTAAGTAAGTTGAGGAGGTAAGTCAAAAATGTAGATATTACAACGACAAAAATTATTTTAAACCCAATAACTTGTGGAACTGCTGACCAATTTACGGCTTCTACTTGGCTGTAGCCAAAAGGAATTACCATGAACAAACCAAATAAGTACACCCATTTTACAAATGTAAACGCATTGTACTTATCCATTAATTTTTTAACAATGATTAAGTAAAAGCCGTATGATATGGCGTTTACTAATACTAGTGCATTCCCTAAAGTCGCGTTGGCACCGTTACCAATCGCTTTGCCATATAAAATTAAAGATCCCGTTCCTACGAGACCTAATAAAATTCCCGTAACCATTCTTGTGCGCATGCGTTCCTTCATGATTATTGCTGATAAAATCAAAACAATCATAGGAGTGGTCACCATAATCACCGATGCTGATATGGGAGAAGTCAGGCTCAATCCTTTAAAAAAGGTTAGCATATTAAAAGCCACACCAAAAAAGGCTGCCGCTATAATACGAGGGAAATCTTTTAAATCTATCTTTTGCTTGGGCATAAAAAGCCAAATCAACCAAAAAAGTAACGTAGAGCCACTCACGCGCAGTAATATAAAGCCATAAGCATCAACATATGTAGGCATCACATCCTTTGCAATTGTAAAAGTAACACCGTAGATAATAGATACTAGCGTTGCGCCAAAAAGAGCTATACTCCTTTTAGACATTACCTAAAGCTTTCATTACCTGCAACATATTTTGTTGTGTACCGCCTACATATACATTACCATCAATCATAAAAACAGGACGCGCTAAAAATGTATAATGCTCAAGAATGTATTTTTTATAATCTTCTTCGGTAAGCGATTTATCTTTAAGGTTCATCGATTTGTATAGCTGTGCTTTTTTGCTAAACAAAGCTTCGTAGCTTCCTGATGATTGGTACATTTCGGCTAGTTCTTCCTCGGTTAGAGGGTCTTGTTTAATGTCTCTAAAAGCAAGGTTGATTCCCTTAGGTAAGGTTTTTATAATTTTTCTGCAGGTATCACAAGACGCGATGTAGTATATTTTGTTTGACATAGTATTTTAAATCTTTGTGCAAAGAAAAATCATTTGGAACTGAAAATGATTATTTTTAGCAAAAAAAACAAAATGAATGCAACGCTTGAATTAACAAGAACGAGTAGATTAATACTTTCTCAAATTTTACCCAACTATACTTTAGCACAATTAAATAAAATTCCCCCTGGATATAGCAACAATTTAATTTGGAATATTGCCCATGTGATTGTCGTACAACAAATGCTAGTATATGGACTGTCAGGCTTACCCATGAAAATCTCTAATGAGATGGTCGAAAAATATAAAAAGGGTAGTAAACCAGAACAAGATGCTACGCAGGAAGAAGTTGATTATATTCAACGTTTACTACTTACAACCATCGATCAAACCGCTATTGATATTGAGAATGACATATTCAAAACTTTCAAAGAGTATCCTACCTCAACTGGTTTTACATTGAAAAATGCACAAGATGCCATGAGTTTCAATAACTTTCACGAAGGGATTCATCTAGGTGTCATTTTTAGTATTAGAAAATTTATATAGTTTGGTTTTTAGGAGCTAATCCCGTCATCCGCTGTATCTTTTGTAGCCTAAAAACGGCTACAAAAGGATGCCGCTCCTACCGGGGCTAAAGTTTGCTAGAGAATACTATTTAAACAATAGATATCCCTTTAATTCGTCATAAGTTAATAATAACTCTTGAGGACCATCGGCATAAGAGGCGATTTCATATCTATTGTAATACAATAACAACCCTTTATCTGTGAAAAACATGTTTAGAGGTAACTGAAATTTATCATCTTCAAACATGAACTTTGTGGCATTAATTCCATGATTAGCTGGTATCTTAAATTGAAAGCGGAATTTCTTTTCGGCGAAAGCCTCAAACTCTTTATAATTTTTAAACAATTCTTGATTTTCAATATTTTTTCCCGTTTTTGGATTAAATAATAAAGATCGCATTCCTTGATAGCCGTGAGCGCCACCTGTGTAGGTGTAATGATTGATTTCGATATTCAAGATGCTATCTGTTTGATATTTTATGCTTCCTTCGATATTTGCTTCCCAACCAAACTTATCTTCAGGAAATTCTCCTTTTAATTTTTCGTAAGAATTTATAAAAGCGACTAATAAAGAGTCATAAGTAGTGGCGTTATAAGGCTTCTCGCCAAAATAAACAATCTCCTTTAAAACATTAAAAACTTTTTTGTTAATGCTATCGCTTACTTCTGCGTCACCTTTAGCAATAGGAATAATCACATTTATTTCGGGACATTTATCATCGCATAAATAAGTGGATTTTTTATTATAAGTGGTTTCCTCAAAAGATAATTTCTTTTGGCAACTCACAAATAGTAAAAGCAATCCTATAAAGTAAAAGCAGTATTTCATTTTTTAAAAGTGTTAATTATATACAAAGGTATCTACCCAAGATAGCTTAAAAGTAAATTAAAAGGTAAATTTGAGTAATCAATACAACAGTAAAATTTAAAGATATGAAATTCAATACAAAAACCATACATGGAGGGCAACATCATGATCCGTCAACAGGTGCAGTAATGCCACCCGTATTTCAAACATCAACATTTGCACAAACAAGTCCTGGTCAACCTATTGGAGATTATGAATATAGTAGATCGTCTAATCCTACACGCTCTGCACTAGAAGAAGCACTAGCAAGTATAGAGAATGGTGCAAAGGGACTTGCCTTTTCGTCAGGACTTGCCGCGACAGATTGTTTGCTGCGCTCTTTTAAAGCAGGAGACGAAATCATTACAATGGACGATTTGTATGGAGGTACCTACCGTATGTTCACCAAAATTTATAAAGATTCTGGAATTAAATTCCATTATGTCGACATGAACGATTTAGACAATGTGAGAGCGGTTATTAATGAAAACACAAAAATGATTTGGGTAGAAACACCAACAAATCCTTTGATGAAATTAGCTGACATTGCTGCAATTGCAAAAATTACAAAAGAGCACAATATTATGTTTGCAGTCGATAACACATTTGCAACACCATATTTGCAAAGACCGCTTGACTTGGGTGCCGATGTGGTCATGCACTCGGCTACAAAATATTTAGCAGGACACTCTGATGTTATTGCTGGTGCATTGATTGCTAAAACAGCTGAGCTGGGTAAACAGTTGCATTTTCAACAATTTGCTACAGGAGCGACGCTAGGACCAATGGATAGTTTTTTAGTATTACGCGGAATAAAAACTTTACATTTAAGAATGCAAAGACATTGTGAAAATGGAGAAAAAGTAGCGCAATATTTAAACAAGCATTCTAAGGTGAAAACTGTTTATTACTCAGGACTTGAAAGTCATCCGTACCATGAAATTGCTAAGAAACAAATGAGCGCTTATGGAGGGATGGTCTCTTTTGACTTTATATCAGAGAAAAAAGAAGATGCTATTTCATTCTTGGAAAAATTAAAGATCTTCACACTTGCTGAATCTTTAGGTGGAGTAGAATCTCTTGCAAATCATCCGGCATTAATGACACATGCTTCAATTCCCGAAGAGAAACGATTGGAAGTAGGGATTACAAATCACTTAGTGCGATTAAGTGTAGGTATTGAAGATATAGAAGATCTATTGCAAGATTTAGAGCAGGCCTTGAAATAAGGTTTTGCTATTAAAATAGAAAATGGAAAATCTCAGTTTAGTCTGGGACTTTTTTATTGTAGGTAGTAAATATACCCTACGTTGAACCACATTAACCAGTCATTATTATTGTTTTCGGGATGTAAATTTTTATTAGGATTTAGACCATCAACCCAATCTGAGTTAAAATATTGAAAGCGCACATCAAGCATAATATCTTGTAGCGTACTTAATTTATATCTCGTACCCATGCTTGCGGCAGCAGAGACAGTAAATTTCTTTTCTGTTGTAAAACCTCTTTCCCTTCCATCTGACGGGCTCAAATATTTATAATAAACGGCATTATTAAGATCACGGATATTTAAAGTGGAATTAGTGGCCACGTTATATTTGCTTACAAAAAAACCTAGGCCAACATATGGAGCGAAACTATTTATGGTGTTTTCAAAATCATGAATATTCTTTAATTGGTACACGAGTTGAGTGCCTATATTTGTAACTCTGGTGCTCCCATACATTGCTTTTAGTTTTTTGGCATTTGTAGCTTCGGGATTTTGATCAATGTAATTGCTGTCGTGTTTTAACTTGAACTGTGTGTAGGACAAGCTTGTTTGAAGCTTAAAATGCTCTTTAAAATAGGAGGTTTCTCGTAAAGGATTTCTATTCGAAGAAAAATTTAAAAAATGAGCGATCCCAATTCCAAAACCCAATCGGTCTAAATTAGATGACAATGTGGTTTTTTGACTGTAGTCAGATTGCAATGCTGCGGGACCAAAAACGACAGCAACTTCATGTGCGAGTCTGCTTTGAGAATAGGAATTAATTGAAAAGCAATAACTTAAAATAATAATAAGTACAAAATTTTTGAACATATTTAGATTTTTCAGATTCAATCAAAGATATAAAATTGCCCTAGTTATTTAGATAATAATTAAAAAATAGCTATGTTTTTCTCAAAATCGCTAGTAAATATTCAACGTTTTTTAGGTTTAAACAGTCAACAAGTACGTGTTTTTAAAGATTGCGTATATAAAATTTAATTCGTTCAGAAATAGTGAAAAAATGAAATAAAAATAATTTGATATATTGTACCTTTGTACTCAATAACGAAAACGTTTTCTTAAACGTTAATAATCTAAGAATCATGTCACAAAGTATATCTACTTTTATTGAAGCGGTTACTAAAAAGAACCCAAACGAGCCAGAATTTTTACAGGCAGTTCTTGAAGTTGCTGAAACAGTAATTCCTTTTATTGAGGAAAATAAAAAATATCAAAACAAAATGCTTTTAGAGCGTATGGTTGAATCAGACCGTATTATCATGTTTAGAGTGGCTTGGATTGATGATAAAGGTCAAACTCAAGTTAATAGAGGATACCGTATTCAAATGAATTCGGCTATTGGACCATATAAAGGTGGACTTCGTTTTCACCCATCTGTAAACTTAAGTATTTTGAAATTCCTAGCTTTTGAGCAAACGTTCAAAAACAGTTTAACTACATTACCAATGGGTGGTGGAAAAGGTGGAGCTGACTTTGATCCTAAAGGAAAATCAGACAATGAAGTAATGCGTTTTTGTCAAAGTTTCATGACTGAATTGTCTAAACACATTGGTGCTAACACTGACGTTCCTGCAGGAGATATTGGAGTTGGAGGAAGAGAAGTTGGATACATGTTTGGTCAATATAAAAGATTAAGAAATGAATTTACTGGTGTTTTAACTGGAAAAGGAATTTCTTTTGGAGGTTCGTTAATTAGACCTGAAGCTACAGGATACGGAGCAGTTTATTTTGCTCAAAGTATGCTTGAAACTAAAGGAAACAGCTTTGCAGGTAAAACTGTTGTTGTTTCTGGATCTGGAAACGTAGCGCAATATGCTACTGAAAAAGCAACTCAATTAGGTGGTAAAGTAGTTACTTTATCTGATTCTGCTGGATACATCTATGATGCAGACGGAATCGATGCTGATAAGTTAGCTTTTGTAATGGAACTTAAAAACGAACTAAGAGGAAGAATTAGCGAGTATGTTGCAAAATATCCAAATGCAAAATATGTTGAAGGAAAACGTCCTTGGGAAGTTAAATGTGATATTGCATTACCATGTGCAACTCAAAATGAATTAAACGAAGACGAGGCTAAAGCACTAGTTGCTAACGGATGTACTTGTGTTGCTGAAGGTGCTAACATGCCTACAACTCCAGATGCTGTTCTTGTTTTTCAAAACGCTAAATTATTGTTTGCTCCAGGAAAAGCATCTAATGCTGGTGGAGTAGCAACTTCTGGTCTTGAAATGTCTCAAAACTCACTAAGATTAAGTTGGTCTTCTGAAGAAGTTGACGAAAAATTAAAAGGAATTATGCTAGCTATTCACGCTTCATGTGTGCAATACGGTAAAGATTCAACTGGATACGTAGATTACGTAAAAGGAGCAAATATCGCTGGATTCGTTAAAGTAGCAGATGCTATGTTAGCACAGGGAGTGGTGTAATTGACCCTTTAATATAATACTTTATAAATGCCTTTTGACCTCATGGTCGAAAGGCATTTTTTTATTAGATAAAGTAAACGATGCTAGCGATTGTGTATCTTTGTTTACCATTCTAAAATAATAAAATCCATTATATAAGGCCATCCACGGACTTATTAAAAATTGCAAAAATGCTTGTAAAAACTAAAGCTATCGTTCTTTCTTCGCTCAAGTTTCAAGAAAAAAGCTTGATTGTAAAATGCTTTACATTATCAAATGGTCTTAAATCTTATTTCGTAAGAGATGCTTTTTCTGGTCGAAAGTCAAACCAAAAAATAGCATATTTTCAGCCATTATCTATTTTAGAAATAGAAGCTGTTCACAAAAATAAAGGAACCCTAGAGAATTTTAAAGAAATCAAAATCAGCACTCCTTTTCAAAGTTTGCATACAGATATTTATAAGAGTACTATTGCCATGTTTATTTCAGAAATCTTGTATTACTCTATTCGAGAGGAAGAGGCAAACGAACCCTTATTTAATTATTTAGAAGCCGCTTTTCAATGGTTAGACAACCACGACCAAATCGCAAATTTTCACTTGATATTGATGGTAGAGGTGACAAAGTATCTCGGGTTTTATCCTGATGTTTCCGATGTTGATATGCCCTATTTTGAAATGATTGAGGGAATCTTCTCCCCGTTACATGCAGTAAGTTCGTTAACTGAGCATGAAACGTCTTTGTTTAAAAAATTGCTTGAATTGAAATTAGGCAATAATGAAAAAGTTTTTCATGTTATTGAAAGACAAATTTTAATTAAAATCTTGATTGAGTATTATCGATTGCATTTAGATGGATTTAAGCACCCCAAATCTTTGGATGTTTTGAAAGAAATTTTCTCGTAAAAAAATATTAATGTCTATATTTGGCACGAATATGTAATGATACCGCTACAACTGGTTCTTTATATTGTTCAAGTTGTTGCTATATTTAACATTTTTCAAAAAACAGAATATTTTAAAAATTTCCTTATGAAGAAAATTACTCTTTCAATTTTACTGGTTTTATTTGTCAGTTTTTCAGGCTTTGCACAGCGAACTTACGACGAAATAATCACTACAGAATCTAATGTCCAAGACTTAGTTCAAAACGAAATAACGGGTGTCCTTGTTTTTAAAGAGGGTGGAACAATTAAAGGTCTTGATCCCGATTCTAAAAAGATAATCTGGACTTTGACTAAAGAGGATTTTGGAAAAACATCAGCAGTAGATATCTTATTAGATCCCGATTTTGGAACTATTTTCAAAAACAAAAGTGATTTAACTAGTGTGGCCGGTAGCGCATACGTAGAAGCTTACATTAATTCTAAGTTTTTAATCATTGATACAAATACTGGAAAAATAGTTTACAACTCTTCTAGTGAATCTTTTTGGGTAATTCAGTCTGATTTTTTACCAGAAACAGAAGAGTATTTATTAACATTAAAGGTTGATGATGATATGTCAATTGCTTTAGTTGACATGAAAACTGGAGAACTTAAATGGAGAACTGCAGTAGATAAAGCTAAATCATTATTAAGTTTTTCTTCTAAAGAATCTGGAAATACTAATATTGCTAGAGTAAATGGATCTGTAATTTATTATTTATTATACGGTAGTTTGTATTCTTTTGAAAAAGAAAGTGGGAAATTAAATTGGAAAGCTGAAGAAGAATATTCAAGATTTTTTGTGACTCAAAATGATAAAAATATTGTTGTTGTAAACAGTAAAGGATATTTATCTAACAAAGAATACTTAAACGTTTTAAGTACAACTGACGGTAAAAGTATTTGGGCAGAATCTATCAAAACAAAAAGAGTAGTATACTTAGAAGATTGGGGTACAAAATTACTGATAGCGCATTTTAAAGGTTTTAACTTTTTTGACTTGAAAACAGGTGAAAAGATTTGGAAAAAAGATGCTAGAGGTGACGGATTAAAAAGAGTAATTCCTATTGAGCAAGACTTTTTATGGCTCACATAAAAAAGTTGGGGAGAAATCATAAATTTGCATAAA
>TARA_R110002033_G_scaffold10857_14_pt1 | contig 13075 bp, 17 predicted proteins | sample TARA_R110002033 | Tara Oceans TARA_R110002033 (sample SAMEA4397051) | marine metagenome | biome: Polar Biome; feature: [SRF] surface water layer (ENVO:00010504); material: water (ENVO:00002006), including particulate matter (ENVO:01000060) such as... | depth 5 m
GGTTAATATTAAAAGGTTTTGAGTTAAGTAATTCTATCTATAATATAGACATTTGTAGAGGATGATTATTAAGATATCATCTCTTAAAAAAGAACAGTTTAATCTAAAAATTTATAACATGAACAATAGTGGAAATACATTATTAGCAATTATAGCAGGTTCTGCAATTGGTGCAGCCTTAGGAATTCTTTACGCTCCGGATAAAGGAGAAAATACTAGAAGACTTATTGCTGATCAAGCAGCTGCAACAAGAGACAATTTCACTGAAAGCGCTGTTGATTTGAAGAACAGAGTTGCATCAAAAATGTCTGAAGAAAAAGAGACTCTAGATACAAGAGTTGAGTCTTTGGTATCAGATTTAAGCTACAAGACAGACGATGTAATTTCAACCCTAGAGAAGAAATTAGCTGAGTTGAAAATGAAGAATAAGAAACTGCAGAAAACAGTATAAATGGGAGTCATTGATTCACTTAACGAAACGTCTAATAAGGCTATTGATGTAGGAGAGGTTTACTATAAGAAAACCCAAGAATATTATAGACTAAAAGTGTTTCAACAATTAACAATGACCACCGGTATGCTGCTGAAAATGGCAGTCATTGGTGGTCTTGCTTTTTTGGCACTTATATTTATTACTGTTGCGGGGGTTGTATTTCTTGCAAATATTCTTAATAGTATGGTAGGTGCCTGTTTAATTGCTGGTGCCTTATTTATAGTATTATTGGTTTTAGCCTATGTTTTTAGACGCAAAATAGATAACATGTTAGTAAGAAAGTTATCTGATAAATTCTTTAACTAATAGAGATATGTACAAAAATTTTGATGAGATAGAATTCAATTTAAAACGTCTAAAATTAGAGCGACAAATTGCTTTAGAAGAATTAAAAGGATTAAAGCAAGATGTGCAGGAAGATTTGAGTCCGTACAATTGGGTTTCAACTGCATTCTCTGCAGCCAAGAAATTTGGTATGCTCTATATAATGCGTAAAGTAGTTAAGTAATACTATTGACGAATTATATTTATAAACACTAGTTTACATAAAAAAGCACCTCTTTTATAGAGGTGCTTTTTTATGTAATACTTTACTGAAAGAATTATTCCTTTGTCCAGGCGTCTAACATCCAACTTACTTTTTCAATACTACCAATATAACCACCAATCATATCAATGGTTCCTTCATCGCCACCAGCTTCAGCTTTTTTAACCACTTTACTCATTTGCTTTAACAAAGTTTCATGTTGATCTAAAATATTCTTAACCATTTCAGTATCAGAAATAAGTGATGAAGTTTCTTTAATCGATGACATTTCAAAATACTTAGAAAATTCGCTAGTTGGATTTTGTCTTAAAGTTAAGATACGCTCTGCTATTTCATCAATTTTGATTCTTGCATCTGTATACAACTCTTCAAACTTAATGTGAAGGTCAAAAAAGTTTTTACCAGAAACGTTCCAGTGATATCCTCTTAGGTTTTGATAGTATATATTATAATCCGCCAATAGAGTGTTTAATTCCTCAACAATTGGCGCTATATCTTTTGATTTAATGTCTAAATAACTCATGATAATTTGTTTAATTATTGTACCATAAAATTAACTAATTCTACTTAGATCGATTAACTCTGAAGACTTAATCATGAACACTTTAACGTTATTTAACGTTAGAAAAATTACTCATTAACAAGTGGTTTTAAATTGATGTACGAGTAGTTAATTTCACCAACATGATCGTATTCTGTAGAGTTCTGTTTTAAAGAACCCCAGTCAAATTTATCATTTAGATTATTTTCTTTGTAATAGTTGGTTAGACCTTCTGTTAAGAGTAGATATTCGCTCAATCTTATTTTATTCTTCAGAAGCTTGTGCGCAATAATTAAATCTTCGCCAAATAATTTTATACGATTGCCAACTTTGGTCAACGCAATTTCTTTTCCGTAATGAAGAATGATTTTTAGTCCTAGAATTTCTGGTATAACAGCAGCATCTTTATTAGTCTTGTACTTTTCTCTTAACGCGTCAAGTTCTTTATAGAACTCGGTATAAAACACCCTACATTGCTCTATAAGAGTTTCTAAATTGGGCATTTCACCTGTTTTGAAAAAGAGCACGGCATCACCTTCAATCTCAGATACTTTTAGCCCTATTTTATTGGTGTAAATAATTTGATTGAGTAGTGCAGGAATTATTTTTGAACTCAATTCAAAATCAGTTTCACTCATAAATTCAGTAAAACCGCTTATGTCTGGTATACATATTAACATTGGTGATCCTTTCATAAGCTGTAATAATAAGTGAGGGGGAAAGGTATAGAACTTTCAAACTTAAAATGAATCCGTAAAGTAAAAATAGTACCGCAATCCAATTGAGTGCTATTTTTAGTAATCTTTATGCTAGGTGGTTTAAGGTTACAAAAGAGTTGGATTGAACACCAAACTAGTAATCTGAATATTTACTTTTGTTTCACAATATGTTAAAAACAATAAACAGAATTGTTTGTTTTACAATTGCTTGCCATACTATTTAAACGACGTAAAGATGACTTATTCAGAACTATTAGCGAGTGAACCACAAGATGTTGCGGCTCATATGCATTTAAAATATGTAAATAGAGAAGCGTTATCTATTATACGGATAAAAGAGAAAGATAAGTTTCTGTATTTACTTAAGAATAAACCGCTAAATAAGAAGTCAGAAATATCTAGAATAGAAAAGCTTGTCATACCACCGGCATGGCAAGAAGTTAAAATTGCATCGTTAGCAAATGCCCATTTACAGGCAGTTGGTTATGATTTGAAACATAGGCTTCAATATCGGTATCATGATTTGTGGATGAGGGTTAGAAACCGAACCAAGTTTTTAAGAATGCATCATTTTGGTAAATCTTTACCATTAATTAGAAAAAAGGTAGATGAAGATTTACAACTAAAAGGTTGGCCTAAAGATAAGGTACTTGCCCTTATTGTTCGGTTAATGGAAGAAACCCATATACGAATTGGCAATCAGCAATATGCCAAAAGAAATAAAACATATGGTTTGTCAACATTAAGAACAAGACATTTAAAAACGAGCAAGAATAAGTTGAAGTTCGAATTTACTGGCAAGAAAGGAAAAAAGCATAGTATAACCTTAAATAATAGAAGGCTGCGAAAACTGGTTTTGCAGTGCGAAGAAATACCAGGTTGGAATTTGTTTCAATTTTTTGACGAAGATGGTATAAAAACCAGTGTTGATAGCGGAATGGTAAATGAATATCTACAAGAAATTAGTGGAGATCTTTTTACGGCCAAAGATTTTAGAACGTGGTCTGGAACTATTATTTTCTTTGAGTCTCTTCTAGAAAAAGAACCTACCACTACAGAAAATGAAATAAAAAAGAATGTAATTGAAGCCTTTGATGACACTGCAAAAGCATTGGGTAATACAAGAAATGTATGCAAGAAGTACTATGTTCACCCTTATGTGGTAAGCAAGTATGAAAGAAATGAGTTGAACGAAGTTTTTGAAAGCTTAGAGGACAAATCATCTACAGAATACCAGACGGCAGCAGAAGCTACATTGTTAGATTTAATATCAGGTTTTAATCCGTTATCAGATTTAACAGAAAAGAAATAGAGAGAATTTAATCTGCGCGTTCAACTTCACTTTCACTCTTTAACACATAGTCTCCATCATCTTGTTTAATGTAAAGCGCCTTGTCGTCTTTATCTCCATTTCTGGTTACTTCATTTCCTTTTATTGTTTTAGTCGTTTTTGAAGTATATGTTTCTTCAACGGTACCTTCTGCAGTACCATTTCCCCAAGACCATTTTACAACTGTACCTTTTCGTATCATAATAAATGTTTTAAAAGTTTTTGCTTTCCATCACAGCTAGTTTTTTGGAGAACCGGTGATGGAAAATACCGTTTATAGATGCACAAACTTGAGAACTAATTTGATACTGCAAGTTCTATGAATCTGTTGATTATTGTATAGGAAACACGTTATATTTTTAATCCTAAAATATTGAAAATTAACCCTATTCAAAGGAGTTAAAGCTAATATGTATTAAGATAAAAAGTACCCAGAATCAAATATATATTTGTCATCAAAACAACACAGATGATAAATTTAATTGCAGGTATTTCTATACTAATAGGTTCAGCTTTCATCGGTTTATTAATAAGAGATTATATCCTTAATATAGGTGTAGATGATTTCGATATTGATGAAGAAGATGCCTTTTGTGAAATTGATATGGAACATGTATTAATGTATTCAGATTCATCTAAGAGAAAAGATATAGGAGAGCTAAAAAGAAAGCTCCAAGAATTTAAGAACAGAAATAAGTTTTATAAGATGTAATTGTGATTGGCATCTTTAAATAATAATCACATAATTAAAACTATAAACAATGGGAACATATACAGAAGAAGTAGGAAACAAATTAAATGAGCTTTTAGAAAAAACATATGATGCTGAAAAAGGCTTTAAAAAAGCAGCAGACAATACAGAGCATCCTCAGTTAAAAGCATTTTTTGAAAGCAAGTCTAAACAACGTTATGATTTTGGACATGAACTAAAGACAGAAATTAAGTCTTTTGGTCAAGAAATTGATAAAGGTGATAGTGTTGCAGGAAAGGCGCACAGAGCTTGGATGGATGTAAAAGCATTGTTCTCTCTAGATAATGAAGAAGCTATGTTAGAAGAAGCAATTAGAGGAGAAAAGAGTGCTATTGAAGAGTATGATGAAGTTTTAGGAGATACTTCTTTACCTTCAACTACGGCAACCATTTTAAGAAGCCAAAAAGAGGCGATACAAAACGGATTGGCAAATATTAAAATGTTAGAGGATATTAAATAAATTAAAGTTTATCTATAAGAAAAAGGGGCTATTAATAGCCTCTTTTTTTGTGCCCAATTTCTACATAGAATCATACTATTTACACAAAAAAAACTTATTCTAATGGGTTATATTTTTGTTTTTCTGCAATAAGAGTACCTCGTTAATATCACGAACTTTATGTTTAAATCCAATGATTGATATGTATTTTAAAATTTCGAATACAGCGCAGATGAAGGAGATAGAACGAGATGTAAATGCTATGTTCAAATTTCCAAATTTATATACACCACAAGTAGTTGTTAGCGGTTTGTCAGAATCAACGATACCCGTTGTTACTATGGATGAGCCCAAAGCAATTTCTTTGGCAATATGGGGTTTGTTACCAACTAGTTATAAAGATGATTGGGAGTTATTTCAAAGATTGACGAATACGCTTACCATACCGGTCCGCAATTCGGAAATTGATATTTGGTATCATGATTCTTTTATGAATAGAAGGTGTATCATTCCGGTTACAGGGTTCTTTACCTCAGTATTAAAGAATGGCGAAATCTATCCTTACCATGTAAGTAAAAAGAGTGGAGGTATGTTATACCTTGCAGGAATTTATACTGTTCTGGAAGATGGATTTATAACATGTTCCCTATTAACAGGACCCCTTGAAGAGGAAATTGTGGATTATCAAAATCTGGTAGATTATATGCCCATAATTATAGACCATAACGATAAGGGTGAATGGCTTTCAAGCGATACCACAACAGAGCGTGCAATAGAAATAGCACAACCACCTCATAAAACAACATTAGAAATAAGACCCATTGCCAAAAACCTTTTTAATCAAGATATATCATATGATAGTATGTTAATGCCATATGAGTATCCAGAAAACTAACGGATAGAAGAGTTTTTGTTTTTGAGATGCTTTCTATAATCTGTTGGTAGAATATCGTACGCCTCAAAGAATATTTTAGAAAAGTAGCTTCTACTTTTTATACCAATGGCATAAACGATTTCTGATACGGATAAATCGGAATTTTTGAGGTAATCCTTAGAAATTTCCAACTTCAATTGTCTTACATATTCGTTAACAGTTTTAGAATAAAGAATCTTAAACCCTATTTGTAGTTTTTTGGGGCTTAAACCAGACACTGAGCTGAGTTGAGCTAAGGTTGTTGGTTCAGATATGTTTTCTAAAATAAACGTAGTTAGTTTATGTATTTTAAGGATATCTTCTTTAGAAAGGGCTTCAGGTAAATTCATATTTTCTTCAAAATTTTTATGTTCCAATAGCTGTAGCGATAGAATAAGATAAAGTCTGCCTTCTAGAGATAGAGATCTTAGCATTCCGCTAGTGGAGTCAACATTATTTAGCATTTTAATTTCGTCTGCAATTTTTAAGCTATAACTGCCACCATGTGTATAGGCTACATCTCCTTTATTATCATTAAATATGGAAACCAACAATCTGTCTAGTTGACAGATATTGTTATTCTTCTTTTGTAAATATTCTTGACGATCAATACGGATGAAGTTGATTTTTAAACGTTCGTGTTCTGGAAATAGAAAAGTTTTATGAGCACCTTTTTTATTCGAAATTACGGTGTTTTGAAATTGAGCTATGGTTGTGTAAGAATCTGTATTGTTTTCACTGTATTTTAAAAATCCTTTAGTTATAAAGATGAACTCAATTGGTGATAGCTCTTTTGTGTCAAAAACCAATTTGGTTTCTTTTGAAAGTGTAAGGTCACAATCTATAAGGGAGACGCCCCAGTTAAAACTAATAGTTCTTATAGTGCCTTTACCAATATTGTTATCAAAAGTTAAAACACTTTCACCCCAATGTTGTGTAAGCTTACCCTTAATACAATCTTGTATATGGGCAAACACATCATCAGAACTACAACTGTTTAATACTAACTCTCTCATTTCTTTTATTAAAGCACAATGCAAATTGTACTTTACAAAAAAACTAGAATTAAGAGACTTACATTAACACTTTTGAAATGTTAATTGACATAAATGAGCACTTTTGATTTCACTGAAAATGTTAAAATGGATTTTTGATAGTTTTAAAAGAAGTGTTTCTGAAGGATAATTTTAGATTGTATTGGTTTCTCCTTTGTTATTAGAAGCAAGTTTTTGCATATACTGTTTTGGAGTCATCGCATACCGTTCTTTAAATTGCTTGGCAAAATAGCTTCTAGAGTTGATACCAATTCTATATGTTATTTCAGTGATGTTCAAAGTGGTGGTTTCCATTAAATGTCTGGCTTTTTCCATCCGGTTGTTTTGAATATATTCTTTTACTGATAAGCCGAATAAACTTTGAAATCCGTTTTGTAGTGTATTTTGATTTAACCCAACTTTTTTTGATAACGAAATTATATCTGGAGTCTCCTCTAAGGTATCATCAATAATGTGCGCAGCCTCTTCAATTTTTACGACTGTAGATTGTCTTAATATGGTTCTTTTTTCACTTGGCGATGCATCATCAACATATTGGCGCAGATGATGAGCCAGTATTTCAAAACACTTACCCTCTATAAATACACTTTTGGTAAAACCGGTATCTTCACTTTGGTTTATTTCCTCAATACATTTAGCAATATCCAAGCTATAATGACCTTTATGAAAGAACAGGTTAACACCATTTACATCTCTAAAAAGACCCTCTAAATCTTCATTCATTTCAGGAAGAAAAGATTCAATTTTTTCTTCGAACAGTTTTCTATTTATCTCAAGATTAAAAAAGGAAATTGGTTCGTTTGCTTTAAGGTTAAGAACATTACCGTATTTACTATTACAAGAAAAAATAGCACTTTCTAAATGTTTAATCTCCGTTTGCTTTTCTTGACCGTCAAACTCGTGTAACAAACTGGTTTTTCTATTGAACACTATTTGTAGGGGCTGTACTAAAGATTGATTAAGCACAAAACGCACTTCTTTTTTTAAAGTAATGTCAACATCCATTACACCTACACCATGAGAAAAGTTTATTGCTTTAATATGACCAGAACCTGCTTCTTCAGGAATATCCATACAAATTTCATTATTCTCTTCTTTGTATGTTACCTGTAATCTATTGGCAATATCTTTTACAACATCTACCACATTTAACTCCTTAAGTTCTTTTTTTGTGCCCATTAATGTATAATATACCCAACAATATAGGTCAAATTTCTAAACCAAATTAATTCTAAAGAATAAGCTTGTATCTGCAGTACCTAAAGTAAAGTAAAGTAAAGGGTTTTAGTCTAAATACGTTTTTGGTGGATGAGTTAATATTTCACTTTTTACAACCAAGCACTCCAACATAATAGTGGCATTTTTGTATTGACAGGTATGAGGAACTAAATCGTTAACAAGTTAACCGCCGTGCCTATTATTTAAAATGTTAACCTAATTATTAAAATCTATATTATGAAAAAGTCACTATTAATGATTGTATTCGCATTTATGACAATTAGCGTTGCAACAAGCTGTAGAGAAGAAAAAACTGCAGGAGAAAAAATGGAAGAAGGAATTGATGATATTGGCGACGGAATCGAAGACGGAGCTGATGAGGTTGAAGATGCGGTAGAAGATGCTACTGATGACAACTAGTATAAAATATTGCTATGAAAAGAAAGCCAGGTAGTTTTACTACTTGGCTTTTTAATTTTATAAATAGTGTATTAATCCTTTTTGCCATTACCGGTTAATACATCTAATAATCCGTCTTGTAAATTGATCCATAAGTAATTAAAGAACGATTTATTCTTAACACGTTCCACGTTTATATCACCATACCTGTACCCATTTTCATCTGCTTTTGATCCGTCGTTAACGAATAGGTTTCCAATAAAAGAAAGAACTTTTTTTATACCGTTTCTTTCCTTGTTGAGTACTTGAAACTTAAAATCTTCATAGCTCATTTTAATATCTCCAGTAGCTACATTATCATCACCTGAAATTGTAAAATATAATTGATCTATTGTTCCTGTTGTTTGTGTTCTTAAATTGGGAACAAGAAAATCATTTAGATTAGCTGTATTAAAATTTGAGAGTCCGCCAGAGATAAGAAATGTATTTCGTAAATCCTGTACGTCAAATTGCCAATCAAGATGAAATTTACCCACCCCCATTAAATTGGCTCTCAATTGAATTTTAAGGGGGTCTTCAACATTTACTAAATTGGACAGATTACTTATAGTGGCATCTAATTTTTCAAAGCTTAATGCGCCAGCTTTTACGTTATTAGGAATATCTTCTTCGTAGATAATAGATCCTTTTTCTATAAAAACAGAGTCAATTGCCACTTTAAAGGGTAGTTTTCGGAGTAATTCAGCATAAAGTGGCTTATTTCTATAATCTTCTAACCTAGATTTGTCTCGGTACATTTCTAACATTGGCTTCGTTAGAAATAGCTCTTTAAAATTAACTTGTAGCGAGTCATTTGAAACTACATAATTATGATCTTTAACGTTAATGGAAGGAATAAATAGATTTATGTGATCTCTTTGATAAGTAATTTTTTTACTTAGTTCAGATTTAGAATAAATAGTTGCAAGTGATATGTTGTTGATTTCAATGTTAGAATTATCAATGACCATAGATTCCATTTTCAACGCTTCAAATTCTCCCAGTGGAGCGTTGAATTTTTGAAAATCAAGTTTATATTCAGTAAAAGTGAAAGGAACATATTTAGTTATAATTTCCGGATTTGTTGTAACCTGCTTTAAAGAAAGATCAATAGATTCAATTGAAATTAATTCTACTTCTTCATTAGCATCCCAAATTTCAACAATACCAGAATCAAAAATTAATTCCTCAACAAAAATCTCTTTAAGCAATTTTATAGGATTGCTCTTATTTGCTTCTTCATTGTCAGAATCATTTGGACATGTCTTAAAATTAAGATGAGGTTTGGTAAGTGTAAGTGTCTTTAGAAAAATAGACTTTTTAAAAAGCAGCTTCCAATAACTAAATCCAGTAATAGATAATCTGTCTGCATTTACTTTAATTTCGCATGAAGAGGTTTGCTTACCTAAACTAACTACCACAACCTCTTCAAAGGCTATATTTCCTTTAAGAAGATCGATAGTGATATTATCATATGCGAAATCTATATGATTAGGAACTTTACGTTCTAAAAAGCTAATGACTTCGCTTTTCATTTTCCATTGGGCAAGCATATAACCACCAATACAGACAATAAAACCTACAATAAGCCATTTTAAAATCTTAGACATAAGGGTTGTTTTAATAGAATCTAATTAGAAGTTCTGGGAACCCTATGTTTAGAAGTAAAAGCAATTACTTATATGGTTTTTCTATACCAGCACTATCGGGATCAATGTATTGTTTAAAATCTGATGCACTTGTAAGTTCAATATATTCCTCACCTTTTATAACGATTGCATTCTTTAGAAAACTTGGATATTTGTTCAGTATTTTCAACCATCCATCATCATCTAAATCTATGGTATCCTCGCCATATACATCCTTAAAATCTGGATGTTCGGTATTCACCAATTCAGATATTTTTTTACCTAATCCATCGGCAAGTTCTGCCCATTGGGTTCCGGTAACGTTGGTTTTAGAAATATCTATTGTTAAGTTGTCTTTACCCGAAGACTCTACATATGCATTCAATTGTTTTCCAATTGAATTTTCTGAACTGTAATAAAGGGTTATTTGTTTTTTATCCATAGCAATTACTCCCATCACTTTTTTTTAAAAGTACTCACAACCACATCCAGTAATTAACTCGTTTCAAACTAAAAGTATCTTGAAAGATTTTTGCTACGCTGGGGTGGGTCATTTTATAGTATCTTGTTAAGAAACAACAAATAGAGTGATAAATACAATTCTTTGGCTAGCTTACATTGCAGTTACTCTATGGAGTATTGTCAATATAATTTTTAATGGATCTAAGGCGACTAAGATGATTAGTTGGTCTTTATCTGTTATCATATTTCCTTTTTTAGGACCTCTATTATATTATTTATTTGGAATAAATAGAAGAAAATTTAAGCTCTTTAAATTAAAACAGACCGAAAAGAGAAGGCTCTATTCAGAAACCTATAAAGAACTGGAAGGTGGAGAACAAAGTGTTCACCATTTTGATGATTATAAACGAGAAAAGTTAGCATCGCTCATTAGAAAGAACAGTTATTTTGCCCCATACGAAGGCAATGATATAAAGCTGTTAAATAGTGGAGAGGAAGCATTTGGCGCTATTTTTAAGGCGATAGAGGAAGCTAAAGAATTTATTCATCTACAATATTACATTTTAGAAGATGGTATGTTGTTAGATAGATTTTATGAGCTGTTTAAAAAGAAGGTTAAAGAAGGGGTAGAGATTAGAATGTTATATGATTCTTTTGGCAGTAATTCTATGCGTGGCAAAAGAGTAAAAAGATTTAAGGATATTGGGGTAAAGGCATTTTCAACCATGCCCATTCGATTTGGTAATCTCTTGTTTACCCTTAATTATAGAAATCATAGAAAAATTTTAATTATTGACGGTAAAATAGGATTTACTGGCGGATTCAATGTGTCAGATAAATATATGAAACCAGTTTCAGAACTTGGAATCTGGCAAGATTTGCATTTACGTATTCAAGGTCCGGCCGTTAATAGTTTACAGCGGGTATTTGTAAAAGATTACCATTTTGCGGGAAAGGAAGAATTGTTGTTACAAGACAAGTACTTTCCAAAAGTAGAACCTACGGGTAAAACCGTTACACAAATAATATCAAGCGGCCCAGATTCTAGGTACCCTGCAATTATGCAACAATATTTGGCAATGATCAATATTGCAGAAAGTAGCATATGTATTGCCAACCCCTATTTTATTCCAGGAGAACCAGTATTGGAAGCTATTAGGATAGCAGCTTTGAGCGGCGTAAAAGTTACGTTGTTAACTCCGAAAATATCAGACTCCTTACTTGCGCAATACAGTATGTTCTCCACATTCGAAGCTTTATTAGAAGTAGGGGCTAACATTTATCTTAGACCAGATTTTTCTCATAGTAAAGTAATTATTATTGATGGCGAAATAGTATCTGTAGGGTCGGGTAATTTTGATTACAGAAGTTTTGAGCACAATTTTGAAACCAATGCTATAGTCTATGATGATGAAAAAGCATCGGATATTGAAAAGCTATTTACGAAGCACTGTACCGAAGATGTAAAAGTTGATTTGGAGGAATTTAAAAATAGATCCCCTTTCAGTAAATTTTTAGAAGGACTAGCTAAATTTTTTAGCCCGCTACTTTAATAAAACAGAATAAATTGAACTATTTAATCTTAATAATTTTAAGTTACTCTATGGTTGCATCTGCACAACATACAATTCCGCATGAAATAATCGAAGAGGCAAAAATTGCCCTTTCGCACTATCCAGAATTAACTAATACCAAAATTGAATTTAAGTTTAAAAAGAATATTAAAAAATCTACAATGCAGGCACAGCCTTCTTTTTGGAGTGTTTTTAAATCAAAGAAGAAGAGGTCTTATAATATATTAATAAGTGAAAGAATAAAGATTGCAGATTCTGTGTACTATACTAAAGACATACCTTCTGAAATAATGATAGGGTGGTTAGGTCATGAATTAGGTCACGTAATGGATTTTGAGCAGCGAAGTGGATTTAATCTAATTGGCTTCGGATTTAAATATGTAACCTCTAAAAACTATATTCGTGAGGCAGAACGCCGTGCAGATTCATATGCCGTTAACCATGGTATGGAAACTTATATTCTTGCAACTAAAGAATTTATCTTAAAGGAAGCGGGATTAACCCAAGAATACGTAGACCGAATTAAAAATTTCTATCTATCGCCAGAAGAAATCATGATTTTGGTTGAAGAACGGGATGCTGCCAGTATAGATTAGCAATATTATTTATTGTTCTGTTTTTCAACAAAACCTTCCCATTCGGCAAATTTTTCCTCCTTCATAACACGTTCCATTTTAACCTGTCCGCCTTTCTTTTTATTGCTATCGTTCCAGCTATAAAAAACATCAGGATCTACTGTAAATACCTTAACACCTTTCAAAGCCTTTGAACGGGCAACCTTATAATTTTTATTAGCTGCTTTTAAAGACTCATCTAGCTTATCTGCAATGTCTTTAGGGTCTTGTGTTGCTTTAGTACCTATATACCAAGTATGGTAAAATCCGTCTTCATATTTCTTTGCACATAACGTGTATTCCGGTACTTCAATATCAAATGTTTCCATGATATCTTTTAGGGCATCATCTAA
>TARA_R110002033_G_scaffold90021_1_pt1 | contig 13036 bp, 14 predicted proteins | sample TARA_R110002033 | Tara Oceans TARA_R110002033 (sample SAMEA4397051) | marine metagenome | biome: Polar Biome; feature: [SRF] surface water layer (ENVO:00010504); material: water (ENVO:00002006), including particulate matter (ENVO:01000060) such as... | depth 5 m
TTCAGCTTGGAAGGCTGACGCTCTACCAACTGAGCTACTCCCGCATTGCGGATACAAATATATAATCTATTTCCTGTTTTTGCAACAAAAAAAATCAAAGCTTTTTTAAAAAATGGTAGCCCAAAATTCTAAAATCTTCATTAAAATAAAACTTATGTGATGCAGAATTAGACACATACGTATTTAATTCCACCACTTCAAATCCTTTTTCTTTTACATAATTATAAATCCACTTAAAAAATTGTTTCCCTAAACCTTTACCTCTGTAGTTATCATCTATAATGACATGATCTGGTTCAACACTTTTTCCTGAATAATGGCGCGTACAAAACCATAAGCCACATACCCCAATTAATTTACTTCCATCATAAACCACGGCACATTCATAATTTTGATGTATCATTTCAGAAAAACGCTGTTCTAAAAGGTCATAAGAAATTTTATAATCATTTAGCTTTTCAACTAAAGGAATCACTAAATTTATATTTTCCTTTTCTATAATTTTGAATACAAAAGACATGAATTGGTTTTTTAACGAAGATAATAATTTAGCCATTCTGACTAAATTAAAAACCAAATTTGTTCATGTTTGGACAACCGATTAATCATTTACTGTAAAGCATGTGGGTAAAATCAAAGCAGTCTGCTGTAACGCCAGATAAAATGCCCTAAAATTTTACAAAAAACAGTGATTGTAAAACTATCAGTGAACCATTCAACAGTAAACAACCACCGTTAAAAACGGTGGCTTTGGATTTCAGATTAGCCCCAAAAGGGCATCACATTGACTTTTATAACCTTGGTTCGATCATTACCATTAAGTTAAATACTGATGGTATATACTTTAAAGGTGTCTTTGCCAACCTGCAAGGTTTTTGTAACCTTGTAGGTGGGGTGTCAATACCATAATAAACAAACCTAAAAATGGCAAAGCCTTTAAAACATGGTCACCGTCAAAGACGGTGGTTTTTCAATTATAAATAAAAGTATTGGCATATGTTTATTACAATCAAAACCCTATAAATAACCCGTGACTTTATTTAAAATATCGTGTCTAAAAAATATAATCTAAAAATTCCCTATTTTTAGATTCATAAAATCCAATCACTCATGAGAGGGAAAAATCTTAAATATCGATTATTAATTGGTGCAGCTATAGCGTTGTTTTTTGTTTTTAAAAGATGTAGCCAAAGGGAAGAGAACCCTTATACTGGAAGAATGCAAACCATTTCAATGAATGCCAATGAGGAAATTGCTATTGGTTTACAAAGTGCTCCACAAATGGCACAGCAATATGGTGGTTTGCACCCAAATAATCAATACCAAGCTTTGGTTGATAATGTTGGAAACAAATTGGTTAATAATAGTATAGCTAATAAAACGCCATATAAATATGAATTTCATTTGTTGGCAGACCCTAATACTATTAACGCTTTTGCGCTTCCGGGTGGGCAAATTTTTATAACGCATGCATTGTTTTCCAAGTTAGAAAATGAAGACCAGCTTGCAGGTGTTTTAGGGCATGAAATAGGGCATGTTTTAGGGCGTCATAGCGCAGAACGTATTGCAGAAAGTGAATATTGGCAAGGTTTAGTAACTGCTGGTTCTGTTGGTGCAGATATGGGCGGCGTTGTTAGCGGGATAGGACAAAACACCTTACTTACAAATGGACGAGATGATGAATTGGAAAGTGATGATTTAGGAGTACGCTTTATGATAAAAGCAGGCTATAATCCTGAGGAAATGATTGGTGTTATGGAAATTTTAAAAGCGGCTGCGGGACCAAATCGTGTTCCAGAATTTCAAAGTACGCATCCAGATCCAGACAATAGAATTGAAAAAATACAAGAGGCTATTGAAAAATATCGAAATCAATAAAAATAAAAGCCCTGTAAAACAGGGCTTTTATGAGTGACTAACTCAAATAATTATATGTATTTTAATAATTATTTTCTCTTTTTATTTTTAGATAATGCTTCTTTAAGAATAACTTTAGCGTCTTTTGCTCCATGTAACTCAGCGTATTTTAAAGCGGTCATCCCTTTGTCTGATTTTGTTTTTAAATTTGCGCCTTGAGAAATTAAAAGTTTTAAGATTTCAGTTCGGTTAAATTTAGCGGCATACATTACAGGAGTCATTCCATTTGATTTTTCGTTGATGTCCTCTCCTCTTTTAATCAATTTTTTTACAGTTTCTATATCGCCTTTAGCAATAGAAACACAAAAAGAATTTACTTTTAAAAAAGTAACCGTTTCATAAGTTTCAATGTGTGTTGTTAATGGAGTAGCATTTACTGATACAATTGAAAAGCATAATGCGATTGCGGAAATAATGATTGTTTTTTTCATGATGAAAGATTTTAATTTGATTAAATGATTACGTTTTTTGATATACTAAATAGACGAATATATTTTTGAATTGTTACACATAAAATGATTAATAACAGATTTTTAACGTTTAATTCACAAATAATTAACGAATTGGTATATTTCTTATTTTATCTAAAAAACCCTTTTATATAAAGGTTTTTGAGAGTTTTTTTGCCTTATAATTTATGTAACTTCTGTATCTTTGTAACATATCAAAAATATTTTAAAATGAACAAAAAAGTTATCTTAATGATACTTGATGGATGGGGAAACTCACCTGATCCAAAAGTGTCAGCAATCGATCATGCCAATACGCCTTTTATAGATTCTTTATATAAAAAATACCCTTTCGCAACTTTAAGGACAGATGGCTTGCATGTTGGTTTACCAGAAGGACAAATGGGAAATAGCGAAGTAGGCCACATGAATTTAGGGGCAGGTCGTATTGTATATCAGGATCTTGTGAAAGTTAATTTAGCTGTTGAGAACAAAACCCTTAACACTGAAAAAGTATTGGTTGATGCCTTCAAATATGCAAAAGAAAACAATAAAGATGTACACTTTTTAGGATTGTTAAGCGATGGTGGTGTGCATTCGCACATTAAACATTTACAAGGTTTAGTTGATGCCGCTGATGATTTTGGATTAGAAAATACGTTCATTCATGCGTTTACAGATGGACGGGATGTTGACCCAAAATCTGGTTATGGGTTTTTAACTGAACTTGAAAGTCATTTGGAAAAATCTAACTGTAAATTAGCTACCGTTACTGGCAGATATTATGCCATGGATAGGGATAAACGTTGGGAACGTATAAAATTAGCATATAATGCTTTAGTAAACAGTGTTGGTGAAAAATCTACTAACGTAACTAGTACTATGCAAAAAAGTTATGATAATGATATAACTGATGAGTTTATAAAACCCATCATTATGGTTGATGAGTCTGGAAACCCTATAGCTAATATTAAAGAAGATGATGTGGTTATCTTTTTTAATTTTAGAACGGATCGTGGTCGTGAATTAACTGAAGCTTTATCTCAAAAAGATTTTCATGAACAAAACATGCATAAGCTTAATTTGTATTATGTAACACTTACAAATTATGATGACACTTATAAAAATGTAAATATCATTTTTAATAAAGACAACTTAACCGAAACTTTAGGTGAAGTATTGGAAAAGAATAACAAAAAGCAAATCCGTATTGCTGAAACAGAAAAATATCCACATGTTACATTCTTTTTCTCTGGCGGACGGGAAGAACCCTTTAAAGGAGAACAACGTATATTAAGAAATTCCCCAAAAGTAGCTACTTACGATTTAAAACCAGAAATGAGTGCTTTTGAACTAAAAGATGCTCTAATTCCAGAACTTGAAAAAGGTGAAGTAGATTTTGTTTGTTTAAATTTCGCAAACGGCGATATGGTTGGACATACTGGAGTTATGGAAGCTGCTATAAAAGCTTGTGAAGCTGTTGACGAATGTGTAAAAGATGTTATTACAACGGCGTTAGATAACGGATATTCTACATTGCTTATTGCAGACCATGGAAATTGTGAAACTATGATTAACCCTGATGGCTCACCAAATACAGCACACACTACAAACCCTGTTCCTGTTATTTTAATCGACAATGAATTAAAGGAAATTAAGGATGGTATTTTGGGAAATATGGCACCAACTATTTTAAAACTTATGGGAATTGAGCAACCTAAATCCATGACACAGCATCCTTTAGTTTAGAGCCTTAAAAGAAAATAAATCGTACTTTTGCACAAAACCCAAATCAACAATTAACAATGATTTTTAGCGTCGATACATTTATTATAGCTGTAGATTTTGATGGCACTATTGTAGAAGATGCCTACCCTAAGATTGGCAAACCACAAATTTTTGCTTTTGAAACCCTAAAAAAGTTACAAGAAGAAGGGCATCGACTTATTTTATGGACCTATAGATGTGGTAACAAACTAGATGAAGCCGTTAATTTCTGTGAAAAAAATGGGATTCATTTTTATGCCGTTAATAAAAGTTTTGCAGAAGAAGAATACCATGAATCAATCAGTCGTAAAATACATGCTGATATATTTATAGATGATAGAAACGTTGGTGGTTTTATTGGTTGGGGTGAAATTTATCAAATACTAACCAATGAAACCCCGCAAATTCCAGAAAAGAAAAAAGGGTTTTTCAGGTTGTTCAAATACCCTTTTTAAATCAATTCAAAATAAGCTCTTTCAATAGCCGCTCTGTGGTCTGGATGGGCAATATTTACTAATGATTTAACCCTCTCTTTTATCGTTTTTCCATATAAATTGGCAATACCATATTCTGTAACCACATAATGAACATGGGCTCTGGTTGTTACAACTCCAGCTCCTGGTTTTAAAGATGGTACAATTCTACTAATCCCTTTTTTAGTTATTGATGGTAATGCTATAATAGCTTTACCTCCATCACTTAAGGATGCCCCTCTGATGTAATCCATTTGCCCACCAACACCAGAATACATTCTTGAACCAATAGAATCCGCACAAACCTGTCCTGTTACATCAACTTCAATAGCTGAGTTTATGGCAACCATTTTCGGGTTTTGTTTTATTATTGACACATCATTTACATAATCAGAAGCGCGCATTTCCACAAAAGGGTTATCATCAACATAATCATATAATCTTTTAGATCCCATTAAAAAAGTAGATAAAGCACGTCCTGGACTTATTCCTTTAAAATTTCCATTAATAACATCTTTCAAAATTAAATCTATAACACCGTCAGAAAACATTTCTGTGTGCAACCCCAAATCTTTGTGATTGGAAAGTCTTGACAATACCGCATTTGGAATTGACCCAATACCCATTTGTAACGTGCTTCTATCATCAATTAAACTCGCCACATAATCCCCTATTTTGCTTTCAACCTCTGATGGTGTAGTATAAGCTTGGACAGGTATAGTTTCATTACATTCAACAAATAAATCAATTTCAGTATAGTGTATTATACCATCACCATGGGTTCTAGGCATTTGCTCATTTACTTGGGCAATTACAATTTTAGCATTATCAATAGCTGCTAAAGTGGCTTCAACCGAAACTCCCAAAGAGCAATATCCATGCTTATCCGGAACCGATACGTGAATTAACGCCACATCCAACGGAAGAATATTTCGTTTAAATAACAAAGGTAATTCACTTAAAAAAACTGGTGTATAAGAGCCATTTCCGGCAGTTAATGTATGGCGAACATTATTACCAATAAAAAAAGAGTTTACATGAAAACTCTCCTTTAAATCTGGATTAGCATAGGGTGCTTCGCCTTCAACATGTAAATGACAAACCTCAACATTTTTTAATTCCTCAAAACGATCTGCCATAGCTTTCATTAATAGCTGAGGAGCAGCTGCTGCAGCTTGTACGTAAACTCTATCGTTACTTTTTATGGCCTTTACAGCCTCTGATGCTTTTACATTTTTATACATGGTATCCTGAATTGCTTTTACAAAATTATTTATTAATCTACTCAAAAAAACTGTCAAAAGTCATATATCAATAAAAATTATTGAAACTTTATTTTTTGAGTATCTTTGCCATTATTTTTGAAATATGATTATAGTAAAAACCAGAGAAGAAATTGAATTAATGCGTGAGAGTGCTTTAATTGTATCTAAAACCCTAGGGGAAGTGGCTAAGTACGTAAAACCTGGAGTTACCACGCTTCAGTTGGATAAAATTGCCGAGGAATTTATTAGAGACTATGGTGCTGTTCCTGGTTTTTTAGGTTTATATGATTTCCCAAATACCTTGTGCATGAGCCCAAATACACAAGTGGTTCATGGCTTTCCTAATGGTGACCCATTGGTGGAAGGAGATATTATATCTATTGATTGTGGTGCTTTAAAAAATGGTTTTTACGGCGATCACGCCTATACCTTTGCTGTTGGTAAAATTGCTCCAGAAACGGAAAAGCTCCTTCAGGTTACTAAAGAATCTTTATACGTTGGTATTCGGGAATTTAAAGCTAATAACCGTGTGGGCGATGTTGGATATGCTATTCAAAAATATTGTGAAAATCATGGATATGGCGTGGTTAGGGAATTGGTTGGTCATGGGTTAGGCAGTAAAATGCACGAAGACCCAGAAATGCCAAACTACGGCAAAAGAGGCAGAGGGAAAAAATTTGTTGAAGGTATGGTAGTGGCTATAGAGCCCATGATTAATATGGGTACGCATCGCATTAAACATCATAGAGATGGCTGGACGATTACAACATTGGACAATAAACCCAGTGCCCATTTTGAACATGATGTAGCTCTTATTGATGGCAAGCCAGAATTACTCTCAACATTCGCATATATTTATGATGTTTTAGGTATTGAAAGTAATGAGGAAGATGAGTTTCGTCAAAAAGCTTTAGTATTATAAGTTATAACACGGAGATACGCGAAGACTCACTGAGATACACAGAGAAAATTAATGAATAATAATCTTACTGAACGAATCATGGGGGCTGCCATAGAAGTACATCGTACCTTAGGTCCTGGATTATTAGAATCTGCATATCAAGAATGTTTACTTTTTGAGTTAAAGCGTTTAGATTTAAAAGTTACTAAAGAAATTGCTCTTCCCATAATATATAAAGATATAAAATTAGATTATGGCTATAGAATTGACTTATTAGTAGAGAATAAAATTGTGATAGAACTTAAGACAGTTGAAACTTTTACCGATGTCCATTTTGCTCAAATATTAACTTATATGAAATTAGGGAATTACCCATTAGGGTTATTAATAAACTTCCACACCAAACTTTTAAAAAGTGGCATTAAACGATTTATTAATACACCTCAGTGAATCTCTGTGAATTCTCTGTGTAACTCAGTGAAATATATTGAAAAAACTCTTTAAATATATACTTAATATAATTCCAAGACCTTTATTAATAAGGCTTAGTTATATTATTAGACCCATTTTAGCTTTCTTTTTAAAAGGCAATAAATTTACTGATCCCATTGATGGCAAAAGTTTTAAAACCTTTTTACCGTATGGTTACGGAAATCAACGGAATAATGTCTTATCGCCTTCTACGCTCTCTTTAGAACGCCATAGATTATTGTGGTTATATCTCAAAAATAAAACTGATTTCTTTCAACCTGAACTTGTTTCAGGTTCTGTTAAATTAAAAGTATTACACTTCGCTCCGGAGCAGGCTTTTTACAAGCGTTTTAGAAATATGAAGAATCTGGAATATATAACGACCGATTTAAATTCTCCGTTAGCCGATGTGAAAGCCGATATTTGTAATCTTCCTTTTAATGATAATCAGTTCGATGTCATTTTATGTAATCACGTTTTAGAACACATTCCAGATGATACAAAAGCTATGAAAGAATTGTATCGCGTTTTAAAACCGAGTGGCATGGCTATTCTTCAAATTCCGCAAGATTTAACAAGAGAAATTACTTTTGAGGATGATACCATAACAGACAAAAAAGAGCGTGCTAAAATATTTGGGCAATATGACCATGTTCGGGTTTACGGGCGTGATTATTTTGACAAACTAAGAAGCATTGGTTTTAAAGTTGACGAAGTAGATTATACTGCTGAGTTTTCTGAAGAAAAAATTACAAAATACTGTTTAGCGAAAGGCGAGATTATTCCTGTGGTTTATAAATGATTTTAGAAACAAATTTTACGGATTTTCACTAATCTTTACCTATATACTTTTGTTAGTGTGTTCCGCAGAGACACACAAAGAATTCACAGAGATTTACAAAGACAAAAATGAGTTTAAAGTTAATTTTCAGGAAAATCATTTAAGGCTAAAGTTTCAAATTCCTTACTTTCATTTTCAAAAATTAAAAAGACTTTTAACTCTGGGTGCGATTTTAAAAAGGCTTTTACTTTTTCAATTCCCATAGCTTTAAAAGCTGTTGCATAAGCATCGGCAGTCATACAGTCTTCCGCTATTACTGATATACTCAATAAGTTTGTCTTACTAGGATAACCCGTTTTAGTATCAATGATATGAGCATACCGATTCCCGTTTTCATCAATTTTAAATTTTCTATAAGTCCCAGATGTCGCCATAGCGGCGTCTTTTAAAACAAATACTTTATCCCAACTTTGTGTGCCATCAAAATTAGGGTTTTCAACACCTACAGTCCAACCACTTTGCTTCTCAATATTTATTCCTTTAGCATTAAGTTCACCACCAATATTAACCAAGAAATTTTGAACGTTTTTACTACTTAAAAAATCTGCAACAGCATCTACAGCATACCCTTTTGCTATGGCATTGAAATCTAAAAATGTATTGGGCTGCTTGGTTACTTTATTTTCAACAACAGAAACTTTGTTAAAACCAACAGATTCCATTAAAGCATCAATTTTAAGACTATCTAAATTCACTATTTTTCCTTCTGGCCCAAAATCCCAAGCATTTACCAAGGCTCCAATTGTAGGGTCGAAAGCACCTTCAGTTTCCTCGTAAATAATTTTTGATGCTTCAAAAACTTTAATAAAATGTTTATCTACTTCATTACTTTCGTTTCTATTCAGCTTTGAAATATCGGAATCTGCTTGATAAGTTGACATCGATTTATTTATTACAAAAAACAAACTATCAAATTGCTTTTCATAATTAACCTCAGAATCATAAGTCACCTGATAAAACGTTCCAAAAATTGAACCTTCAAGTTTTGTGTTTTTTAAACCTTGACCTTCAACTTTATTTGCTTCTTGCTTACAAGAAATTAAAAATAAAACAGTTAAGATTAACGCTATTTTTATCTTCATCTTTTAATCCTTATTATACAGATTCACACGCTCCGCTCGGAATGACGTTTTAGTTTAAATGAGTTTCTAAAACTTGAATGCCATTGTATTCCAATAAATATTCCTGATTCAAATAAATGGGTCCCGTCTCAGTATTTATATCCCCCAAACCAACTCCTGCGTATAACACTTTAGCGTCTTTTTCCCTGGCATGTTTTTTAAAGGACTCCATCCAAACCACATCATAATTATTTGGGTTTTCCGGTAAAATAACCGCTCTAACAATTACAAAATAGTATTGCTTGTTTTTATCGATACAAACAAACTGTGGATGCTTTTTAAGCTTACTATTAACAGCAATAAATTCAAAACCCCGTTGCTCTAAATCTTTTCCAACATGGTTCATAGCTAAATTGTGAAGTTCTTGTTCTGTAAGTGGTTTGCCCATTATGCAAAAATAATATTAATAATTTAGATATTTTTTGTAAATTAATCTCAAAAAAATATTTACTATGAAAACTTCAACACGTCTAGAACTTGCTATCACAAAATTATACAATGCTTTTCATAATAATGAATTACACCCCGAATGTTGTAAACAATGTGCTGTTGGCAATATTTTAGATAATACTGATAGCTGGAAACACCTTTCAGATTCCCACGGTAGTTTAAAACTTAATTATATTGGAAAAGTACACCAAAACTTAGGTAGAAAATTTAATGGATATACCCCATTAGAACTTCTAAAAATTGAAAATGTTTTCCTGAATTCTTGTGGATACCAATTACCACTTCATTATAAAAATGAAAAACCTAAAAACCCTACGGATAAAGACCTCCTGTTTAACGGTTTAAGTGCCGTTATCGCTTTTTTATGTGAATTGGATGGTGTTGACAATGTTATGGATTACACCAGGTTATTTGAGTATAAAGATGATAAGCCAAAACATGCACTGTCTTATCAAATTTCTTATGAAACATCAACTATTTAGGGTTCTGAAACTAACTAAAAAGAAGATCCGTCAGGTTTTTAAAACCTGACGGATTTGAGAAAAAATCTTATATAAGATGCTAGACCTAGTGTAGTACAACAATTTTTTGCCTACCCACCAAAGTCATCAAATCTGATATGTTCATCCGGGATACCAAAATCTTCACCCATTTTTTGAACCGCTTTGTTCATTAATGGTGGTCCACAGAAATACAATTCAATATCTTCTGGCGATTCATGTTTGCTTAAATAATTATCAATTACACAATTGTGAATAAACCCAACAAACCCATCTCCAGGAGCATCAATGTCTTCTTTAACTTTCCAATTATCTTCTTCCATAGGTTCAGAAAGTGCCATGTAAAATTTAAAATTAGGAAAATCTTTTTCTAAAGATTTAAAATGATCGATATAAAACAACTCCCGTTTTGAACGTCCTCCGTACCAATAGGTAACTTTACGGCCTGTTTTTAAAGTTTTGAATAAGTGATATAAATGCGAACGCATTGGCGCCATACCTGCTCCACCCCCAACATAAAGCATTTCGCTATCAGATTCATTAATAAAGAATTCACCGTAAGGTCCTGATATGGTTACTTTGTCTCCTGGTTTTTGTGCAAATATATAAGATGATGCCACACCAGGATTAACATTCATCCAGCTGTTTTTAGCTCGATCCCACGGTGGGGTTGCTATACGAACATTAAGCATGATCTCGCGTCCTTCAGCAGGGTAAGAAGCCATTGAATAGGCGCGTTCTACTGTTTCGGTATTTTTCATTACTAAAGGCCATAAACCAAACTTATCCCATTCTGCCTGAAACTTATCCGGTGTTTCATGTTCTTCTGGGTGAGCAGTAATATCCATATCAGCATATTTTATTTCACATGGTGGGATTTCAATTTGAATATACCCTCCTGCTTTATAACCCATATCTTCAGGAATTTCAACTACAAACTCCTTTATAAAAGAGGCTACATTATAATTACGCACAACCGTAGCTTCCCATTTTTTAATCCCGAAAACCTCTTCTGGGATGGTGATTTCCATGTCCTGCTTTACTTTAACCTGGCATGCTAAACGTGCGCCATGTTGTAATTCTTTTCTGGTAAAATGAGGTGTTTCAGTTGGTAAAGCTTCTCCTCCGCCTTCCAAAACATGGCACTCACATTGAATACAAGTACCTCCTCCTCCACATGCAGATGGCAAGAATATTTTTTGTGCGCCTAAAGTTGTTAACAAAGTATCACCCGAGGCTACTTCAATTTCTTTTTCATTATTAATTCTGATCTTTACAGGGCCAGATGGTGATAATTTTTGCTTAACAACTAATAACAACGCTACCAATAATAACGTAACAATTAAAAATGCAACTATAGTTGCTATTACAGTCCCTAAAGTACTTGCGGCTAATATCATGCTATTCATTTGCTTTTGTATTGTTAGCTATATTTTGACTACGCTCAATGTCCACTGTATGCTCTTGTGTTTTATCGTCTTCAGAATCGATTTTTACGACTTTTTCTTCTTTAACTTCTTCGTCATCTCCAGTTAACATACCACCAAAACTCATAAATCCAATGGCCATTAATCCAGTGATAATAAACGTGATCCCTAAACCTCTTAACGCTGGTGGTACATTAGAATATCTAATTTTTTCACGAATGGCTGCAATTGTTAGAATTGCTAAAAAGAACCCTATTCCAGAACCAACCCCATACACTGTTGACAAACCTAGGGTCGGAATTTCTCGGGACTGCATAAATAATGACCCTCCAAGAATTGCGCAGTTTACAGCAATTAACGGTAAGAAAATCCCTAATGAATTATACAATGAAGGTAAAAACTTCTCAACAACAATTTCTACCAGTTGTACCATAGTTGCAATGGTTGCTATAAAAAGTATGAATGACAGGAAACTTAAATCGTAAGCTGCATATTCTTCACCAAGCCAAGTCAATGCTCCAGGTTGTAAAATATATTGATCCAGAAGCCAGTTTAAAGGCACTGTGATTGCCAAAACAAAAATGACTGCTGCGCCCAAACCGACTGCTGTGGTTACTTTTTTAGATACTGCAAGGTAAGAACACATTCCAAGGAAGGTGGCAAATACCATGTTGTCTATAAATATCGATTTTAAAAATAATTCTATATGTTCCATTTTTTTTAAGTCTTCAGTCTTCAGTTTTCAGTCTTCAGTAGTTTTTTAAACTGCCTACTGCGACTGCCAACTGCATACTAATTTTAGTCTTCAATTAAAGCTTTATTTCTACTGCGTTGTGCCCAGATAATAATTCCTAATGTAATCAATGCCATTGGTGCCAATAACATAAAACCGTTATTTTCATAGCCCAATTTATATAATCCCGTTTTTTCAATGGGGTCTCCCAATACTGGAATTCCCAATAAGGTGCCTGCTCCTAAAAGTTCCCTGAAAAAACCTACCATGACCAAGATAATCCCGTAACCTGCTGCATTGCCAATACCATCCAGAAACGATTGCCAAGGACTATTTGCTAAAGCAAAGGCTTCAAAACGTCCCATAATGATACAATTGGTTATAATTAACCCTACAAAAACAGATAAGGTCTTACTGAGCTCATAGGCATAAGCTTTAAGCACCAAATCGACTATGATTACTAAAGTGGCAACAACAACCAGTTGGACAATGATCCTGATTTTTGAAGGAATGATGTTCCGCATTAATGAAATGATTACGTTACCAACTCCCAATACAAACAATACTGCAATTGCCATTACAATAGATGCTTCGAGCTCTGCGGTAATTGCAAGGGCCGAACAAATACCAAGTACTTGAATGGTTACCGGATTGTTATCAAACAAAGGGTCTTTGATTAATGCGGCGTCTTTTTTAGATAGAAGTCCCATAATTTTTTTTT